>Ga0315338_1001944_pt1 | contig 22763 bp, 18 predicted proteins | sample ASW8metaG_FD_204518 | JGI IMG/M metagenome (GOLD analysis project Ga0315338, IMG submission 204518) | Ammonia-oxidizing marine archaeal communities from Monterey Bay, California, United States - ASW #8 | ecosystem: Environmental > Aquatic > Marine > Coastal | place: USA: California | collected... | reverse complement strand
CAGTTCGCGGAATTAAGAACCCAGGGCGAACTTAACCGTATCGCCTGGGAATACGACGTCCAAGTGATGAACGAAGGGCCCGGCCATGTCCCGCTGCATCTGATCAAGGAGAACATGGAAAACCAGCTGGAATGGTGCGACGAAGCGCCGTTCTACACCTTGGGGCCTCTGACGACCGACATTGCCCCGGGGTACGACCACATCACCTCGGCCATCGGCGCGGCGACGATCGGGTCGTACGGGACGGCGATGCTCTGCTACGTCACCCCGAAAGAGCATCTTGGGCTACCCAACCGCGACGACGTGAAGGCCGGCGTCATCGCCTACAAAATCGCGGCGCATGCGGCCGACCTTGCAAAAGGCCACCCGCGAGCGCAGGCCTGGGACGATGCCGTCTCCAAGGCACGGTTCGACTTCCGCTGGGAGGATCAGTTCAACCTGGCGATCGACCCCCAGACGGCCCGTGCCTATCACGACGAAACGCTGCCGGCCGACGGGGCCAAGGTGGCGCACTTCTGTTCCATGTGCGGCCCCAAGTTCTGCAGCATGGAGTTGACGCAGCAAGTACGGGACTATGCCGCCGGGCAGGGCGTGAGCGAGACCGAGGCGGTGCGGGTCGGGATGGAGGAAAAATCGGTAGAGTTCCGCCAAGAGCGGAAACTCTACGTGACCGCTGCCGCGGAGGAGCCCGTCAACGCCGGGTCTGGCCCGGAGGCGCCGGGACAATCTGGATGACGGTCCTGAATCGGGCCGGCTCGGCGCCGGTTGGATTCAGGTAGCCCTCCGAGCCGTTCCAGGTGTAGTCCTTCACGGTCACCCCGGGTGGGAACGCCATCTCGTCCTCTCGGAAACGGCCGACCTCGAACATGTGCGTGGCGGGCCCGTCGAACACGCGATCACCCCGCTCATCGAGAATGACCGCATAGTAGCGGACCATTTCTTCGAAGCTTGAGTTGGTGCCAAACAGATAGTACCGCTGGCTCCGACCCGCCTCGTACGACGTGAGGAACTGAGCGTTCGGGTAAATCGGAAAGCCGAGCGTCGCTTCCGTCGGCACGTTCTGGGCCGAGGCGACCGAGGCTCGAGCCGGCGTGGGTGTTGCGGGTCGTTCCCGCGCGGGTTCGCTGGCCCCTGGGCTCTGGTTTCCTGGTTGGGGGAACGGACGCGGCACCGGTTGGCGCTGCTGCGGCTCGGCGGCGGACAGCCCCGCTACCGCCAGCGCCGCAATCACACAACCAGCCACAAAGCGACGCATGCACATAGGGCCATTATGCTGGCCCGATCACACACACGCAAGTCATCACGGGTGACCATGATCTTCAGGTCTTGATGGACGCGCGCCAGTAGTCGAGCAGATCCGAGAGCGTGTCTGCGAGGGGAATGTTCGGCTGCCAGCCGACGTCCCGCTTGATTCGGGTGGGGTTGCCAAGCAGCAGCGGACAGTCGCTCGGCCGCATCCGGCTGGAGTCCTGTCGAACCGTCACGGCTACCGACGCGCACGAGAGCAGGCCGTCCAGCACCTCTCCGGTCCGATACGCGGTGCCGGTGCAGACGTTGTAGGGCGTCGCGGAGGCGCCGCCCGCCATCAAGAGCTGGTAGGCGTGCACCGTGTCCCGCACGTCGGTCAGATCCCGTCTGGATTCGAGGTTCCCGACCGACAGGATCGGAGGGATCTGTCCTGCCTCGATGCGGGCGATCTGGTGGGCAAAACTCGACGCCGCGAAAGAGAGCGCCTGGCCCGGGCCAAGATGCGTGAACGAGCGGCTGACCAGTACCGCCATGCCATCCTGCCGGGCGGCCGCGAGGCCGACGAGCTCCTGGGCCAGCTTGCTGAGACCGTAGGGACTCACCGGACCAAGTGGGTCAGCTTCGTCGATCGCCGTGCCCGAGGGTTTGTATACAAGCGCCGATCCCGGTATGAGCGTGCGAGCGTCAGGCGCGTGGTCACTTAGCGCCGCCAGCAGATGTTGCGTGCCCAACACGTTCGTGCGTAGTGTCGCGTAGGTGTTGGACCATGAGTCGCCGACGCTGGCCGCGCCAGCACAGTGATACACCTGGGTGGGTTGGGTGTGGGTGATCGCCCGGGCGACCGCCCGCGCATCCAGCAGATCCACCTCGCTCCAGTGGACCCGGTTGTCCCCAGGAGTCAAGCGGGGTGGGGAACTCGGTGAGTTGCCGGCACTGGCGGGCCGCCGCCACGCGATGAGCGTCGACGAGCCCCGGGTGCGGTCCAGCAGTGTGAGCAGATGGCTGCCGACGAAGCCGGCGGCCCCGGTGACAAGGATCGTCTCTGACACTAGTACTCAAACGGGGCTACGCCCCGAACCCTACGTGGCCACTGCGCAGGGACCCCGAGAGCCCCGCTCCGTGACCGCGGGGCGCGCATTGTCGCGCGCCTTGGTTTTTTTCTGCATCCTCTTGGTTTCCTGTGCCCGTGATTCCCGACATGCCTCGCCAGGGGGATCGCGCCTGAAGGCGTTGTTCCGAGGCCACAAATGCTCAATTTGTTCCCGTGTGACGCCGGTTCAGGCGCGCGCCGCGCTCCCGAGGTCTGCAGTGAACGATGGCGACACCACTAGCTCTGGGTCTTCTGCGTGCCGTACTGACGCTGGTAGTACTCACGGAAGGCGGGGTCGGCTTCTTTGATTGGCCGCCACCACCACTCGTTGTCCCGATACCAGGCCACCGTGGCTCGCAACCCAATGTCGAACACGTGGCGCGGCCGCCAGCCCAACGCCTGCAATTTCTTTGTGTCGAGCGAGTAGCGGCGGTCGTGACCCGGGCGGTCCTCGACCGGGGTGATCAGCGAGGTCGGCCGCTCGAGCTCCGCCAGGATCCGGTGAGTCAGGTCGATATTCTCGATCTCGTTGCCGCCCCCGATGTTGTACACCTCTCCGTTGCCGCCTTTCTCGATCAACAGGTCGACTGCACGACAATGGTCTTCCACGTGGAGCCAGTCCCTGACGTTCCGCCCGTCACCATACAGCGGCACCGGTAGATGGTCGATGGCATTGGTTACGAACAGCGGAATGACCTTCTCAGGAAACTGTCGAGGTCCATAGTTGTTCGACGCCCGGGTAATGATGACCGGGACGCCATGCGTGGCCCAGTAGCTGTAGGCCAACCGGTCCGCGCCCGCCTTGCTCGCCGCGTACGGATTGCGTGGCTTGATTTCGTCGGCCTCGGTGCTAGAACCGTTCTCGACGCTGCCATACACCTCGTCGGTGGAGATCTGGACAAATCGGCGGAGTCTGGCCGCCTTGCGGGCGGCGTCGAGCAGCACGAAGCTGCCATACACGTCGGTGTTGATGAACGCGCCCGCATCCTGCAGCGAACGGTCGACGTGGGTCTCGGCCGCGAAGTGCACGACAATGTCCGATTCCTGGACCAATGGGCCGGCCAGCGCCGGGTCGGCCACGTCGCCCTGGACGAACCGATGACGCGGGTTGTCGACGACGTCGCGGAGGTTTTCCAGGCGACCCGCGTAGGTCAGTTTGTCCAGGGTCGTGATCCGCCACTCGGGGTGGGCGGCCAGCGCATGCAGCACGAAGTTGCTGCCGATGAAGCCGGCCCCACCGGTGACGAGCACCTCCACGGTAGGTTTTACCATCGGATACCGACCTCGGAGTTGTCACCAAGCATGAAGCGGTACGCGGACGGCTTGACCGGTTCCCGTATGATCCGCACGTTGCGACCAATCAGGCTGTCGATCACACGGTTCGACAGGTCGCTGAGGACGCTGTCTTCCAGTACGATGCTGTGCTCAATCTCCGAGGCTCGCACCACGACATTGTTCATGATTGACGTGAACGGACCGACATACGCGTGTTCGATTCTGGCGTTCGCCCCAATGATGACCGGTCCCCGGACGACCGAGTCGATGATCTCCGCGCCGGCGTCAATCACCACCTTGCCTTCCACCCGCGAGTCGGCGTCGACGGAGCCTTCGATCCGCCGATCGAGCGTGTCAAGAATCAGCCGGTTCGCTTCGAGCATGTCATCCAGTTTGCCGGTGTCCTTCCACCAGCCCTCGACCAGATGCGGTCTGACGACGCAGCCTCGGTCGACCAAGTGCTGAATCGCGTCGGTGATCTCGAGTTCGTTCCGCCCGCTGGGCTCGATCGACCTGGCCGACTCGAAGATCTCGGGACCGAACATGTAGACGCCGACCAGAGCCAGATCGCTCTTCGGCTCCTTCGGCTTCTCGACGAGTCGGGTTACGCTCCCGTCGGCGAGCTCCGCGACCCCGAACATCTGGGGGTCCGGCACGCGCGTGAGCAGGATCTGCGCCGCCGGTCGAGTCCGGACGAATTCCTCGACGAACGGTGTGATCCCCTTGTTCAGCAGGTTGTCGCCCAGATACATGATGAACGGTTCGTGACCGATGAACGACTCGCTGATCAGCACGGCGTGCGCCAACCCCCGAGGGGCGTCCTGCTCGATATACGTCACCGTGACGTCCCACCGCGACCCATTACCGACCGCGGCGCGAATCTCTTCGTGCGTATCGCCGACGACGATGCCGATGTCCCTGACGCCGGCGGCGGCCAACGCCTCGATGCCGTAGAACAGCACCGGCTTGTTGGCGACTGGCACCAACTGCTTCGCACGAGTGTAGGTGAGCGGACGGAGCCGACTGCCCTTGCCACCGCTCAAGACGAGACCCTTCATCGCAGCTCACCTGCTCCGGTTCCCACGCCGAACGCTCCGAGCATGTTGGAGAACCTGCCGAGGCCGGCCAGCGTGAACGAGAGATTGAAACGGCGGTCCCGGGGCACCCGCACCCGAGCCCCGAGCCCTTCGAGATTGTACGATTGGTATTCGAACGCGACGCCGCAGCATTGTGCGTTGTAATACCAGACGATTCGCTGTTGGAGATGCCGCCCACCGAGAATGTCGTAGTTGAACTGATAGACCCCGCCTATACGGTCGTCCGGCGTCTTCAGGTTCGTGAACGAGTTGAGGTAATGGTCGAGGTTGCCGCGGATGTCGAACCCTGACAGCCCCTCGACAAAGCGTCGCTGGCTCCAGCCCGTGACTGATTGCAGCCAACCGCCGATTTCGATATTGGCATCGGCGCCTATGGTGCGAAACGCCCAGAACTGCGTGTCGTACTCGGCCCGAAACGTGCCGGATAGCAGGCTGGTCGGGTTGGCCCGCGCCGTAATGGCCACTGGGGAAAAATTGGTCGGGGCCGAGCTCTGACCCTGGAAACTGGTTCGAAATTGCCGGTCGAACTGGGCCGCATTCTCATCCGTGTAGTAGCTCTGCTCGAGGGTCACGGTGAGAATTTCCTGCGCAACCGACGCTTCGCCGCCTTCGGCCCGTCTGGCATAGAGGCGGTTGTTGAGTGCGTAGCGGATCTGGGTGACGTTGCCGACGATCGAATCCGTACCCTCGAGCTGGACGATCTGATCGAAGTTGTCGATGGCGGTGACTCGCTGCACACTGAGCTGTGGCTCGATGACGTGTTTCATCCGCTCCGAGTAGCCACTGCCGGGCGTGTCCCAGACCTTGACGAACACTGGACCGGTGATCAGGGCCTGCATGTCGATGAACGAGCGTCCGATTCCGGTGTCGACCTGACTTCCGGTCTCGTCGATACTCTCGGCCCAGTAGGTTTGTCGCCAGGCCACCGACGAGTTCACCGTCAGGAACGGCCACTTGGTGAACGGCACCCGAACCAGTGGGCTGACGTCGATGCGATTCAACCCCGAATTGACTTCCTCCTCGCCGAAGCGTGACCGACGCAATAAGTTGGCGTACTCGGTTTCGAAGCCAAAGTACACCGGCGAGCCGAGCAGCGAGCGTTCCGACTGGTTGAACGAGACGCGTGGCCCGGAGCCGTACAGGCTAGCATCCTCCGCCCCGAAGAACGTCTCAGCGACGTCTCCGGTGCCGCTGAGAGTGTAGGCGCCCCACGACCCGGTGACGTTGCCGCCGTAGCTTCGCGAACTGTTCGACGCTTCGAACACGTTGGTCTGGTACGTCTGTTGCACCGTGATGTCGGAAAAGTAGTCGACCTGTCCCCGGGCCGTGATGGCATCGGAGATGCGGTGCTGTGCGCTGCCGCGCAGGTTGTAGCTGCGTCTTTCCGGGAATGTCGATTCCCCGGTGCCGGGGCCGAACTGGTCGGCGACGCTGATCTGGCGTTCGTTCAGGAAGTATGTCTCCGCGTTTCCCTGTGACCCTGGGCCCGCCACGTAGCGATATTCGCCGCCGAACCCTTGTCCGGTCGAGGTAAACAGGTCGTGAAATATCGTGGCGTCGTGGCTCCGGTTGATGGCCCAGAAAAACGCGTTACTGATCGAATTGCCCCGGATCGTCGACGCCCCGTAAGTCGGCATCAGGATGCCGGTGGCGCGGTCATCCGCCTGAATCGGGTAATACAGCGCCGGGAGGTAGAACAGCGGCACGCCTTTGACTCGTAGCACGGCGCTGCGCAGCATGGCGTACTGGTCGAGGTTGATCGTGACCGAGCTCGCCCTGACCTCCCAGCGAGGCGTCGGTTGCACGCACGACGTGAAACCACCTCGCGTGAGTTTGTAGGTTCGGGGGCCGGTCTTCTCCATGATTTCGCCCCAGAACAGCATTTCCGGTTCCGAGGTGCCGAACATGCTCGGCACGACATCCTCCACCAGGACGGTCGAGCCCCGCGCCTCGAAGAACGTGCCGGTATTGTCGTCGATGTTGAATTCGGCCCGCTCGGCCGCTACTCGGCCGCCACCCGACGAGAACACCACGTTGCCCGTCGCGACCAGTCGTGACTCGTCGGTGTACAGGTCCACCTGGTCCGCGTAGAACTCCCAGTTCTCATCGCCGGAACCTCCACTCAATTCGACGTTTTCGGTCCATCGGATATGAGTCCCGTCCTGCGAGAACACCATGCTGCGTTGGTCGTCGATGGAAGCTGGTACTTGGGCGTGGGCCGACCCGGCCGCCACGACGATGGCGAGACAGTAAAGCAGGATAGGGCGAGTCATCCAACAGGCGGGAGACTATCGCTGGGGGTCGGTCTGACCCTCCGCGTAGGATCGCACAAGGGTATCACGGCGGATCGCGCTGCTCACCCGCTCCCCTGCTTCCGAGTGCCGCCACGCGCCTCTGCTTTCGCGAGCAGCTGGCCAACCAGGAAGATCGACCCGGTGACACAGACGGTGTCCGCGTGTCGCCAGGCGGCGGTGACCGCCTGCCACGGGTTCGGCTCCATCGTGACGGGTGCCGCTCCGCCGAGCCGTCGGGTACGGGCCGCGAGCTCGTGCGCGGGCATCGCCCGCGGGGTCTCGGGCGTCGTGCAGACAATATGGGTCGCGCAGAGGAGCAGCGCCCTGGCCATCCCGTCCGTGTCTTTGTCACGCATCGCGCCGATGACGAGGGGAAGTCCCTCCGGGTAGGTCTCGCGCAAGAACGCGGCGAGGGTGGTGGCTGCGGCCGGGTTGTGGGCCGCGTCGAACAGGACGGCGCCCTCGGAGCCTACACGGACCACGTCGAGGCGCCCCGGCCATTCGACACCGGCCAGTCCGCGCACGACCGCATCGGTCGTGACCGGGAGGCCGACATCCGCCAACTCCTCCAACAGCCGTACCGCACCGATCGCGTTCGGCACCTGGTGAGCCCCGGCGAGCCCGAGCCGGAACGAGGGGTAGGTCTGTCGAGGCGTTGTGAGTCGGAGCTCCGTCGTGAATCGATCGCGGTTGACGACCGTCTCGATTCCCGCCGAGGCGCGCACAAGACGTGCGCCGTGTACGCGGCAGGTTTTGGCAAATACCGCGACCAGTTCGGGCCGTGTTTCTGTCGTCACCACCACCATGCCGGGCTTGATCACCCCGGCTTTTTCCGCCGCGATCAACTCGAGCGTGTCGCCGAGGTACTCCTGGTGTTCCAATCCGATGGCGGTGATGGCGCCGGCGACCGGTGTCACGACATTGGTGGCATCGAACCGTCCACCCAGACCGACTTCCAGCAGTGCCACGTCAACCGCCTGTCGGCGAAACCAGGACAACGCGATCGCCGTCGTCGCCTCGAAGAACGTGGCTGGTTGCGCCAACGTCCCGTCGGCGACGAGTGCGTCGACCCGCTCCTGGACTTCCGCAGCCTCGTGGGCGAGATCCTGCTCTGTGATGGGGGTCCCGTTCACAACGAACCGCTCGGCCAGTGTGCGCAGGTGCGGTGAGGTGTAGCGGCCAACGCGGTAGCCTGCGGCGCGGAGGGCGGCGTCCGTCATCGCCACCACTGAGCCCTTGCCGTTGGTGCCCGCCACGATGATGCTGGGGAAGGACGACGCCGGGTCGCCCATCGAGGCGGTCATTCGCCCTATGGTGGCGAGCCCCGGCTTGATACCGAAGCGCTGTAGCGACGCCAACGCGCGCAAGGGGTCCATCAGCGACGTTCCGGTGTGTCAGTCGAGCGACAGGTCGAGCGAGGGGGGGCGTTCCGTTCGAGTTGCGTCGCCGACAACGGGCGTCTCGACCGGTCCCGCGAGGGGCTTCCGGATGACAGACGACGCGTCGAGGAAACGTAGCAGCCGCGCCAGTGTGGACGTGAGCTCGCGTCGGTCGACGACCATGTCGACCATGCCGTGCTCGAGCAGAGACTCGCTCCGTTGAAATCCGCGGGGAGGGTGCCCGCCAACGCGTTCGATCACTCGTGGTCCGACGAATCCGATCCGCGCGCCCGGTTCCGCGATGGTGACGTCGGCCAGCATCGCCAGGCTCGCCGCGACCGCACCGGTGGTCGGGTCGGTGAGCACGGTCACGTACGGCACCCGGGCGCGGTCGAGGAGCCCTAGCGCCGCACTCACTTTTGCCATCTGCACGAGTGAAAGTGTGCCCTCCATTATTCGGGCGCCCGAAGATGCGCAGATGATGAGCAGGGGGCGACGATGCTGGAGTGCCCTTTCTGCCGCGCGGGTGATCTTCTCGGCCCCAACGACACCCAAACTTCCGCCGATGAAGCCGAATTCCATCGCGGCCGCTTCCACGACCAGTCCGTCGATGGCGCCCGTCGCGGTGATGACCGCGTCGCGCAATCCGGTGGTCGCTTCGGCTGCCTCCAGCCGGGTTGGATAGGGCGTCCGATCCGTGAACTTGAGCGGGTCGGTGGATGTCAGGCCGGCGTCGTGTTCCGTCCAAAGACCGTCGTCGAGGAGCGTCCGCAGTCGCGCGGCGCCGTCCAGTCGTAGGTGGTGCCCACAGGAAGGGCAGACGCGCAGGTTCGTGACCGGGTCTCGGTCGCGCAGGATCCGGGAGCACCCTGGGCAGGTCGCCCACAAGCCCGACGCCCCGGTCTTGGTGTGATCAGTGCTCACCGCTTTTTTGAACCAGGCCATCAGCGCGGCACATAGTAGCGGGTGCCCTGACCGATGAGGCGCACCTGTTTCAATAGGTCCTCGATGGCGGAGTCGCCCCACTCGAGGTCGACGTGCGACGTTTCGACGACCAGCAACGGCGTCGAGCTGTAGTGAAAGAAGAAGTGGGTGTAGGCCTCATTCAACTCGCGAAGATAGTCCGGCTCGGGCGGGACATCGCCGTTTTCGCGGTACTCGCGGTCACGCGCGCCGACACGCCGCTGCAGGGCGTCGGTAGGGACCTGGAGATAGACCACCAAGTCAGGGGCCACGACGTCGGCGGCGAGGAGATCGAAGAGACGCTGATAGATGAATAGTTCGTTGTCGTCCAGGTTGAGATAGGCGTAGATCTTGTCCTTGTCGAAGAGATAGTCGGAGACGACCTGTTGGGCGAAGAGGCTGGATTGCCGCAATTCGACCTGCTGTCGATGGCGTCGCAGCAACGAGAACAGTTGAGCCTGGAACGCGGCGCCGGGCCTCCCGGCCGCGAAATCAGCCAGGAACGGGTTGTCCGTCTCGTCACGAACCACGGTGGCCTCGAGGCGGGCGCCCAGCTTCCGACACAGCGTGGTTTTCCCGACGCCGATCGGGCCTTCGATCGCGATATGGCGGAACTCCAACCTGGTGCGAGTATACCAGTCCGCGGGGTCGGTCATCGTCGCCCGAGGTCGCCGGTCGGTGGTGGACCGCGTGCTATCATGCGCCGACGTCAACCGACGTTCCAGCCGATCTTCATGACTTCAGCTCGGTCCACCGGTGCGGTGCTCGTCCTGCTAGCCGGACTCACTGTGGTGGGATGCTCGGCCACCCCACCGCCGGTGGTTCCAGACGCACCGTTCCTGGTGTCCTACGAGCAAAAGCTGGCGTGGATTCTACAGCTTGAAGATCAGCGTCTGCTTCAGGATCCGTCGTTGCCGACCGCTGAACCTCCGCAGACGTCTCCGGCCGGGCCCCTTGCGCCCGAGCCCGGGTCCACTGCGGCTCAGGAGGCGCCGGGTGGGGCCCGTATTCCGCCCATACCGATGACGCCGTCTGACGTGCCGGACCTGGGTCGTTTGGCCAGGGACGAGAGCGCGGCGGTCCGACGGCGGGCGGTGGTGGCTATCGGGCGGGTCGGACTGGCCAGCGGAGTCGAGACCCTGGTCGGCGCATTGTCTGACGACCAGATGGAAGTGCGGGAGATGGCCGCGTTTGGGCTGGGCCTGATCGGCGAGCCGACGTCGTCTGAGCCATTGGTGAGCGCGCTGCTCGACGTCGATCCCGTTGTGCAGGGCCGCGCCGCGGAGGCGCTGGCTCGGCTCGGTGCGACGCACGCCGTGGATGCGATCCAGGCAATGGTCGCAAGACATGTCACCGAAGCCTACGATGTCGATCCGGAGGAGCTCGGCTATCCGCTGACTCCCCGTATCGAAGCATTCCGGTCCGGTCTGTACGCACTGGCCTCGCTTGGGGCGTATGAGGCGCTGGCCGCCACCGTGCTGACGGAGGAAGAGGAACCGATCCTCTGGTGGTGGCCGGTCGCACACGCGCTTGGGCACGCGGGGGACCCGCGCGCGGTGGGTCCGTTGAGCACCCTGGCCGGCATTCAAGGCAGTATTGGGGTCGCCATCGCGGCGCGGGGCTTGGGCGCTCTTCGTGAGCCCGCCGCGCTGCCTGCGCTCTTCGAGTTACTCGATCCGCGCCGTCGCGACGCCCGGGTGGTTATCAGCGCGGTGCGCGCGTTGGCCGAACTGGGCGACGTCAACGCGGCTCCCGCGCTTCGTCGGATGTTACGAGCGCCCGACCTCGATCACGCGCTGCTCCTCGAACTGGTCGAGGCCCTGGCCGAGATCGGGGCGATCGAGTCGACGGACGTCATGATCGAGTTATTGACGCACTCGTCGCCCCGGTTGCGGGGAGCCGCGCTGCGGGGTCTGGCTCGACTTGATCCCGGCCTGTTTCTCCTGGCGTTGTCCGGCTTGCCGCCCGACCCGCGATGGGAAGTGCGAGTCGACCTGGCCACGGCGTTCGCTCTGGTTGAACCGGTGGTGGCGGCATTCCGGCTCACCATGCTGCTAGAAGATGAGGACCGGCGGGTGGTCCCGGCGGTCTTGCGCTCGCTGGTCGACGTGCGGGCCCCCAACGCGCAGGAAGTCTTGTTGGCCCACCTGTCGGACCCGGATGTGGTGGTTCGCAAGACGGCGGCGCTGTTACTGGGAGACGTTGCGGCAAGCCAGGCGATCGACCCGCTCACTCTCGCGTATCGAGAGGGGGCCACGGACTCGTCCTATCTCGCACGGGCCGCGGCCATCGACAGTCTGGCCCGGATTGGCGGACCCGCCGCCGTCGACGTGATTCGCGCGGCGTTGGATGACGCGGACTGGGCCGTCCGGGTGCGAGCGGTGGAGCATCTCGAAGCGCTCGACGAGCTAGCCGATGCCGAGATGGCCATCCGTCCGGCGCCATCGCGATTTCCGCTTGAGGCCTATCGCACGCCGGAACTGATTACGCCGTCCGTCTCACCTCACGTGTTCATCGATACCGACCGTGGGACCATCCAGTTCGAGCTGGCCGTCAATGATGCCCCGCTCACGGCCGACAACTTCATGCGGCTGGCCCGTTCGGGGTACTACAACGGCTTGTTGGTCCACCGGGTTGTACCGAACTACGTCGTCCAGGCGGGCGACCCGCGTAGTGACAGCGAAGGCGGGCCCGGTTATACCATTCGCGACGAGCTGAGTCCGATGCCGTATCTGCGCGGCACAGTGGGGATGGCGCTCGACTGGGCGGATACTGGCGGCAGCCAGTTTTTTATCACGACGACGCCGCAGCCGCAATTGGATGGCCGCTATCCGGCGTTTGGGCGTGTCATCAGCGGGATGGACATCGTCGATCAGCTCCAGCCGGGCGATGTCATCAGGCAAATTCGGGTCTGGGACGGCACGACACCGCCGGAATAGTGGTGACGCAGTACAAAAAAAGGGGGCGATCGAAATCGCCCCCTCTTTCTTGAAATCGGGAACTGCTCAGCGCTTCTTCGCGCCCTTTTTCGCTGCGGCTTTCTTAACAGCTTTCTTGACGGTCTTCTTCACCGCCTTCTTGGCCGCGGCCTTCTTTACGGCCGGTTTCCTCGCGGCCGCCTTTTTCTTGACCGCCTTCTTCGCCTTCTTCGCTGCTGCCTTCTTCGCCATTCATCCTCCTTGGCACGCGGTGCTCAGCGATATTACCTGCGTCCGACGTCACAACAGGTGGGCTGAGCGTTCCACCCTCATACCAGATGATGTAGATTATGGATGAGAAAATAGACGTGTCAAGCACAAACTTACGAAAATGTCAAAACGTGTGCCTGACTTTCGCCACTGAATTGGACTATCGGTCGGACGTGCCCGTTCCAGTAGGGTCCCTTGTCACGCTGGTGCGGGTTTCCTGTTTGTCGGTGTGACGCTGGATAGCCAGCGCGATGAGCCGGTCCAGCATTTCCCCGTAGGCGACGCCGCTCGCCGACCACATCTTGGCAAACATGCTGATGATGGTGAAGCCGGGGTGGGTGTTGATCTCGTTCAGAAAGAGCCGTCCGTCATCGCGCCCGAGGAGGAAGTCCACTCGCGCCATGCCGGCGCCGTCAATCGCTTGGAACGCGGCGACGGCCATTCGCCGAATCGTATCGGTTTGGTCGGGGTCCAACGACGCCGGGATTGTCGTGACCGACCGGTCGTCGAGATACTTTGCCTCGTAGTCGTAGAATTCACGCGACGTGACGATCTCTCCCGGAACCGAGGCTTCTGGCGCATCGTTGCCGAGCACGCCGCACTCGATCTCGCGGCACGGCGTGACCGCCTCCTCTACCACGATCTTTCGGTCGAATTGCGCCGCGAGTTCGAGTGCGTCCGCCAACCCACAGGGCTCGGCGACCCGCGAAATACCCACACTCGACCCGAGGTTGGCCGGCTTGACGAACATCGGGAAGCGCAGTTGTTGCTCGAGGCGATCTATGGTGGCCGAGCGGTCGGCGCGCCATGTCTGCCGCAAGATGACCTGGTGTTTCACGACCGGGAGCCCGCGGGCCGCAAACAGTTCTTTCATCACGGCCTTGTCCATACCGACGGCCGCGGCGAGGACGCCGGCTCCGACATACGGGATGTTGGCCAACTCCAGCAATCCCTGCAGGGTTCCATCTTCGCCGTAGGGGCCGTGCACGATCGGGAACATCACATCCAGACCAAGCCCGTTGACGATGGCGTCACCGGTATGACCGGCCCCGGCCTGACCTGGTTCTACGCGTTCGATCGTCAGCAAGGTCTCGTCGCTTGGATGCGCGACCACGTGGACCTCTCGAGTCGAGCGGTTGGTGCGAGCCTGGTCGAGCCGGGGCTGCAGGATCGTGTCGGCGGCCGATGCGATCGTGGGTGGGCGTTCCGCCAGGGTCCAGCGGCCGTCTTGCCCGATTTTGACCGCGACTGGCTCGTATCGTTCGCGGTCGAGGTGGGCAAAGACCGCGGCCGCCGAGGCCAGAGACACCTCATGCTCGCTTGAGCGGCCACCGTACACGACGCCGACACGCAGACGCTTCACTGGACGTGAGCCACCATGTTTAATCGTAGAGGGAACGCGGCTGACCGGTCGCATCCCGACGCTGTGTAGTATACGGCAGTGTCCGAACGTTGCATTTTCCAGGTCAGGCATCGCGACCGAACCGCGCGAGCGGGAGAGTTGGAGACTCCGCACGGCCGTGTGCAAACCCCCGCGTTCGCCCCGGTGGGCACGCGGGGTGCGGTCAAGGCGGTGACCCACCGGGATCTCCTTAGTCTCGGGGCCGAGATGATTCTGGCCAATACCTACCACCTGCACTTGCGTCCCGGTGCGCCGCTCGTCGGGCGGGCCGGCGGGCTGCATCGGTTCATCGGCTGGGACCGGCCGATCCTGACCGACAGTGGCGGCTATCAGGTGTTCAGCCTTGGGGATCGCCGCCGGATCGACGAGGACGGCGTGTCGTTTCGGTCGCACCTGGATGGCAGCCTGCAGCGCTTGACCCCCGAGAGCGCCTCTGACATTCAGGCCCAGCTTGGCTCAGACATCGCCATGGTGTTTGACGAATGCGCTAGTTACCCGGTCTCGGAGGCGGACGCCCGGGACTCGATGGAGCGGACGCTGCGATGGGCTCGTCGGGGACGCCGACGGTTCCTCGACACCGGCGAGCATCCGTCGAGTTTGGAGGGCGAGGTCACGAATGCCGGTCAGGCGCAGTTCGGCATCGTGCAGGGGGGGGTATACAAGGCGCTGCGCGACGAGAGCGCCCGTGAGACGGTCTCGATCGGGTTCGACGGGTTCGCGATCGGTGGTTTGAGCGTCGGTGAACCGACTGAAGTGATGTATGACGTCGTCGAGCATACGACCCCGATGCTCCCGGACAACCGTGTTCGGTACTTGATGGGTACCGGGATGCCGGATGACCTGGTCGAGTGCGTGGCTCGAGGCATCGACCTGTTCGACTGCGTGCTACCCACCCGCAATGCCAGGAATGGGCAGCTCCTGACGCAACATGGGCCGATATCGATCAAGCAAGCGCAGTTCGCCGAAGACCATCGCCCGCCGGATCCGGAGTGCGCGTGCTATACGTGCCGCCGATTTTCGCGGGCGTACCTTCGGTATCTGTTCGTGACTGGGGAAATGACCGCAAGCACCCTTAACACACTGCATAACATACACTTCTACCTTGACACGATGCGACGAATAAGAGAGGCTATCGTGTTAGGCTCGTTCGATACGTTCAGGCAACGATTTCACGAGACGTTCTCTCGCCGACCTCGAGCGTAGGCCGGAATATTCAGGATTGCGATGGTTTTTGGTTTGCCTGCGGTGTTCGCCATGGCTCCCCCTACTCAGGGCGCGACCGGTCCGGTATGGGTGCAGTTCCTACCGTTCGCCCTGATTCTCGCTATCTTCTACTTCATCATTCTGAGGCCAATGAGACAGCGGCAGAAGAAGGTGACGGAGTTCCGCGATGCCCTGAAGGTTGGCGACAAGGTCGTCACCACCAGCGGCATCTATGGCAGCATCACCAAGCTGAATGACCGCTCGGTGCAATTGCAGATCGCTGACAAGGTACGTGTTGAAATGTCCCGCGGAGCGGTGGGGGGCTTTCAGGGCGAAGAGCCCGTCGTGCAGGACTCCGGTTCGATGTAGCGACGCCGACATCCGGTGATTTAGGTGTAGCGAGCAATGGCCAAGAACTTACGCTGGAAGCTGCTGACGATCGTCGCGGTGGTCGTGGCCGCCGTGTTCGCCGTGTATCCACCCGAGGATCAGATCCGGCTGGGGCTCGACTTGCGCGGTGGCGTCCACATGGTCCTTCAGGTACAGACCGACGATGCGCTGGTGGTCGAGTCGGAGACCAGCGCTGAACAACTGAGCGAGCAGGCCGGTCTGAGTGGGATTTCCCTCGCGTCCTCCGCCGCGGTGTCCCCCACGGAAATCCGGGTCGAGGGAGTGCCGGCCGACCGTGATCAGGAGTTCCGGACTATCGCCGAGGAAGTGTTGGGCGTCCTCTACACCCGCGAATCACAACCCAATGGCGCCTACACATTCCGCATGCAGCCGGGCGTCGAACGCGCCCGTCGCGACGAATCTGTCAGGCAGGCGTTGCAGACCATCGCGCGCCGCGTCGACGAGTTGGGAGTCGCAGAGCCGGTAGTCACCCCGTACGGCGGCGCGGGCGGAGAGCAGATCCTCGTGCAGTTACCCGGGGTGGAGGATGTCGCCGGCGCCAAGGAGATCATTCGGTCGACCGGGCTCCTGGAGCTGAAATTGGTGGAAGAGGGTCCCGCGCCCACCCGGGAGTTCCTGCTACAGACCCGCAACGGTGTCGTGCCGGCGGACATGGAGGTGCTCACCGGTCTGGATGAGTCTCTCGGAGGTGTCGGCGGGTCACAGGTCTTTTACCTGGTTCGCCGTGTGGCGCCCGTGACCGGGCGCGATTTGCGCAACGCCCGTCCCACGATCGACGAATTCAATCAGCCGGCCATCAGTTTTTCGTTCAATCGGGAGGGTGCTCGCAAGTTCGGAAACTTCACCGGTGCGAGCATTGGGCGGAATCTGGCCATCATCATGGACGGCGAGGTGTACTCGGCACCTACAATCCAGTCACGAATCTCCGACGAGGGGCGGATCACCGGCAACTTCACCACCGCGGAGGCCGCAGACCTGGCGCTGATTCTGCGCTCCGGTGCGCTGCCCGCCTCGCTCACGTATCTCGAAGAGCGCACTATCGGTCCGCAACTGGGCGCCGATTCGATCCGCGCAGGTGTGACAGCGTCGTTGGCGGGGTTGAGTGCGGTGGCACTCTTCATGCTGGCGTACTACCGGCTGTCAGGGATCAATGCCGTCCTGGCGGTGGCGCTCAACCTGTTGATTCTGCTGGCGTGCATGTCGTATGTCGGGGCGGTGCTGACTCTGCCAGGTATCGCCGGTTTCATCCTGACGATCGGTATAGGGGTCGATTCGAACGTGCTGATCTTCGAGCGGATCAAGGAAGAACTGGTGTCCGCTCGTGGCGTGCGTGCGGCCGTGTCGTCCGGGTTCGACCGGGTCTTTCTGACTATTGTCGACACCCACATCGCGTCGTTGATCGCGGCGGCCTTCCTGTTTCAATTCGGTTCCGGGCCGATCCAGGGATTTGCGACCACCCTGTTCTTCGGGCTCGTGTCCAACGTGTTCACCGCCGTGTTTGTGTCGCGGACATTGTTCGAGGCCGTGCTGACACGCCGTCGAGAAGCGACGCTGAGCATCTAATCCAGTTTCTGTGCCTTTCGTGTTGACGCCCCGTAATCACTAGGACGCAAGACGCCCGCATGGCCATTTTCGAGAACCCCAATTTCGACTTCCTTAAGTGGCGCTGGCTAGCGTTGGGCCTGTCCCTGTTCATCATCGCGGCCGGAGCGATTTTGATGACGATTCGGGGAGGACCGGCGCTCGGCATCGATTTCTCCGGTGGCACGATCCTCCTTGTCCAGTTCGACGTTCCGGTGACCGAGGACGCCGTGCGCGGCGCGATACGCGACGGCGTGGATGAGAGCGTGGTTCAGCTCGCTGGAGAGGCGAGCGACAACACGGTCATGATCCGCTTGCCCCAAGGGGGCACCGAAGAGGGCACGAGTCTGGAGGACGGGGCGACCGCCGTCGAGGCCGCGCTTCGCCAGAGTGGTATCGGCGAACCGACGGTGCTACAGCGCGATCTGGTCGGCCCCGTCATCGGCGAGGAGTTGCAGCAGCGCGGGGTCTCCGCTTTCGGCTTCGCGATGCTGGGTATCCTGATCTACATCGGCTTCCGGTTCCGGTTCAGCTTCGCAGCCGGCGCGATCATCGCAGTTGCGCACGACATTCTCATCACCTTGGCGATGCTCACGTTCTTCGGGTACGACCTCTCGCTCAACGTCGTGGCGGCGATGCTCACGATTACGGGGTACTCGGTGAACGACTCCATCGTGGTGTTCGACCGGGTGCGCGAGAACCTCCGCAAGATGCGCCGCGACTCCTTCGACACGTTGGTCAACACCAGTATCAATCAGACGCTGAGCCGCACCATCATCACCTCCGGCACGACGGCGTTCGCCGCTTTGGCCTTGTTTGTGGCCGGCGGCGAGGTGCTGCGTGGCTTTGCGTTCACGATACTCGTCGGCGTGGTCAGCGGCACCTATTCGACCATCTTTATCGCCGCCGCCGCCGCCATTGTCATCAGCGAGCGCCGGGCGGCACGACGGTCGAAGCACGTGTCGGGCGGAGACCGGGCGGCGTCGAACCCGAAGCGTCGGGTCAAGAAGGCCCGGGCTCGCGTCCGCGCGTAGTCCGTGCCCGGCGGGGCGGTGTTGTCGGTGACTGGCCGGGGCCAGGACCCTCCGCGGATACCGATTCGATGAGTGCCAAGAAAATGAGGCGTGTGACTGAGAGTCAGGTGGTTGTTCGGCCCCAGTCGGTGTCGCCCGCGGCAGACCTCGTGTGACCCTCCTTCAGGCCGCGGTGCTCGGGGTCGTCCAGGGACTGACCGAGTTTCTCCCCGTCTCCAGTTCGGCCCACCTGATTGTGGTCCGCGACCTGTTCGGGTGGGATTCGGGTGCGGCTGAGATCCCATTCGATGTCGTCTGTCATCTCGGCACGGTGCTCGCCGTGCTGGTGTATTTCCGAGACGATGTCTCCGCTCTGGTCGCGGCTGCTCCCCAGATGGTCATGGGCCACCCAGGACAGACCGCGCGTCTGGGACGCCTGATCGTCATCGCGACCGTTCCGCTGGTGCTGACCGGATGGCTCTTCGCCGATGTCATCGGACGGCTGCGGACCCCGGCGGTCGCGGCGGCCGCACTCTCGGTTGGTGCGGTCGCGATGATTCTGGCCGAGCGCATGGGGTCGCAACGTCGCGCCAGCGCGTCGTTGTCCGCGGCAGAGGCAGCGGGGCTGGGACTGGCGCAGGCGGCCGCGCTCGTGCCCGGAGTGTCACGGTCCGGGGCGGTCATGACGGTCGCGTTGTGGACTGGGCTTCGGCGCGAGGAGGGGGCGCGTTTTGCCTTTCTCATCGGTATCCCGGCGATTCTTGGCGCCGGCGCCAGAACCGCGTGGACGCTCGGGTCCACCGGGTTGGCCGAGTACACGATGGTGTTGCTGGTGGGGTTTGCCGTCTCCGGTGTGGTCGGCTACCTCGCGGTGGCCGGATTGCTGCGATATCTGGCCAGTCACAGCCTTGCCCCGTTCGCACTTTACCGTTTGACTGTCGCCGCGGCGCTGGGGATCTGGCTTGTCGTCTAGTGTCCTGTAACCGTGATTCGTGACATGGCGCCGTCGCGCCCCGGCCGCCACGGGCGCGATAGAGCGAGCGCATCCGGTGTGCGTGACCGCAGTCCACGCACCGAGATGGGACACTGGCAGTCGGCGTTGTGGAACGCCTCGTTTGCACCGACAGCGACGATTTGTCCGGCCGACAAGGCGGGGCGAGGGAGAATACGGCAGTAGTTCAACCGAGCAGTCACGATGTGAACCGGGAAAAAACGCCCGGCGCAGCGGGACCAACACGGGCTGCGAGCCCGGCCAGGATGCTCTATGCAGTGGATCCGACGCAGCTTTATCGCGGGGTGCTTTGTCATGGTGCCCCTCATCATCAGCGTGGCGGCGCTGGTGTGGGCGTTCCGGCTGATCGACGGCGTCATGGCACCGCTGTACACTCAGCTCCTGGGGCAGGAGGTGCCTGGGTTGGGGTTGGCCACGGCACTGCTGGTCGTGCTTGTGGTCGGGGCGCTGGCGACGAATGTGTTCGGTAAGCGGATGCTGCAGCGTGGCGAGTCGTATCTACTTAAACTGCCGGTGTTTCGGGCCGTATACGCACCGGTGAAACAGCTGGTGGCGGCGTTTTCGCCGGAGAACGAGCTCGCGTTCAAGCGGGTGGTCCTGGTAGATGACCCGGCGACCGGGTTTGTGCTCGGGTTCTTGACGAAGGAATTCACGATCGATCGGGGTCGCGGGGCCGAGCCGGTGCTGGCCGTCTATGTGCCGACAAATCATCTCTATCTGGGCGACGTCCGGATTTTTCCCAAAAGTCGGGTGACCTATCCGGCGTTGACCGTTCAGGAAGGGGTCCGCGTTTTTTTGACGGGCGGAATGGCGGTGCGCCAGGTGCTCAAAGCCGTGCGGAGCGACATGGAGAGCCCGTCAGAGAGCCCGTCAGAGCCCCCGGCCGCGATGCAGGATGCCGCCGGCGCGCGCAGCTTGACAGGGGCGGACCGCGACTGTTAGCTTGTCGGGTTTCTGATCGTCGTGTGGGCCGTGCCGGTGATGCACCCGGACCGGCGCAACGCGCGCAGGCGGGGGAATGACGGCATACAGCCGTCCCGCCGATGTAGGACTCGAATCAGGGAGACACAAGGGGCGGAATGGACAATCCACTGTATTTGGCTTTTGGGCTGGCCGCACCGGTTGCGGCTGCAATCTTCGCGTTTGTGCTGGCCAAGGGTATCAATCGTCGCGACGCAGGGACCGAGCGTATGCAGCAGATTGCCGCGCTCATCAGAAGCGGGGCGATGGCGTTCTTAAAGACGGAGTACACCGTGCTGGCGGGGTTCGTCGGCGTCATGTTCGTCGTCCTCGTGGTGTTTCTGCCTGGTGATTCCCTGCTGGTCGGCGTCAGCTTCCTGGTGGGTGCATTGCTCTCTGGCACGGCCGGTTGGATCGGTATGCGCACGGCAACCAGCGCCGCGGTGCGAACCACTGCCGCGGCGCGGACGAGCCTGGCTGGCGCGCTACAGGTGGCATTCTCGAGTGGCGCAGTTATGGGCCTCACCGTCGTCGCTCTTGGCACGCTCGGAATCGCGCTGCTCTACTTCCTATATGGCGGGTTGAGCGGTGACGGTCCGGCGGCGATCGATGCGCTCTTCGGGCTGACGTTCGGCGCGTCGTCGATTGCGCTGTTTGCGCGCGTCGGCGGCGGCATCTTTACGAAGGCGGCCGACGTGGCAGGTGACCTCTCCGGCAAGGTCGAAGCCGGTATCCCTGAGGATGATCCGCGAAATCCAGCCACCATCGCTGACAGTGTCGGCGACAATGTGGGTGACGTCGCTGGGATGGGGGCGGACCTCTTTGAGTCGTACGTCGGCAGCATCATCGCGTCGATTGCGCTCGCGTGGGCGTTGACGGCCGCGACCGCCGACACCCTCTGGGGGGTCGATAGTGCCTCGTTCGCCGCGATGCAGGCGGACCTGGCCGTGTTCCCCCTGTTGCTGGCTGGGCTCGGTATCTTCGCGTCGATTCTCGGGACGTTCACGGTCCGGACCGACGACGAGAATCAGGTGCAGAACGCGCTGCTGCGAGGACTCATGGTGGCGTCAGCCATTGTCATGGTTGGGGCGGCCGCTCTCATTCAGGTGACGGCGGTGCCGTGGGCGGTCCTGGGATGCGTCGTGGTGGGTGTCCTCTCAGGCGTGATCATCGGGAAGATCACCGAGTACTACACCGGCAAGGACAAGCCGCCGGCTGCACACATCGCTGAGCAGTCGAAGACCGGACCGGCCACCAACATCATCGCTGGGTTGGGGGTCGGCATGATGTCGTGCGGCTATCCGGTGTTGGTCATTTGTGCGGCCATCTTCTTTAGTTACGAGTTGGGCGAACTCTACGGGATTGCGATTGCCGCGGTCGGCATGTTGTCCACGCTTGGTATCAGTCTGGGTGTCGACGCCTACGGCCCAGTGGCGGACAACGCCGGCGGTATCGCTGAGATGAGCAAGTGTGAGCCCTTCGTGCGTGACCGGACGGATGCGCTCGACGCGGTGGGCAACACCACGGCGGCCATGGGGAAGGGCTTTGCGATCGGCTCGGCAGCGTTGACCGCGTTGGCACTATTTTCGACGTTCCAGGCGGAAGCCGCCGCAGCGGTGGAGGCGGCAGGCGGCCAGGCCAGTTTCGCCCCAAGGCTGTTGTCGCTGGAATTGACCAACCCCAACGTGCTGACCGGGATGTTCATTGGCGGGATGCTGCCATTCATCTTCTCGGCGATGACGATGAACGCCGTCGGGCGTTCGGCCAACGAGATGATCGAGGAGGTGCGGCGTCAGTTCAAGTCCATTCCCGGATTACTTGAGGGTACGGCCGAGCCGGACTCGGCACGCTGCGTCGAGATTTCGACCCGTTCAGCCATCAGGGAGATGATCCTGCCGGGGCTGCTGGCGGTGCTCGCACCGGTGTTGACCGGCTTTCTGCTCGGGGTCTCCGGGTTGGGCGGCCTCCTGGCCGGGGCGCTGGTCACCGGGGTGCTAATGGCACTGATGATGGCGAACGCGGGCGGCGTCTGGGACAACGCCAAGAAGCTGATCGAAGAAGGGCACCACGGCGGCAAGGGCTCAGAGCCTCACAAGGCCGCGGTCATCGGCGACACCGTCGGAGACCCCTTCAAGGACACCTCGGGTCCCAGTCTCAACATTCTGATCAAGCTCATGACGATTGTCGCGGTCATTTTTGTGCCGCTGGTCGTTACGTGGATGCAGTAATCGCGAAACCGGTGTCGAATGATCACGAGCGAGAAGTTGTCCAGAAGAGTGAGGTCTTGAGTGGGTTGCGAGCCCTCGCGGGAACTCGCTGGTGCGACGCGCAGTTTCGTTGACAGCGCTTGGGGGTCTGCATATAATCGACGCTCTCATTGAGGCGCCGGCAGCCCTGTAGCGGGGTTGAGGAGGTACAAGTGGCAGGTCAGATGTTTGGTGAAATATCGAGCCCGACGATCAAGATCGGCGCGCAAAAATGGTACACGGTACCCGTGTCCATTCTCGCGCACGTCGTGGGAATCGGAGCGGTCGTCATCGTACCGTTGCTGGCCGCCGACGCGCTGCCCACCGTGCCATCGATGATGGCGTTCATGGCCGCACCACCACCACCGCCACCACCACCGCCACCGCCGCCGCCGCCGGCG
>Ga0315338_1001943_pt1 | contig 22764 bp, 22 predicted proteins | sample ASW8metaG_FD_204518 | JGI IMG/M metagenome (GOLD analysis project Ga0315338, IMG submission 204518) | Ammonia-oxidizing marine archaeal communities from Monterey Bay, California, United States - ASW #8 | ecosystem: Environmental > Aquatic > Marine > Coastal | place: USA: California | collected... | reverse complement strand
TTTTTCTAATAAATATTTTTTTTCAGCTTCATATAACTCATCATTTCCTGCTAATTCAAAAACTTCATTTAAACTTGATATTTTTTTTTCTAAACCTTTAATAGTTTCTTTTTTGATTAAATGGCTTGTTACATCTTGAATTGCTTTAATTGAAGCTCTTAAAGAATGGTTAGCCCAAATTACAGTAGAAAAACCAGCTTTTTTAAAAATGTTTGTTGGAGTTTTGTGATAAGTAGTTGGAATAATAACTACAGGAGGTCTATTCCCCCATTCTTTTTTAAATTTTAATATTTCATTTGCATTATCTTTACTTGAATGTATAAGTATCGCATCAGCACCAGCTTTACAATATGCCTCTGCTCTTTTGATAGCCTCCCCAATACCCCAACCTGCTATTAAAGCCTCTACTCTTGCAATAATAGAGAAGTCACTATCTTCTTGTATATCTTTACCAGCTTTTATTTTTCCGCAGAATTCATCTATATCAGCTAATTTTTGATATTTTTTTACAAAAGAATTTGTTTTAGGATATTGTTTATCTTCAATGCATACACCAGCAATTTTTCTTTGACATAATTTAGAAACAAGCCTTCTAAAATTATTAAAATTTCCATAACCAGTATCACCATCAACAAGAATAGGTATTGTTGTTGCATCTGACATAAATTCTAAAACATCTAATATTTGTGTCCAAGATGCTTCGTTACTATCTCTAACTCCCAAAGCAGTTGATATAGATAAGCCAGATGCCCATATTCCCTTGAAACCACTTCCCTCAACTATTTTTGCAGTCAAACCATTATGGGCTTCCATTAAGAATGATAATTCTTTACTATTAAGTTCTTTTTTTAATAGTTGTGATTTAGATAATTTTTTAATACCAATGTCTTTTGTATGTATTATTGCCATTTGTTAAAATTGTATTACAAATATAAAAATATTACAAATATATGAAATAATTATTGTTTATAATTTTTAAAGAAAAATGAAAGCATTAATACTTGCAGCTGGGATAGGTAAAAGATTAAAAGTTAACATTCCTAAAATTTTGTTAAAAATTGGAAATAAAAGTTTACTCGAAAGACATTTAGAAAATCTTTTAAGTTTAGGTATTAGAAACATTGGCATTGTTGTTGGTTATAAATCAAACCAGTTAAAAAATTTTATTAAGAAAATAGATAAAAAAAAAAATATAAAAATTTTCAAAAATTCTAAATATAAATTTGGAAGTATTGTCTCATTAGTTTGTGCAAGTAAATTTATTCATACTAAGGGCAATTTAATTTTAATGGATGGCGATGTTTTTTATGATAAAAAAATTTTAAAAAAATTAATTAATACAAAAAAAAAGAATTGCCTTTTAATAGATAAGCAATTTGAAAAAGGAGAAGAACCAGTAAAAGTTTGTATTAAAAATAATAAAATTTTTGATTTTGGAAAAATTGTAAATCAGGAATTTGATTATCAAGGAGAATCTGTAGGTTTTTTTAAGTTTTCAAATAAATCATCATTAAAATTTCTAAACCAATCAAGAAAAATTATGAAATCTGATAAAAATTTAATGTACGAAGAAGCAATTCAACAAATAATTAAAGAAAAAAAAATTCTAATGGATTTTGAAAATATTACTAGATTGCCATGGATAGAAATAGATTTTAAAAAAGATTTAATACTTGCTAAAAAGAAGGTTTTAAAACAAATTAATGAATAAAATTATAAAAAAATTAAATTTTTCTTCACCTTGGGACCAACGATTTGCTGAAATTATTTCTAAGCCTTTTATTTTTTTTAATATCCACCCAAACATAGTTACAGTTATCGGAGTTTTACTTGGTTTAATAGCTAGTTGTTTATATGCAACTGGAGATATATTTAATGCAAAAATAGCTTCTATATTTTTTTTTTTTGCTGCCTGTTTCGATCACGTTGATGGTGAGGTTGCTAGAAAATTAAATAAAAGAAGTGTATTTGGTCATTATTTAGATCATATTGGAGTTTGTATTTCATATATTGCATTATTTGTTGGACTAGGTTTTTATGCTGATAAGAACTTTAATTTAGGATTAAATTATGGATATGTTTCAGCGCTATGTATTTTTTTAATTATGACTATTAGATTTTATTTAGAAAGAATAAGGGGAGGTGAAGCAATTGAACAAAGAAATATTTTAGGTTTTGAACATGAAGATATAATATATATCGTAATACCAGTAACTTTTTTAAATAAAATTGATATTTTCTTATTTTATTCATTTATTGGTACCCCGATTTTTTTAGTTATAACAATTTTGATATTTTTTTATAAAACAAAAGAATTATAATTTTTTCTTAATTTTCTTAAAATCTATTTTTTGATTAAATCCTAGAGTTAACCCTATACTTATCCATATTACTTCTCTTAACCTTCTAATAACAGCTACAGCCAAACCTAAAGAAGTAGAATCTTTTAATACATTGACAGCTAAAACAAAAACACCTTCCTGAGTACCTAGATTTGAAGGGATAAAGAAAAGCATTGCTCTAACCAATTGGACCAGAGTTTCAATGGCTACTGCTTCTAAAAAAGATATTTTTTGGTTTAAAAGAAAAAAAATTGTATATAATTCAAAAGCTCCAAAGAACCAATTACACAAATTTAGAAATAAAATTTTAAAAAAATCTTTTTTTGTTTTTTTATAAAAATCAGCAATTTTATGTTCGGTTTCTTGTAGATGTTTGAAAATTTTATTAAATTTTTTTGAGAGTTTATTTTTAAAAATATTATGCAATTTTGATGTTAATTTATATCTTTGAACAATAAAAAATAAAGATATTAAACTTGTAAAAAATAAAAAACCAATTAACGAAGCTTTTTCAAAGTTAGATCCAAATTTATTTGTGTAATAAATACTCATTAAACCAACAAAACAAAAAATTATTAATGCAAAAAGGATAATAGTTTTTGCTAATATCAGTGACCCAACAGATGATTTATATTTAATACTAAAATTATTTTTTAGTAAAAATGCTTTTATCGGCTCTCCACCAACTTGAAAAAGTATATAATTAAATGCTTCTCCAATAATTCTAATTTTAAATACATCGTATAATTTTAATTTTGTTTTAACTAAATTTTCAATACATAATTTCCATGAATAACTATCGAAAACAAAACCAATAAAATAAATGAGTAAAATAACTATAAAGCTAAATCTAAGTTTGTTTAATTCATTTAAAAAAGAATTAAAATCAACTTTACTAAATATGAAAACAAGGAGCGCTATACCAAGGATTAGATAAATAAATTTAAATTTAGACAATTGTAGATATCCTTTTTTTTATTATTTATAATAAAATACTCGATAGAGCTTATATTTTCTATATAAAATAAAAATGTCTAAAAGATTTAAAAAAAAATTACTTTTTACCCCTGGTCCGATAAATACAACGGATATAACTAAAAAAACCACTCTTATAGATTTGGGCTCAAGAGATATAGAATTTATTAGAATCAATAAATTATTATTTTCAAATATATTAAAATTAAGCTATGCGAACAAAGGATATGTTTGTTTACCTATTCAAGGAAGTGGAACATTTTGTTTAGAAGCAACGTTTGAGACATTACTCAGTAATAAATCTAAGATTTTAGTTCTTACTAATGGCACATATGGAAATAGACTTGTTAATATTTGTAAAAAAAATAGAAAGAAATTTTTAGTTTTAAAATTTATTGAAAATGAAGTTATATCAATTGATAAAACTAAAAAGATTTTATCAAAAAACAAATCTATTTCACACGTAGCATTTGTGCATTGTGAAACTAGTAGCGGTATATTAAATCCGCTAAATGAAATAGCATTATTATGTAAAAAATATAAAAAAAAATTAATTGTTGACGCAATGAGTTCCTTTGGTGGAATAAATATAAATATTCAAAAAAATAATATAGACGCATTGGTTAGTTCAGCTAATAAATGTTTAGAAGGGATCCCGGGTTTTTCTTTTTCAATAATTAAAAAAAATTCTTTATTACAATCTAAAGGTAATGCAAATTCATTATCTTTAGATTTGTTTGAGCAATGGAAGGGTTTTTTAAAGAATAGTCAATGGCGTTTTACACCGCCAACACATTCAGTTATTGCTTTATCATCTGCTTTAGAACAATTAAAAAAAGAAGGTGGTGTGAATAATAGAAATAAAAGATATAAAAATAATTATTTAACACTTGTAAATGGTATGAAAAAAATGGGATTTAAATGTTATTTAGATAATAATTTTCATTCTCCAATAATAGTAAGTTTTCAAATGCCTAAAAATCCAAAGTTTAATTTTAATTTTTTTTATAGCAATCTTAGCAGACTTGGTTTTGTAATTTATCCAGGAAGTATTACTAATCAAAAAACATTTAGAATAGGTTGTATTGGCAATATCTACCCAAAACATATAAAAATGTTATTAAAAGCAATAGAAAAAACACTTTTAAAAATGCATATTAAATATTTACCAATTTAATTTTTTTTTAAAATAATAATCGTGTTAAATGATAAACAAATTAAAGAATTTAAGAATAAGGGTTTTGTTCTTGTTCCTGAATTATTTAATAAATCTGAAACAGAATTAATTTTAAAATATACTGAAGAAATACAAAATACTCCTGAAATCTCAGGCAAAGAATGGAAATATTTTGAAAAAAGTAAAATTAATAAAGATAAAAGAGTTTTGGAAAGAATAGAAAATTTTTGTAAGTACCATAAAGGATTTAATGATCTTTGTGTTAATAGTAGAATTATGAAATGTGTAAATGATTTTTTTGGAGAAAAAGGAATTTTATTTAAAGATAAAATAAATTTTAAAATGCCTGGAGGATCTGGTTTTAAACCTCATCAAGATTCTCAAGCTGGCTGGGATGATTATGCAAATTTTTATTTAACGGCAATGATTGGCATTGATGAAACTACAATCAAAAATGGATGTTTAGAATTTGCTTCTGGGCACAACCAATCAGGTATCATTGGTAAACTTTGGAAACCACTATCGAATAACGATATGAAAAATATGAAATTTATTCCAATAGAAACTAAACCAGGAGACGCTGTTTTTTTTGATTGTTATACGCCTCATAGATCGGAACCAAATTTAACAAATAAATCAAGAAGAATTTTATATCTTACATATAATAAATTATCAGATGGTGATTATAGAGAAAAATATTACAATGATAAATATAAGAACTATCCTCCAGATATAGATAGAGATCCTAATAAGGATTATAAATTTAAAGTTTAATAATTTATTTTTCTAAAAATTTTTGAAATCTTTTAGAAACCTCTTTCGGATGAATTGTTGGTCTTCCTAAATTTTCAATAGAACCTTTTTCAATTTTTATATGTATAAAAGTAAGACCAGATAATTTATTTTTTAAAATTGTTTTTATAATTTTTGTAAAATCATCTAAATTATCTATAGAATATGAATTTTTATAACCACAATTTATAGCAACATTTGCAAAATCTACTGTCGAAGCATTTGTTAATTGCTGACCGGTTGAATCATGTACATTATTGTCTAGTAAGATATGTATTAAATTATTTGGTTGATTTGCTCCAATAGTTGACATATTTCCCATTTTCATTAGTAATGCTCCATCACCATCTATAATTATAATTTTTTTTTTTGAATTTAACGCAACTCCTAAAGCAATTGCATTTGCACAACCCATAGACCCAACTTGATAAAAATAATTTTCACAATCATTTAAACTAAATAATTCTCTCCCGGTTTTTCCAGTAGTTGTGATAACTGCAATATTACTATTAATATTTTTTTGTAATTTTTTTAAGATTTGGAATCTTGTTGGTAATTTTTTTTCTTTATAACAAACCAAAACTTTACTTCTTTTTTTAAAGAAAATTTTTTTTTGTTTTAGTTTTTCTTTTTTAATTGTTTCTTTTCTCATTATTAATGCATAAGGCAATGAAGTTTTGTTTATTGAATTATTAATTTTAAAAAGTATTTTTTTTAATTTTTTTTCATTTGTTGGAAAAATTTCATTTTTTATTTTTGATAACGTGAGAATATTTTTTGTTATTTTTCCCATTAACTCATGTTGTGGCTCATCTTTTATTTTAGGATCACCTCTCCATGTTGTAATTAATAGAATTGGAATGTTAAAAGGATAATTTAACGAAGTTAAAGGGTTTATTGTATTTCCTAAACCAGAATTTTGTATCATAACAACACTTTTTTTTCCAGCTAGCCAAGCACCTGAAGCAATTCCAACTGCTTCCCCTTCACTTGTTGCCCCAATATATTTTATTTTTTTTGAATTGATAACACCATTAATTACTGAAGTTAAATGAGAACAAGGTACGCCTGTAAAGAAATTAAATCCATATTTTGTTAATTGATTTATTAGGAAATTTGCTGATATCATAAACTCTTATATATATTATTAATTTAATTTAAAAATATAAATCTTAATATTATTATAAATAATATATCAATTTGTTATGGAAGAAGACGAAGATATTAAAAAAAGTGTAGAAAAAGAGAAAAATTATGATGAATTTAGTATTGAAGACCTTCTAGATGAGATAAATAGTCTAAAAAAGCAATTAAAATTCTTAGAGAATCTACTAAAAAACAAAAAATCAGATCAGAAACAAGCTAATAAATTATTTAAAAAATAAAGGTTTTTTTAATAATTTCCAATAGTATAATAATACAACCTTTATATAGAGGGAGGGTATTATGAATAAATTAGTTGCGTTATCATTGGCTATTGGTGGAGTAGGTGGAATTATGACTTGGATTTATACTTCGACTCCATTGGCTCTTTCAATACCAATTTCATTTATCGCTTGGGCATGTTTTGTTGCAGCAGGTGGTAATAATAAAGCACTGAGTTCTACAATAACAGCATGGCTTTGGGGTGCTGTTGTTGCTTGGTTGACTGCACTTGTTTTAATACCAAATCTAGGAGGTTTACCTGCTGGATTAGGTGTTCCTGCATCCATTGCTATTAGTGTTTTTGTACTTGTTTACGGTACTAAAGTTAAAGCTTTCGCACTAGCACCTGGCGCAGTTTATGGATATGCTGCTTTTTTTACAGCTTTCCTAGCCGGAACTGATGCTTTACAATCAGCTAGTCTCGGGAACCCACTTATATTAACAGCACTTTCAGGTATTGCTGGAGCAGTACTTGGTATGGTTGCTCTTAATGTTTCCGCTTCACTAGGGAAATAATTCTTATAATTATAAGCATTAATTTGAAAAAATCGGTTATTTTGATTTAAAATAGCCGGTTTTTTCTTATATTATTGACTTAGAGTATTCAATGTGGCGGGAGTAGCTCAGTTGGTTTAGAGCGTCGGCTTGTGGTGCCGAATGTCGCCGGTTCGATTCCGGTCTCTCGCCCCAATTAAGTAATTATAATCAATGTATTAGATAATATAGTTAATATATTAAATTAACTATTTAGTTGTGTTAGGGGTAATCCAACACTTTTTAGTAATTTTACATCTGATGTTGTATCATTATTTCCAGTTGTCAAAAGTTTATCGCCATAAAATATAGAATTTGCACCTGCCATAAAACAGAGTATTTGTGACTCATTTGACAAATCTTTTCTTCCAGCACTTAGCCTTACTCTTGATTTTGGCATAATAATCCTTGCAGTAGCGCACATTCTGACAAGTTCAACAGCATTTATCTTTTTTCTGTCACCTAAAGGAGTTCCTTTTGAGGGCACTAAAGCATTTATTGGCACACTTTCAGGTTGTGGTTTAAAATTTGATAAAACTTGTAACATTTCAGCTCTATCTTTAATGTTTTCACCCATTCCTATAATTCCACCACAACAAACAGTAATTCCTGCTTTTCTTACTCTATTAATTGTTTCAATTCTATCTTGAAATTTTCTAGTAGTTATAATTTTTTTGTAAAAACTAGGGCCAGTATCGATATTATGATTGTATGCTTTCAAACCTGCTTTTGCTAATTTATTAGCTTGTTTTTGATTTAACATTCCTAGCGTAACACAAGACTCCATTCCAATTTTTTTTATTCCTTCTACCATTTTAATGATTTTATCAAACTCAGGACCATCTTTAACTTCTCTCCATGCAGCACCCATACAAAATCTTGAAGCACCAGATTTTTTAGCTTTTTTAGCTTTTTTTAAAACTTTATTAACACTTAAAAGAGATTCACTTTTTAATCCAGTTTTATAATGCGATGATTGAGGGCAATACTTGCAATTTTCCGGACAAGAACCTGTTTTTATACTTAATAAACTAGCAAGTTGAACATCCTTTTTAGGAAAATATTTTTTATGTATTTTTTGTGCTCTAAAAATCAGTTCAAGCAATGGTAAATTTAAGATTTTTAATATTTCATTTTGCGTCCAATTTGATCTAATCATAACTATATATTAGATGATATATTTTAGATATATAGAATAAATTTTTATTGTCATAATAATAGAAAATGTTAAAAAAAAATATTTTAAACCATGCAGTTCTTAGTTGTAAAAATCATAAAGACTTAGACAAAAAAACAATAAAAAATTTTATACCTGGGTATAAATTAATGGAAAATGCCGGTGAAGTAATTTTTAAAATAATAAAAAAAAAATTTAAAAAACAAAAAAAAATAAAAATTTTGTGTGGGCCTGGAAATAACGGAGGAGATGGTTTTGTTGTAGCAAAATTATTAAAAGAAAACGGTTTTCAAAATGTAGATTTATTTTGTTTAGTTACAAAAAACAAATTAAAAGGAGAAGCAAAAATAGCTGCTGATAAATTTAATGAAAATTTAAAAAACCTCGACAACTTTAAAACTTCAGGCGATGAGTTAATTATTGATGGTTTTTTTGGCTCAGGTTTAAAAAGAAATATTTCTGGAAATTTAAAAAAAATTATAGAAAAAATAAATTTAAAAAAACCATATTGCATATCGATAGATATTCCTTCAGGTATTAATGGAGATACAGGGGAAATCCAAGGTGTGGCGTTAAAATCTAATGACACAATTACATTTACTAGAAAAAAACCAGGGCATTTATTATCACCAGGAAGCGAATATTGTGGAAATGTAATAGTGGAAGATATTGGAATTAATTTAGAAAAATTATTATTTAAACCACATATTTTTGAAAACCATCCTGATAATTGGAAAATTAAATTTCCATGGCCAAATCAAAAATCTCATAAATATACGAGAGGATTCTCATTAATTATATGTGGAGAAAAAATGACTGGAGCATCAAGATTAGCAGCAAGGGGTGCCGCAAGAATAGGATGTGGATTATTGTGTTTAGGGGTTCCAAAAAAAACTTTTGATATATATTCAACAGAAAATACAATTGCTTTAATTGAGAATATTGACGATGAAAAAGATCTTAATAATTTGTTAAAGGATAAAAGAATAAATACAATTTTAATTGGTCCTGGATTAGGAATAAGTGAAAAGAAATTAAAATTAATTTTAAAAATTGTAAAAAAAAAAAATAAAATAGTTGTTTTAGACGCTGATGCTTTAAAAAATAATTTTAAAAAAATATTATCAAAAAATAAAACAAAAATTATTATAACGCCTCATGAAGGTGAATTTTTGCACATTTTAAAGAATTTAAATATAGGGAAAAATAAAAAGAATAAACTATCATTAGCAATTGAATTTGTTAAAAAAACAAAAATTAATTTAATATTAAAAGGAAATAAAACAATAATTTGCTCCCAAGATGGACAAATTTCAATAAATACAAATAGTTCTCCTTTTTTAGCGACAGGAGGATCAGGCGATGTTTTAGCTGGAATGATTACAGGATTGATTTCACAAGGTATGAATATTTTTAATGCATGCTGTGCGTCTGTTTGGATTCATGGTGAAATTGCTAGAATAAAAGGACCGGGATTAATAGCAGAAGACTTGCCTGAAATGATACCTAATGTATTAAAGAAATTAAAAAATTACAGACTTAATTGACACTTTTTAAAAATTAATTAAATAAAGACTATATATATAAATAAAGCGGGTGTGGCGGAATTGGTAGACGCGCTGGTCTTAGGAACCAGTGGATTTTATCCTTGGGGGTTCAAGTCCCTCCACCCGCACCAAAAAAAAGACATGAATAAAAAAAAATAATAAATATTATAATTTATATGCAAGTAACAGAATTAAAAAAAAAAGGATTAGAAAGAGAATTTAAGATTATTGTTCCATCAAAAGATGTTACTGATAAATTAAATGGCAGTTTACTCCAAATATCTAAAGATGTTCAAATAGAAGGATTTAGGAAAGGTAAAGTCCCACTTAACATTGTTAAGCAGCGTTTTGGCAAAAATGCATTAAATCAAACTTTAGATGAATTAATTAAATCTACAACGAACGAAGTAATAAAAAAAAATAACTTAAAATTAGCTATTAAACCAAAGGTAGATGTTAAAAATTTTGGTGAAGAAAAAGGTCTTGAATATGTTATGACATTAGAATTAATACCAGATTTTAAAGTTGAAGATATTAAAAAAATAAAATTAACAAAATATATTTCCAAAGTTGATGAAAATGATTATAAAAAAACTTTGGATTCCTTATCTAAAACTCAGCAAAATTTTGAAAAAAAAGATGGAAAAAAAGTTGAGAATGGAGATGGTGTTCTACTTAATCTGAAGCCTACATATAATGATGAAATTATTAAAGAAGCATTAATTGAAAACAAAATGACAATTGTGGGTAATCACATGATTATACCTGAGATCGAACATAATATATTAGGCACAAAAGCAGGTGACAAACTAGACTTTATTTGTAAGTTTCCGAAGAATTTTCCAAATAAAGATATTGCAGAAAAAGATGTTAGAGTTGAAATTGATATTTTAGAGGTTAGAACAGCAAAAAAAAAAGTTTTGGATGATAATTTTGCTAAGTCAATGGGAGCAATTGATTTAAATGACTTTAAAGAAAAAGTAAGAAAGCAAATGCAAGGAGAACTAGATAATGTTTCAAAAATGGTAATTAAAAAAGATTTGATAGAGCAATTAGATAAAATCCATAAAATTAATCTCCCACAAGGAATGGTTAATTATGAATTTGATATGATATGGAATAAATTTAATGATGATAAAAAAAAGGGAATAATTGATGAAACTGATAAAAATAGAAAAGAAGAGGATTTAAAGAAAGAATATAAGTCAATAGCAGAACGTAGAGTAAAAGTTGGTTTAATTTTAGCTAAAATTGGAGAAGATAAAAAAGTTTCAGTTGATGAAAACGATTTAAAAAAAGCAATTGAACAAGAAATATTGAGACAACCAGATGCAAAAGAGCAAATTATAAAATTTTATTCAGAAAATTCCCAAGCTCTTGCTTCTTTAAAAGCGCCAATATTTGAACAAAAAGTAGTTGAGTATATATTGGAAAATATAGAAATTGAAGAGAAAGAAATTGATAAAAAAGAATTATTAAAAAAATAAAAAAACATTTAAAAAAAAAATTTAGTAAATATCTATATTTGTAATGACAAAATCTAAAATAAATAATTTGAGCACTTTAATACCAATGGTTGTAGAACAAACATCTAGAGGTGAAAGATCTTATGATATATATTCAAGGTTATTAAAAGAAAGAATAATATTTCTTACAGGTATTATTGAAGACAATGTTGCTTCATTGATTTGCGCTCAATTACTTTTTTTAGAATCTGAAAATCCAAATAAAGATATTTCTTTTTATATTAATTCTTCTGGAGGGGCAGTTACATCTGGTTTGGCAATATATGACACTATGCAATATATAAAACCAGATATTACTACAGTGTGTATTGGCCAAGCAGCCTCAATGGGATCTTTACTATTAGCAGCTGGTTCAAAAAATAAAAGATATGCTCTTCCTCATGCAAGAATAATGGTTCATCAACCTTCGGGAGGGGTTGAAGGACAGGCATCAGATATACAAATTCATGCTAATGAAATTTTAACAATTAGAAAGAAGTTAAATGAAATTTATGTAAATCATACAGGACAAAATATAAAAAAAATTGAAGAATATTTAGATAGAGATAGCTTTATGGGCCCAGAAGAAGCTAAAACTTTTGGATTGATCGATAAAATTGTAGATAAAAGAGAAGATGTAGAAAAAATAAGTAATAAAGACTAATTTTTCTATTGCAATTAATTAATTTAGATTCATATATTTTTTAGAGGATTCGTAAATAATTATGATTAAATCTACTAGCGATAACACAAAAAATACATTGTATTGCTCTTTTTGTGGCAAAAGTCAACATGAAGTAAAAAAATTAATTGCAGGGCCAACAGTGTTTATTTGTGACGAATGTGTAGAGTTGTGCATGGACATCATAAAAGAAGAGAATAAATCTCATGTATTAAAAACAAGTAGCGGAGTTCCATCACCAAGTGATATAGAAAAAACTTTAAATGATTACGTTATAGGTCAAGATAAAGCAAAGAGAATATTATCTGTAGCAGTCCATAATCATTATAAAAGATTACATCATATTTCAAAATCTAATGATATTGAATTATCTAAATCAAATATACTTTTAATTGGCCCAACTGGGTGCGGAAAAACTTTACTTGCTCAAACATTAGCAAGAATACTCGATGTGCCATTTACAATGGCAGACGCAACTACATTAACCGAAGCAGGTTATGTTGGAGAAGATGTTGAAAATATTATTTTAAAATTATTACAAGCAGCAGATTATAATGTTGAAAAAGCCCAAAGAGGTATAGTTTATATTGATGAAGTTGATAAAATTTCAAGAAAATCTGAGAACCCATCAATAACAAGAGATGTTTCTGGTGAAGGTGTACAACAAGCCTTGTTAAAATTAATGGAAGGAACCACTGCATCTGTACCACCGCAAGGTGGTAGAAAACACCCTCAGCAAGAATTTTTGCAAGTTGATACAACAAATATTTTATTTATCTGCGGAGGTGCTTTTTCAGGTTTAGAGAAAATTATTGATTCTAGAGAAAAAGATACTTCTATAGGTTTTGAATCAAAATTAAAGGTTCATAATAGAAATGAAAAAACTAATCTATTTAATAAAGTAGAATCTGAGGATCTTTTAAAATTCGGTCTAATTCCAGAATTCATTGGAAGATTACCTGTAGTAGCTGTTTTAGAGGATTTAAATAAGAAGTCTTTAGTAGATATACTTACAATTCCAAAAAATTCTCTTATTAAACAATACCAAAAACTTTTTGAAATGGAGGATGTTAAGCTTACTTTTAGTAAGGATGCCCTTTTAAGTATCGCTGATCATTCAATAATAAAGAGAACAGGTGCAAGAGGATTAAGGTCAATATTAGAAAATATTCTACTTGATACTATGTATAAACTACCAGTTTTAGATGGTTTGGAAGAAATTGTTGTGAATGCAGATGTTGTTAAAGGGAATAGGGAACCAATTCAAATTTTCACTAATAAAAAAAATAAAGTTGACACTTCAGCATAATTATCTTTTATAATTGATATTAATTTCCATAAAATTAGATTAATTAATTTTATAAAAATGAAAAAAATAAAAAGAAATCAAACTCTAATTCCTTTATTGCCACTAAGAGATATTGTTGTTTTTCCTGGCATGATTACACCGTTGTTTGTTGGAAGGTCTAAATCTATATCAGCATTAGAAGAAGTAATGAGCAAGGATAAAAAGATTTTTTTGGTTACTCAAAAAGATTCTGAAACAGACGATCCTTTACCAAACGAAATATACACTATTGGCTGTATAGGTAAGGTAATTCAGTTGTTAAAACTTCCTGATGGCACTATAAAAACACTTATTGAGGCTCAGGATAAAGCAAAAATTTTAAAATATACTAAAAATGGTGATTATTATTCAGTTAGTGCTGAAATAATAGATAAGAAAAAATTAAAAAAATTCGCAAAAGTTGATGCGTTAGTTAGAAGACTACAAACCCGCTTTGGAATTTATGCGAAGTTAAATCGAACTGTTCCATCAGAATCCATTAGTTCTCTTTCTCAAATAACTGACACAGAACAATTTGCAAATACACTTGCATCATATTTGGTTTTAAAAATAGATTTGAAACAACAATTATTAGAAATGCCGACAACTCAGAAACTTTTAGATAAAATTTTAACCTATATTGAAAACGAAATCGGCGTACTTGAAGTTGAAAAAAAAATAAAATCACGTGTTAGAAGACAAATGGAGAAAACACAAAGAGAATATTATTTAAATGAACAATTAAAAGCTGTACAGAAAGAACTTGGAGATCTTGATCATGGAAAAGATGAGTTTTCTGAAATAGAACAAAAAATTAAAACACTTAAATTAACAAATGAAGCAAAAGAAAAAGCTGAATCAGAATTAAAAAAATTAACAACAATGAGCGCTATGTCTGCAGAGGCCTCAGTTGTTAGAAATTATTTAGATTGGTTATTGAGTGTTCCATGGAATGATAAGTCAAAAATTAATACAGATTTAAAAAAAGCTGAGAACATATTAAATAATGATCACTATGGATTAGAAAAAGTTAAAGAAAGAATTTTAGAATTTCTTGCTGTACAAAAAAGAGTTGAAAAAATACAAGGTACTATTCTGTGTTTAGTTGGGCCACCAGGTGTTGGAAAAACTTCCCTTGGTAAATCAATTGCTAAAGCTACAGGTAGAGAATTTGTCAGAGTTTCTCTTGGTGGAATTCGTGATGAATCAGAAATAAGAGGACATAGAAGAACATATATAGGTTCAATGCCAGGAAAAATAATTCAAGGAATGAAAAAAATTAAAAAAAGTAATCCTTTATTTTTATTAGATGAAGTTGACAAAATGGGATTTGACTTTAGAGGTGACCCTGCATCAGCACTACTTGAGGCGCTAGATTCAGAACAAAATAATAAATTTAATGATCATTATTTAGAAGTTGATTATGATTTATCAAACGTGATGTTTATTACAACTGCAAATACTTTAAATATTCCCCCAGCTTTATTGGACAGAATGGAAGTAATTAGATTGCCAGGTTATGTAGAAGATGAAAAAGTTGAAATTGCAAAAAAACATTTAATACCAAAAAATACTCTTAGTCATGGTTTAAAAAAATCAGAATGGAAAATAAATAGTAAAGCTTTAAAGGAATTAATTAAATTTTATACTAGAGAGGCTGGCGTAAGAAATTTAGAAAGAGAAATCACTAACTTAATTAGAAAAGCAATTAGAGAATTGTCAGGCTCCCAAAGAAATAATATTTCTGTAATTCCAAAAAACCTTGAAAAATATGCAGGTATAAAAAAATTTAGAGCAAATGAATTAGAAGATAAAGATTTAATTGGTATTACAACCGGTTTGGCTTGGACAGAAGTAGGTGGCGAGCTTTTATTAGTTGAAGCAGTATCTGTAAATGGAAAAGGTAGAATAATTAGTACAGGTAAATTAGGAGATGTTATGAAAGAATCTGTTAGAGCGGCGGAGAGCTATGTTAAATCTAGATCAGATGACTTTGGTATCAATTCAAATTTTTTTAATTCTAAAGATATACATGTTCATGTTCCAGAAGGAGCAACGCCTAAAGATGGACCTTCAGCAGGTGTAGCAATGTGTACGTCTATTGTTTCTGTCATGACAGGCATACCAGTTAAAAGAAATGTAGCTATGACTGGTGAAATAACACTTAGAGGAAGAGTCTTACCAATTGGCGGTTTAAAAGAAAAGCTTATTGCGGCAAATAGATCAAATATTAAACTTGTTTTAATTCCTAAAGATAATAAAAAAGATTTAGCTGAGATTCCAAAAAAATTGATTAAAGGATTAAAAATAATTAATGTCTCAAATTTAGATGAAGTGCTTAAACATTCTTTGACAAAGAAAATATCACCAATCGATTGGTCAAAAATACCTGTTGTTGATAAAAAATCTACTTACAAAGATTTAATAGTTTAAAAAATTTTTTTTAAATCAACAAGAATCTTTGAAATCTCTATTGACATTTCGTAAAATTTGAAAAATAATATTCAAGATTTATAATTCGCGGATAAAAATTTATAACCTGGAGGATCTATGAATAAAGATGATCTTATAAGTAAAGTTGCCAGTAATGTAGGGGTGTCAAAATCTGATGCAGCAAAATCTGTTGATGCTGTATTTACAAATATAACTAATTCCTTAAAAGGTGGAACAGTAGTTAGGTTGGTGGGGTTTGGAACTTTTTTAGTATCTAATCGAGCAGCAACAACTGGAAGGAATCCTAGAACTGGAGAGTCTATTCAAATTCCTGCAAAAAAAGTACCCAAGTTTAGAGCAGGAAAAGCTTTAAAAAAAATTGTTAATTAATAAAAATAAAAAATAACTAATTAATAAAGAATAAATTTAAAAAAAAACCGTAATCAACTACGGTTTTTTTTTTTAAAAAAAATTTTTACCTTTATTAAGGTATTAAATTAGTTTGGTATGTTTCTTGCTATTTGATTAATGAGTGGAGTGTTAATATATTACGAATTCTTTTATTAAACTGTTTAGATATATATAAATTATTTTTATCTCCCTCTTTATAAAAAAATGTTTAAGAGAGTTTGTAATTTTTTATTTTTGAATAAAAAATATATATAGGAGTAAAAATCTATGTTAAAAAACCTTAAAGGGTCCTCACTAATTCTTCCATTACTGATGTTAGTATTAACACCATTAGGAGTTTTAGCTGATGAAGGACCAACGCCTGGGCAAATCGCAGGTGACAATGCATGGATGTTGACATCTACAGCTTTAGTTTTGTTGATGACAATTCCAGGGGTAGCATTATTTTATGGTGGCCTAAGTAGAAAGCAGAATGTGCTATCAACTTTAATGCACGTTTTTGCAGGTACTTGTGTTGTAACAATCACATGGTGTGTTATTGGTTACAGCATAGCTTATTCTGAAGGTACACCTTATTATGGGGGCCTTGGCAATTTCTTGTTTGAAGGAATGACATTCAATGAAAATCCTGATGGTCTTCCAATGGGCGTTGATGTTACTTTCCAAGCAACATTTGCCATTATAACAACTGCACTTATAGCAGGATCTTTCGCTGAAAGAATTAAGTTTTCTGCAACGCTTATATTCATGGCAATTTGGTCTGTTGTTGTTTACGCTCCAATAGCTCATATGGTATGGGGTGGAGGTGTTCTGGCAGAAAAAGGAATATTGGATTTTGCTGGTGGAACAGTCGTGCATATTAATTGTGGTATTGCCGGTCTTGTTGCAGCACTTGTTGTTGGAAAAAGAACTGGGGGTGATTCTTATAACACATACGCGCCTCACAATCTTATTTATACAATAGTAGGCGCATCTCTACTATGGGTTGGATGGTTTGGTTTTAATGCTGGATCTGCTCTAGCTGCTAACGAAACTGCAGGAAATGCAATGTTAGTGACACAAATTGCTACTGCTGCTGCAGCTCTTTCATGGATGTTTGTTGAATGGATTATTAAAGGAAAACCAACTGTTGTTGGTATTGCAGGCGGAGCTATAGCTGGTCTTGTTGCAATTACTCCCGCATCTGGATTTGTTTATCCAATGGGAGCATTGATAATTGGATTAGTAGCCGGCGCTGCTTGCTGGTTCTTTTCTTCCGTTGTAAAAACTGCAATGGGTTATGATGACTCATTTGATGTTTTTGGAATCCACGGAGTAGGTGGAATAATTGGTGCATTGTTAACTGGTATTTTTTGCGTTCCAATTTTAGCTGGAGTTGAGCCTAGTATGGAACAAGTAGGCATTCAGTTTTATGGAATACTTTTAACTATCGGTTGGTGTGGAATTGGAACTTTTGTAATTTTAAAAGCAATTGATATGACTATAGGCTTGAGAGTAAGTTCTAAAGTTGAAAAAGAAGGTTTGGATGTTAACCTTCATGGCGAAGTTGTATCTTAAAGTATAAAATGTCTCACTATTAAAAAAGCTAGAGAATTTTTCTAGCTTTTTTTTTCTTTATGACTCAGTTTTTAATCAATTTTCATTGAATTTAATTGTTGTTTTTTAAAATGTGTCTTATATTTTATAGTAGATTCGACTGGTTTGAATAGTTGAACAAGGTTCGGGTGATTAGCTCAGCTGGTAGAGCATCTCGTTTACACCGAGGAGGTCGGCGGTTCGATCCCGTCATCACCCACCATATAGTGGGGGTGTAGCTCAGTTGGTTTAGAGCGCCTGCCTGTCACGCAGGAAGTCGCGAGTTCGAGTCTCGTCACTCCCGCCACTTTAAAATATCCACTAGATTGTTTTGCAAATTACTTTAAATTAGTACTAGGAGTTTTTTTTTTTTAAAAAAATGTTAGTTGAATATTTACCCATATTGTTATTTTTATTAATTTCTATTATATTTTCTGTAGGCTTTTTATCTTTATCATTTGTTATATCACCAAAAAAACCAAGCGATGAAAAACTATCGCCTTATGAATGTGGCTTTGAACCTTTCGATGATGCTAGAACAAAATTTGATATACGGTTCTATCTTGTAGCTTTATTATTTATAATTTTTGATTTGGAAGTAGTTTTTTTATTTCCATGGGCTATTTCCCTAGAAAATATAGGAATATTTGGTTACCTATCAATGATGATTTTTTTAATTATTTTAACAATTGGATTTGTTTATGAATGGAAAAAAGGAGCGTTAGAATGGGAATAATTAATTTAAATAAAGAAAGTAAAAATATTTTATTTAATAATTTATTTAAAAAACAATTTAGAACAAAAGGATTTGTAACTACAAAATTAAATAATCTAGTAAATTGGGCCAGATCTGGCTCTATGTGGCCAATGACATTTGGCTTAGCATGTTGTGCTGTAGAGATGATGCATACATATATGAGTAGATATGATTTAGATAGATTCGGAATTGTAACTAGAGGCAGCCCTCGTCAATCAGATGTTATGATAGTTGCTGGCACCTTATGTAATAAAATGGCTCCAGCCCTCAGAAAGGTATATGACCAAATGCCTGATCCAAAATGGGTAATTTCAATGGGCTCGTGCGCAAATGGAGGAGGTTACTATCATTATTCTTATTCTGTTGTTAGAGGTTGTGACAGAATAATTCCTGTTGACATATATGTTCCTGGTTGTCCTCCTACTGCAGAAGCCTTGCTTTACGGAATTATGCAGCTTCAAAAAAAAATTAAAAGAGAAAATGTTTTTTTTAGATAGAAATTATGAATAAAGAAATAAATAATCTTGGTACTTTTATTTTAAATTCATGTAAATACGTAACTAATCATGAAGTTGTTAGCAATGAATTAATTATAACAACTAAAATATTTAATATTTATAATTTACTTGAAGAATTAAAGGAAATGGACGAGTTAAATTTTGAAATGTTGTTAGACATCACAGCAGTTGATTATCCGAAAAGATCAAAAAGATTTGAGTTAGTATATATTTTGTTAAGTTTAAAAAATAATTTACGAATAAGAGTAAAAATTTTTTTAAATGATAATGAGATTGTTCCATCTATTTCAAAACTTTATAAATCAGCTTGTTGGTATGAGCGTGAGGTTTGGGATATGTATGGTATATCATTCAGAGGTAATAATGATTTACGAAGAATCTTAACTGATTACGGTTTTAAAGGCTATCCTTTAAGAAAAGATTTTCCTTTAACAGGTTTTGTGGAGTTAAGATATGATGAAGCAAAGAAAAAAGTTGTTTATTCAAAAGTAAAATTAACACAAGATTATAGAAATTTTGATTTTTTAAGTCCTTGGGAAGGCGGCATTTTGCCAGGAGATGAAAAAGCAGATAATTAATTTTTAATTTGAATGAAAGAAGTTAAAATTAAACCTCTGACTATTAATTTTGGTCCTCAACATCCAGCTGCACATGGCGTATTAAGAATGGTTCTAGAAATGGACGGTGAAATAATTGAAAGGGTAGACCCTCATATTGGTTTATTACATCGTGGTACTGAAAAGTTAATTGAAAATAAAACTTATTTACAAGCAGTCCCATATTTTGATAGATTGGATTATGTTTCACCCATGTGTCAAGAGCATGCTTTTGCTTTAGCAGTTGAAAAATTACTCAATATAGAAATCCCAATACGTGCAAGTTATATAAGAGTATTATTTTCTGAAATTACTAGAATATTAAACCATTTACTTGCTATACCAGCAATGGCAATGGATGTTGGTGCAATGACTCCTTTTTTATGGTCTTTTGAGCAAAGAGAATTATTAATGGAATTTTATGAAAAAGTAAGCGGCGCTAGATTACATGCAGCCTATTTTCGTCCGGGAGGAGTCTATAGAGATTTACCACATGGTTTGTTACAAGATATTAAAAAATGGGCAATTAAATTTCCAAAGTTTATTAAAGATCTAGAAGACCTTTTATCAGATAATAGAATTTTTAAACAAAGAACCGTAGATATAGGCATTGTATCCGCAAAGGATGCTATCGATTTTGGTTTTACAGGACCTATGCTTAGAGCTTCCGGTGTTAAATGGGATTTGAGAAAAGAAGAAAGTTATGAAATTTATGATAAATTAGACTTTGAAATACCAATTGGAAAAAATGGAGATTGTTATGACAGATATTTTGTAAGAGTAGAAGAAATGAAAGAATCTTTAAAAATTATTCATCAATGTATAGATAGCATACCTAAAGGACCTACAATGATAAAAAATAATAAAATTACACCTCCAAAAAGAAAATTAATGAAAACGTCGATGGAGTCTTTAATACATCATTTTAAATTATTCACGGAAGGATATAAAGTTCCAAAAGGAGAAACATATACTTCAGTAGAAGCTCCAAAAGGAGAATTTGGAGTTTATTTAGTTTCTGACGGATCTAACAAACCTTATAAATGTAAAATAAGAGCACCAGGTTTTGCTCATTTACAAGCAATGAACTTTTGTTCTAAAGGTCATATGCTAGCTGATATTGTTGCTATTTTAGGTTCTATGGATGTTGTTTTTGGCGAAATTGATAGGTAAATAAAAGTAATTTTATGTATAATAATATTGAATTAAAATTTAAATTTAATAATTCAAATTTACTAAAGTCAAAGAAGATATTAAAAAAATATCCAAAAAAATTTTCAGAAAGCGCAACTTTGCCACTATTACATTTAGCGCAAGAACAATTAGATGGTTGGTTAAATAAATCTGCTATTGAATACATATCAGAATATTTAAAAGTACCTTTAATTAATGTATATGAGGTGGCATCTTTTTATCATATGTTTAATTTAAAAAAGGTTGGTAAACATTGTATAAGCGTTTGTACAACTACACCTTGTTGGTTAAAAGGTTCTGATTCAATTTTAAAAAAATTTGAAAAAAATTTAAATATTAAAACTGGAAAAATAACTAAAGACGGAGTTTTTTCCTTGCACGAAATTGAATGTTTAGGAGCATGTATTGACGCCCCAGTTATTAAAATAAATAATAACTATTATGAGAATTTAAAATTAGACGATATTAAAAAAATAGTTAAAAATTTAAAGAAATAATATTTTAAAAAATGTTAAAACACGAAGATCATATTTTTACAAATTTAAATGGATATAATTCTTTTAAATTAAACGAAGCAAAAAGCAGAGGCGTTTGGAATGATACAAAAAAAATTATTCAACGTGGTTCTAGTTGGTTAATTAATGAAATAAGACTTTCAGATTTAAGAGGAAGAGGAGGCGCTGGATTTCCAACCGGTTTAAAATGGTCTTTTATACCAGAAAAATCTAAACTACCAAAATATTTAGTCGTGAACGCCGATGAGAGTGAACCTGGCACTTGTAAAGACAGAGATATAATAAGATACGAACCCCATAAGTTTATAGAAGGATGTTTATTATCGGGTTTTGCTATAGGCGCACATACTTGTTATATCTACATTCGCGGTGAGTTTTATAATGAGACTAATATATTACAAACAGCTATAGATGAGGCTTATAAAGACGGGCTTATAGGAAAAGATTCTTGTAATTCAGGTTGGCATTTTGATATTTATTTACACAGAGGTGCAGGAGCTTATATAGCAGGTGAAGAAACTGCGATGTTAGAAAGTTTGGAAGGAAAAAAAGCTCAACCTAGATTAAAACCGCCATTCCCTGCTATTGTTGGTTTATATGGTTGTCCAACAATAATTAATAATGTAGAAACAATAGCAGTTGTTCCAGATATTTTAAAAAGAGGTAGTACCTGGTTTTCTTCACTTGGAAAACCAAATAACACTGGTTCAAAAATTTTCTGTGTTTCTGGTCATGTCAATAAGCCTTGTAATATTGAAGAAGAATTAGGTATTCCACTTAAAGAATTAATAGAAAAATATGCTGGCGGTGTAACAGGTGGTTGGAATAATTTATTAGCTGTTATTCCTGGCGGTACCTCTGTACCTTTAATACCAAAAAAAATCTGTGACGATGTTCGTATGGATTTTGATAGTTTAGAAAAAGTTAATTCTGGCTTAGGTACAGCAGGAGTTATTGTAATGAATAAGTCTACTGACTTGTTAAAAGCTGTTTCAAGAATTTCAAGATTTTATAAGAAAGAAAGTTGCGGTCAATGTACCCCATGTAGAGAAGGCGCAGGTTGGATGTGGAGAGTAATGGAAAGATTTTGCAAAGGTCAGGGATCAATTGATGAAATTGATACTTTGTACGAAGTATCTAAAGAAGTTGAAGGACATACAATTTGCGCTCTTGGGGATGCTGCCGCAGCACCAATTCAAGGATTAATAAAAAATTTTAGACATCTAATTATACAAAAGTTTCAAAAAAGCAATAATTTAAAAAAGGAAGTAGCTTAATGATA
>Ga0315338_1001942_pt1 | contig 22778 bp, 25 predicted proteins | sample ASW8metaG_FD_204518 | JGI IMG/M metagenome (GOLD analysis project Ga0315338, IMG submission 204518) | Ammonia-oxidizing marine archaeal communities from Monterey Bay, California, United States - ASW #8 | ecosystem: Environmental > Aquatic > Marine > Coastal | place: USA: California | collected... | reverse complement strand
TTTTTTTTTTTTTTTTTGAAAAAAAAAGTATTGTTATTTTAAGAATAAAATTTATTATTCTTGTAGGGTTTAAATTTTAAAAAGGGAGCAGGTAATGATTTCATATTTTAATAAGTTTATATTTTTTTCTTTAACTTTTTTCATCTTTGCCTTTTTTTCTAATCAAGCAATAGCAGATGGTCATGCTAATTATGAATTTACTCCTGAAAAACCTTATTATGTGATTGAAGACCCTAATGCAGAAGGAAGCGAAAAACAAGCAATCAATAAAGCTGCTTATTACGGATACAGAATTTATCATCAAAACTGCCATGTCTGTCACGGTAAGGCTGCAAGAGGAAGTTCCTTTGCACCTAATCTTTTAGATTCATATAACTACGCTAAAAAAGGAGAAAAAATGGGTAATAAAGTAAAATATGACACCCCATATGAGTGGTTTTTAGATACAGTAGTAAATGGTTATAAAAGAGAAATGGCTGGTGGAACTGTAAATGTTATGCCTGGACATGGAGAAGTTGTAGATGTTATGACTAACATAGATGGTATTTTTGGTTATATAGCTGCCATGGCTGATGGTAAACTTACAACTACAAATCGTCCTGGAAAAGGTTGGAAGATAAAGTAGATCTGACTTGTTCAATTTCTTAAAAATATTTTTAATAGGTTTTTTTTACCTAGTATTTTTCTATAGCTCAACTTATAGTGCTCAGCAAATTACTGGTGAGGTTGGCGTTAAAACATCGCTGAGGATTTGCGCAGATCCAAATAACCTGCCATATTCACATCAAAATAACCAAGGATACGAAAACAAAATTGCAGATCTGTTTGCAAAAAAACTTGGAAATATCCCAGTAATATATTCTTGGTATCCCATGACATCTGGATTTGTAAGAAGAACTTTAAATGCCAAAACTTGTGATTTAATAGTTACATTTCCTGCTATACACGAGTTTGTACAAAACAGTAATCCTTTTTATAATTCATCGTATGTATTTATGAGTCTTGAAGAAAGAAATATCAATATAAAAACATTATCTGATTCTGAAATCAAAGAAAAAAAATATAAAATTGGAATAATTCATGCAACTCCACCAACCAGTTATGTAGCAAAATACAAACTGTTTGAACAAGCCAAATTTTATCGACAAGCAGCAGATCCTAGAAAACAAAAACCGTGGGCTGATATAACCAATGACCTAGTAGATGGTAAAATAGATATTGCAATTCTTTGGGGCCCATTAGCCGGGTATGAAGCACAAAAAGCAAAAAAACCTATCACACTTGTCCCTCTAACAAAAGAAGAAACAGTTAGTAGAGGCAAATTGGTTTATCGTTTTACCATGGGAATAAGAAGAAATGAACCAGAATGGGAAAAAACGATTAATAATTTAATCAAAGATAATCAAGAAGAAATTAATGAAATACTTAGAGAATACAATATTCCTCTTCTAGATAATCTAGGTGAACCATTAAAATAGTCGTAATTTAATTCAATAAAATAAATTTATTTTTTAACTGGTTCTACTTCTTTATTAGAAACTAATCTATAAATAAATTCTGGAGCTTCGTTACTAGATTCCTCAGTCGCTGAACCAAAAATTTTTTCATGAAGCGGAGAAAATTCACAAGTTGGATCTACTGCGCCCACATCACCTGTTAAAGCTAAAGCTTGGCAACGACATCCTCCCCAATCAATTTCTCTTCTATCACAAGTTTTGCATGGTGCAGGCATCCAATCGGTTCCTCTAAATTTATTAAAAGGTTCTGAATTTTCCCAAATCCAAGAAAGACTTTTATCTTTAACGTTATCAAATTTAAAAGATTTTATAGTTTGCGCTGCATGACAAGGCAAAACATTACCTTCTGGATCAATATTTAAAAACTGTCTCCCCCATCCACCCATACAAGATTTTGGTCTTTTTGCATAATAATCAGGTAGCACATAATCAATTACTAAAATTCCTTTTAAATCTTTTCTAGCTTTTTCAACTATTTCCATTGATTTTTCTAATTGATCTTTTGTCGGCATAAAAGCAGCTCTGTTTTTTAAAGCCCAACCATAATATTGTACATTAGCAACTTCTAATCGGTCAGCATCCAAATCAACCGACATTTTTATCATATCATCTAAATGATGAAGATTTTGTCTATGCATAACTGCATTTATTGTAAGAGGCATGCCAAGCTCTCTAACCCATTTTGCAACTTCTAATTTTTTTTCATGACCTCCTTTAAAATTACCAATGCGATTTGCGTTTTCTCTTTCACTATCTTGAAAACTAACTTGGACATGTTCTAAACCTAATTTTTTTAATTTCTCTAAACGTTCACGAGTAAGTAAAACTGCTGAGGTAATTAAGTTAGTGTACATTTTTCTCTTGTGTGCATGTTCAACCATATCTTCTAAATCTTTTCTAGCTGTTGGCTCGCCACCTGAGAAATGAATTTGGTAAATACCCATATCCGCTGCTTCATCTATTACCTTTAACCAATCTTTAGTCTCAAGTTCTTTATTTTTTTGAATGAGTTCAATAGGATTAGAACAATAGGCACAACTTAATGGACATCTATGAGATAATTCTGCCAAAACGGCAAGTGGTGCTTGTAATTTAAATTTTTTTAACATTCTTTTAAAAATCCTTTATCAGCAAGATCTTGCAACATCTTTATAATATCATCAACAATTTTTTCAACTGGAGCTTTATATTTCTTTGCTAAATTTTCTCCTATTAATTGGATGCTAATTTTACCATCACATTTTTTTAATACTTCAGTAGCTATTGGATCTGGATATAAAGCTCTTTCAGGAGCTAACAAAACCCATTCTTTTCTTACTTCATTAAATTCAAATCGTACATGTTCAGGAATAACTGGAATAGTTTCACTTTTTAATAATAATCTTTCTTTCATTTTGATTATTCTTTTGGCTCAAAAGCTCCTGGAGGAATAATTCCTGGATCATGATATGAAAAATGTAACGCATCAAGCATGCTCCATAAAACTTGTGTCTTAAATATTAAAGCATTGCAAACGTCTTCCTGATCTTCTCTTGTTGTAGCATTATCTAATGCATAGTCTAAAACATATTTTGCATCATCAGGAGCTTGTGTTAGACGTTTCTTAAAATACACCATAATATCGTCATTGATAAAATTATAATTTTCTAGCATCCCAGAAATTCTTTCTTTATGTATTCCAGGTGCAAAAAGTTCAGTTAAAGAAGAGGTAATTGCTTCTAATAAAGATCTTTCTTTTACAAAATTAACATATGCATCTACAGCAAATTTAGTAGTTGATAGTATCCCGTCTGTTGATTTTACATATTCTCTATCTAATCCTAACCCATCAGTTAATTTGTACCATCTTTCTATACCTCCTGTATCTGCGCTTTCACCATCATGGTCAATAATACGTTTTCTCCATATACGTCTTAATTCTGGATCTTTCATTCGAGACATTACAATAGAGTCTTTAATTGGAATGCTGCATTGATAATAATATCTGTTTAATGCCCACGCTTGAACTTGTCCTTTATTAAGCTTTCCTCCATGTAAAAGTTTATGAAATGGGTGAAGATTATGATAACGTGTTTTACCAATATTTCTCAATCGTGATTCAAACTCTTCTTTAGTTAATAATTTATTATAATCTATTGCTTCACTCATACATTTACCTCCATGCCATCATAACTAACTTCCCAACCCTCTTCATTAATTTTTTTTCTCTCATCTGAGTCTTCTAATAAAGCGGGGTTAGTAGTATTAATATGTATAAAAATTTTCTTTTTTACATCTAAATTTTTAAATATTTCTATTGTACCTTTCTCACCAGACATACTCATATGTCCCATTCTTTGCCCAGTCTTTTGAACTCCTACTTTTGCTTTTAACATTTCATCATCTGTCCAAAGTGTGCCATCAAATAAAACCATTGGTGCCTCCTTCACTCTATTTTTTAAATCTTCAGTCATATCAGCACAACCAGGTATATAAAAAAAATATTTTTTTGTTTTAGCATCAATAATTTTTAACCCTATTGTATCTTCTGGATCTGTTCCAAAATTATTTCCTTTATTCTTATCTTCCAGAAAAAGTGCTATTTTCCCAGGAACTGAAAAAACCTCTACTTCAATCCCGGAAGAATTATTATCCTTACCCACTAATAATGTAGTTTCATTTAATGAAACTTCTCTTCTTTCTACAAAGTCTGGGTTTAAAACATCGAAAACAGAATTACTCTTTAAAATACTTAAAACTTTTTTTGTAGCATAAATTGATAAAGGATGGCTTTCTCGTAAATTAAGGAGTCCGGCTATATGATCAATATCTCCATTAGTTATAAAAACTCCTAAAATCGGAGAATGGCGCACACCATTTTTTGGCTGCAAAGCAGAATTATCATTTATTTGTTGTCTTAAATCTGGAGATGCGTTAAATAAAAACCAATTTTTACCATCATCAACAGATACTGCTATAGAAGATTGAGTTCTTGGTTTTGCTCGTTTTGGATTTTTTCTTGCTTCTGCGGAATTAGAACAATTACAGTTCCATTGTGGAAAACCCCCACCAGCAGCCGAACCTAATACTAAAACTTTCATAGTCATCGTGTTACCAGTGAGGGTTTACGTTTAATCGATTAAACGCTTCACTCAGTAGTCTTTTAATTAGACTTCTGCGCAAGCGTAGCTGTTAATTTCCAAACCAACAGCAACTTCTGATACTTTAGGTGTATACCAAGTCATGTGTATTCTCCCTATACAAAGTTAATAATCATCGTCCGAGAAAAAATTTTCCCGACACATTATTTAATATAGTTATTTCTTTGGCAGAAATATGGCATTTTCTAAAAAAAAAAAAAATTAAATAATTGATTTAACTGTATATTTAGAAGTTATATTCAAGCCCTGTCATAATAGATCGACCGTTACCTACTTTTAATCCTTCTGCTGAAATAGATGCAATATAAGTTGTATCAAACATATTTGTTAAACTTAAATATAAAGTTGAATTATTAAATTTTGAAAAAGTATAATTGCCTCTTGCGTTTATTACCCAGTGATCGTCTACTTGGCCAAAGCGACCGGCTTGACCAATGCCTTTAGAATTATCAATATCAGTAAAATACTCTCCTCTATATCTTGCAGTTGTGCTTACATCCCATTTATCCTGTACTCCATAACCTACTGTCAATAATCCTTTATGTCTTGGAACAAAAGGAATGTCATTTTCATAAATATCATCAACAATAGTTACCGCGCCTGCATCATCACTAGATCTTTCTCCTAGTTGATGAGTTTTTAACTTAGGATACATAAAACTATAAGTTAAAGTTGCAAACCAATTGCGTGAAGTTTTAGAATATTTTGATTGATCCCAATTTACAAGAAACTCCACCCCATCTGTAAAAGTTGTTCCAATATTTTTAAGAGTTGATCCTGTGCCAGTTGTTCTTAAAGAAGATTTTACCGGTCTATTTCTTTCAACTGTTCTAAATGCTGCGGTTTCAAAAGTTAATCCATATTTATCTTCAAAATTACTATTAATTAAACCTAATTCAAAATTAAAACTTTTTTGCGATTTCAAATTTGAAATTTGTCTATAACCTGCGTCTCCAACTGCTGGTGGTGCCATTCCCATATGAGCGCCTCCATAAATTTGGTTTGCATTATTTGCTTCGTACGTAAAACCTAAACCTGGTAACAAAATATATTCATCCTTTTCGTAAGAGGTATAATTATTTGCATTTTTACCATTTTCACCAGCTCCGTCATTTTTATCTCTGTCATTATGAATTAAATAATAACTTTCATAACGCAATCCCGGAGTCAAAATTAATTTATCTGAATACTGAATGTCATCTTCAAGATATAATGCCAATGCATATACTTCTGCATCCTCACTACTTTTTGCATATTCATCTTCGGTAAATTGAGTGCCTGTTTGTTTTTTATCAGAACCTGTAATTCTTGCTTTTCTTTCAACTTTTTCAAATTCAAATTTTGCACCATATTTTAAATTATTAGATTTCCCAAACAAATTTAAATCTTTATAAAAACGTGTTTCTATACCTGCTGTATGATAACTCCTAGGAGTATTTTTATAACCGCATCCAGAATTTGAAACAGCTGCTACGCGATCAACTCTTGCTCCCTCATCATCACAATCTATATCTTCACGTATTACTAAACCTGCTGATTCATTGTCAGTTTGAGACCAACGTTCTCGGGTAACAAAATTGTAATAAAAATTAGTATCAATTTTTAAAGTATCACTTGCAAAATAACTATGTGCCAAACTTGTTCTCACAATATCCATTTCAAATGTATCATCGAACAATCTATTATTCCCCATTTCAGGATCTGCCACATATTGTGCTAGACCGTAACCACCTTCGTGATATTCAGAATCTTCATGATTGTAATTTAGAGTAACTGCAAGTTTTTGATTAGATGTTAATTCAATATCACCATTTAAAAAATAATCATTATAATCAACAATATCTCCTTTTACCGGACCTCTATTGTCGTGTCTTGTAAACATAGCCTGCCAATTTCCAATTCTTCCAAAATCTTTTCCATATCTTATATGATACTGCTGTCTAGGACCGATATTCGACTCACCAAATGATGTAATAATTTTTCCCGCTCCTTCTTTTGGAGGTCTGTGATTTAGAAAATTAATTATGCCGTGCATGGTTTGTGGCCCATGAGTTAACTGACCGGATCCTTTGATAACTTCAATACCTCCAATTCTCTCATCTGGAGGTATGTAATGTGTTGTTGGATCTGTATATGGAGCAAAATTAAGTGGATTGTAATCTTCATAAACGCTAATTTTTCTAGATCTTCTAGAATGTGCTCCTCGGATACCAAAACTACCTTTACGTGTATCACCATCATCCATTTCTGATATAACTCCTGGTATTTCCTCAATTGTTTCTCCGACAGTCAGTCCTCGTGATCTATTCATTGATTCTCTATCTACATAGTTGGTAGCACCTGGAGTTAAACGTGTTCTATCACCAATTGATGATTGAATTTCAATATCAGGTAAAATAATAGTTTCTTCTTCCTCGGAAAAAGCTTTTGTACAAAAATTGAAAAATAAAAAAAATATAATAAAAAATCTAATCATTTTTTTTTAAACACAATACAGATTTATAATATCTTTAGTCTTAATTAATATAAAATTTTATTATTGTATAATGGGTTATTTAGGTTGGAAATAATGTATTTAAACTTAATTTTTATCCGCCATGTTAAGTAGGGTATTTTCTTCAATTTTAACATCAGGGAAATCTAGAATTCCTTACTAATATTCATTTTAATAAAATATTAATCAATAAAATCGGTAAGTTAAGTACCTTTTTTTTAGAATAAACAGCAAAAATTAAATATATTCGAGTATTATGTTGCTATAAGTTCCTAATCTTTTTTCATAAAACCTAGGCTGCTCACACAAACTGTCGGAAAGAGCTCTTCTATCTTCAAATCTTCTAACATCCCAAAAATTCTCTTGTTCTAGTTTTTGTATTTCATCTTTATTTGACTCATAATCTTTAGATAATTTTTTTATTTTTCCTAATTTAGTAGATATTTTTTCTGATGTTAATCTTTGCCTTTTTCCAAAATTTAATAATTTTTCATTTCTTTTTTTCCAAATAATATTTGTTGTATCAAAAAGAGCATGGAATAATTTAGTAAGTTGTTCGGGTGAATTATTTTTCTTTATGTATTTTTTCAATTCTTTAATACCTTCATTTTCCTTGGTGTTTCTTTTCATTATTTTTTCTGCTAAAGAACTTAATTTTTCATCATTTATCCATTTAGATGAATTTTCATCTAGAACTGGGCCTGTCCATATTGAACCCCAGCTTAATTGTTCAATATATACTTGAATGCACGGCCAGTCAGGATTCCTCTCTTTACCTGGAGGCTGAGCAAAAATACTTTTTACCAGAAAAAATAAAATTAAAAAAACAGATATTTTTTTTGTCATAAAAAAAACTATACCTTTTTCTTTGCAATAACTCCTTTACTAGGATCATATCCGTAAATTGCCAATATTAAAAAAATTAATAAATAAATAGAAACAAAAACAAGAGATTTTTCATTAAGTTGTCCATATAGTGAAAAACGGATAAGTTCTACAGCATGAGTAAATGGATTGTAAGAACAAAAATAAAATAAAATTTCACTAGATTCTCTAATTTTCCATAAAGGATACAAGGCTGAAGATGCAAAAAACATCGGGAAAATTACAAAATTCATAACACCTGCAAAATTTTCTAACTGTTTAATTGCTGAAGATAAAAACATGCCTAAAGCTCCTAACATCATGCCAGATAAAAAAAGTGCGGGTATTACCATTAAATAACCAAGTATTGGAGGCTCTATGTCCCAAAATAATGCGATCATTAAAAATGCAAAAACCTGAAGAATACTTACTGAGACTCCTGCTACTAATTTTGAAATTAATAAAAAGGATCTTGGAAATGGACTTACCAGTAAAGTCCTCATGCTTCCCATTTCTCTATCATAAACCATTGAAAGAGAACTTTGCATGCCATTAAACAACTGTATCATTGCTATTAAACCTGCTGCTATATAAAGCTCGTAAGGAACTAAAGATATTGGATAAGGCCAATTTTCTGGTTGCCCTAATGGTCTGCTTATTCCGAGAATAGAACGAAAACCCACAGCAAAAATTGCTAACCAAACCAAAGGTCTTACTAAAGCTGAAAAAAATCTTTCTCTTTGATAGAAAAACCTTAGAGATTCTCTAAATACAATTCCTTTAAAACACAAATAATATTGAAAAATATTCATAATTAATTTTTTGTATAATAATCAAATGCATTTGATACATTCTTTGATTTTGTTTTTTTTAAAATATTTTTTACTAAGTCATTTGCCAATACTTTTCCTTTGTGCAAAACAATAAGTTTTCCATCTTGATCAACTTCATCAATTAAATGTGTTGCCCAAAGTACTGCTAATTGTTTTTCTTTGCACAAACTTTTTACATGTTCAAGAATAAGTTTTCTACTTTCTATGTCCACCCCAACTGTGGGTTCGTCTAGTAAAAGAAGCTTAGGATTGTGCATGAGTGCTCTTACAATTTCTACCCTTCTTTTTTGACCACCACTTAATTCACGTACTTTTTTTTTTAAAATATCTTCCATACTTTGTCTTTTTAATTCCATTAGAGCATTATCTAAAGCAAGCTTTTTTCGCATTCCATGAAGAGATGCGTGATACTGTAAATTTTGTTCAACTGTTAAGTCTAAATCCACTGTTGGTTGTTGGAAAACAACGCCTATATTTGATAATGCTTTAGTTGGATTTTTTTTTACATTGTTAGAAAAAATTTCAATTAAACCAGTTTGATTATCATATAATCTTGTAATTAAAGAAAATAGAGTTGATTTCCCTGCGCCATTTAAACCCAACAGTATTGCGTAATCTCCTTCATTTAATGTAATATCTACGTTATCTAAAGCTTTTAGACTCCCGAAATTATGATTCAATGTTTTTATAGTTAAAGCTGGAGAATTCATATTAATTTATTAATAAAAAAAAATTTTAATCTTTAACAGCTACACCCCATGGATATCTACCAACTGGAATTGATTTAATTACTTTTCTTTTATCAATATCTATTACAGAAATATCATTACTAACGCCGTTTGTTGTATAAAGTTTTGTGCCATCAGTATTAATCATCAAATTCCAAACTCGTTGTCCTGTTAAAATATATTTTTCAACTTCAAATGTTTTCATATTTATAATTCCAATTCTATTTGCTGGTCCAAGAGCAACATAGGCTAATTGTCTTTTCTCATCTAATCTAACTCCGACTGGTTGGACGGACTCTTTGGACAGACCTGGAATGTTAAATTCTATTTTTTTAATTATTTCAAATTTTACTGGATCTATAATACTAATAGTTCCTCCAATTTCAGATGAAACCCAGACAAATTTTCCATCACTAGTATATTGAGCTACTCTTGGACGGGCATCAACTAAAACATTAGCTTTAATTTCCAAGGTGCTTGTATCAATAAAATGTGCCATATTTGTAGTTTCAGAGGTATTAACTAAAGTTTTCCCATCTGGGCTTAAGCCCATACCTTCTGGCTCAACACCAACCGGAATTTCTTTAACAATTTTTTTTCCTATATAATCTACAACTGTTACCATGTTGTCATCTTCGTTAGCAACATAGATAAATTTGCCAGCAGCATCCATTACTATTAATTCTGGATCAGGACCAGATGGCAAATAATATTCAACTTCTAAACTTGCTACATCAACAACAGCAATCCTATTATCATCACTTGTACAAATTATTATTTTTTTTTTGTCTTTACTTAAAATTATACCTCTTGGCCTATGACCAACTTTAACTGTTTTAATAACTTCTAAAGAATCTCCATCTATGACAGACATGTTGTGATCTTTTTCATTTGATACATATATTAACTCAGCAAATGCAAATTTTTGGATTAAAGTTAAGAAAATAATTAATATAATTTTTTTTGTCATTTGTTTACATCTAATAAAAATAAAATTTTTTTTATTAATTAAATCTACATTTTGTATCCGGTTGGTCAATGCCTAGAGTGTCTAATTCTGTTTTGGGGTGAACAAAACCTGTTTGAGGAGAAACGGAAACTAAGGCTCTAGGGGTTACTAATAAAATAGGTTGTCGCAACTGACCATTCCATTTTCTAAAACTAACTGGTTTTCCTTTATATGCTGCTAAATTAAATTTTTCATCCATAATTTTATCTAAAACTATCTTTGAATCTAATGATTTGGTTCTAGTAATTGCTTCGCCAATTGCTCTAACTCCTACCCAGGAATTAAAATCTATGTCTGTCATAAGTCTTTTAGAATCTTTTAAAAAACGACTTTGCATTTGATTTCCTCCCCACTGCTCATGTGCAAAATGCCATGATGTTGGCTTTAATACTTCTCCACCAACAACTATTGTAGGCTTCCATGTTCTATAAGGAATGTAATCACCAAAACTATTACCTGAATCACCAAAAGTATTTCCTTCATCTGCTAAAACTAAAACTTCGTATTTTTCTCCCTGTGTAAATTTAACAACCTCAAGATCTGCTGTTCTTCTAAAATCATGATTAAAATCCCATACTTTTTCATTAATTATTTTTAATCCAAATCTTTTTGATGAAACTTTTATAGAATCTGCAAACTGTTTATCTCTTTCATTTACACCTGATATTAATAGTAACTTAGTCCAATTCTTTTTTTTTAAAAATTGAATTAATGCATCAGAAAGCATTCTATAACTTGGTACTGTATGTAAGATTTGTTTATTACATTTTTCGTTTCTAAAATCATTATCTTTTAAAGAGGTGTTAATTAAAAGCGCATCTTCTAGTAAATCTGATGAAAGTATTTCGTTAAAATCATCTTTAGAGACATTCAGAATAAAAAATTTATATTTATCTTTCCTAAATTTTTCGAAAATTTCTTTTGCAGATTCATTAGGATTTATATTTTGTTCTATTAATTCAAAATTCTGATTAGTAAACTTACCTGTTGTGTTGTTGTCTTTAATTCCCATTCTGCTACCTAAAATACCATTTTTTATAATCTCAGGATTAATTGAATAAATTGTTGGTTCTCGTTCAATAATTTTATTTAAATGGACTATTTTAATTTGTTGAATTTCTGCAGCCCCTATAGAAAAAATAAAAAGAAAATAAAAGAAAATAATATAAAAAATATTTTTCATATATAAAAAGTAGTTTAATTAATTAAATTAGATCATTTTTATTTCATATATAAGCTTATTTAAACGATGAATGCAAAAATTAATCGTTAGTTGAATTAATAAAAAAAAAAATTATCATCCTTTATATGAAACCTTTATTAAGATGGTGGCTGTTCATAAGTCTAACAATAATATTAACTTTTGCCTTTTACTATTTTGGTCTTTTTGCAGAAGTTTGGGATAAAGATAGAACAAAACTATCTTTTTTAATAATGTTTTTATTTTTCTTCACTTCAATTCATTGTGGTAAGGAAACAATTAAAGTATCTAACGCTTTAGAAGGAAATGTTTCAGAAAATGAAATTAAAAATATTGATTGGCGAGGTAATCAGGAAATTGGATGGTTTATATCTGATTTTGTTTTAACAATTGGAATGATTGGAACAGTTTCAGGTTTTTTGTTAATGCTTACAGGAGCTTTTGCAGGAGTTGATCTTAATGATGAAGTTGCGATGAAAAATGTTTTAGAAAAAATGTCAAAAGGAATGTCGACTGCTCTTTACACAACTCTTTTTGGTCTTATTTGCGGTGGTTTGCTAAAAATACAATATTTTAGTCTTGGAAGAGCCACAGATATTTTAGTTGGCCCTATTGATAAAAAAAATAAGGAAAAATAATGCAGCGTAGGTATCATACAAATCTTCCCTTTCTTGACTTATTATTTAATGTCCTAATTGGTTTTGTTTTTTTATTTATTGTTTCTTTTTTATTAATTAATCCAATTGCTAAAAGAGCTGATATAGAAGTTAAAGCAGAATTCTTAATAACAGTTTTTTGGCCCGATAATTTAGAAGATGATGTAGATATTTATGTTGAAGATCCTGCTGGAAATCTAGTTTGGTTTAAGTCTCGTGAACCAGGATTAATGCATTTAGACAGAGATGATCTAGGAAAAAGAAATGATGAAGTTGTAACTGCAGCTGGAACTATTTTATTCCCTGAGAATAGAGAAATTGTTACTTTACGTGGAATTGTGCCAGGTGAATATGTAGTTAACGTTCATTGTTATTTTAAAGTTGGGGAAGATCCTGTACCAGTTACAATTCAGATTGACAAAATTAATCCCTATTCTGTTGTTTTAAGGGAAACAGTTGATTTAGAAAAAAAAGGAGATGAAATTACTGTAACGAGATTTAGTGTTAACTCAAAAGGCAAAGTAACAAATGTAAATAAACTTCCTAAAAAATTGGTGCAAGAATGGCAGAAGGGATAATTGGTTTATCAGCAAGTTTTCTACTTTTAGTAACCTTAATACTTTGGTTAATTATTCTTTCTAAAGGAAAATTCTGGATAATAAAAAGTATTGTCATAACTGCAGCTACTTTGTTTTCTATAGTTGTTCTCCTTTCATTAAAAGGTTTTATTGGATGGCCAAGTAAATCTCAATTGCCTCAAGAGTTTCAATTACATTGGGCAATAATCGACGAACCTGACAAAATTAAAAATACTGAAGGCGCTATATATATGTGGATCACTAAATTAGATAAAGAAAATAAAAATAAAGGTTTGCCCAGAGCATATAAGATTAATTATACAAGAAAAAATCACGAACAAATTATGCAAGGATTAATTAGTTTAGGAGATGGTGTTCAACAAAAAGGTGAAAAAGTAAAAGTAAAAGAAGACATCGATATAGATGAAGATCTAAGTAATCTTCAAGAAATTGTTATTTATGAACTGCCAAAACCTCTACTCCCAGAAAAAAATACGACAACAAGAACTGAACAAGGTGGCCCGCCAACTAGTGGTTTTAATGCTTTAGAAATAGATCCTGAGACTGGTAGGCCAATTATTGAAAAAGAAGAAGAAGAATGATTTATTTTTTAAAAAGTGCTTGGAAAAGAAACCTTTCTTTTATTTAAACTTAAAATTATTGACATTGCAGTTAGCCTAGATGTTTTAGGATTCTTACTTGGATTGTTTTCTAAAATAACTTTTAACTTTCCAAATCTGCCCTGAGCTTCTATTTCAGCTATATTTTGTTTTACTTTAGGATCGGCTATCACAACTACTTTTGTTTTATCAAAACCTATTCCACACATTGCTAAAGTAGCTGCAATATTTGAATTTTTTGGAAATTCCTTACATACTTTTCTTGCTGTAGATCTTAATAAAACTTTTTCATTCTTTATTTTTTTTGATTCTGATATTGTCAACAAAGCTTTAGGAGGTTTTCTTTGAATAAGTTTTACATATTTTAGTTCTTTGGAAATTGATGCGGATGATATAGCGTCAATCCCAGCTATAGCACCTGTTGGAATATAAATTTTATTTTTAATTTTTTTAACTAAATTAGAAATTCTTTTGAAAAAATTTCTATCAGCAAAGGAACAAACGGATAAACAAACAAAATCTATTTTATTTTTTAAAACTTTCTCCGCATAATCTTTACAAGCTTCCACGCTTGCTACTTCAATAATTACATTTGGTTTTTTTTTTAATAATTCCTCAAATGATTTACATTTGATTTTTTTTGGAATTTTTTTTAACTCGATATCATCTGAAAAAACTCCGATAACGTTGTATCTGCTTATAATTTTTCTTGAAATTTTTTTATAAATTTCCTGTCCTATTACACCAAAACCAATTAAACCAATTTTTTCATTTTTCATTATTCTGATACAAAATTTTAATTTAGAATTATTCTAAATTGGATTGACAATATTATTAACATTTTTATATTCTATGTATAACATTGTATAATATAAATTATGTCAATCGATCTAGAAACAAAAAAAACCGTTAAATCCATAACTGAAAAATATAAATATGGTTTTACAACTAAAATCAAGTCAGATAAAGCGCCTAAAGGTCTTAATGAAGATATTGTTAAACTAATTTCTAAAAAAAAAAAGGAACCTAAATGGCTTTTAGATTGGAGATTAAAAGCATTTAGAGCCTGGTTAAAAATGGAAGAACCAAATTGGAGCATGGTCAAATTCCCAAAAATAAATTATCAAGATTCTTATTATTATTCTGCTCCAAAGCAAAAAAAAAAATTAAAAAGTTTGAATGAAGTTGATCCTGCAATTTTAAGTACATATGAAAAATTAGGTATTCCTCTGGAAGAACAAAAAAGATTAGCTGGCGTTGCGGTAGATTATGTTTTCGACAGTACTTCTGTTGCAACAACTTTTAAGGACCAACTATCTAAATTAGGAATAATTTTTTGCTCTTTCTCTGAAGCTGTACAAAAAAATCCAGAATTAATTAAAAAATATTTGGGAACAGTTATACCATATACTGATAATTATTTTGCAACCTTAAACTCAGCGGTTTTTAGTGACGGTTCTTTTGTTTACATACCTCCAGGTGTAAAATGTCCGATGGAGTTATCAACATATTTTAGAATAAATGCTGAAAATACCGGCCAATTTGAAAGGACTCTTATAATTGCTGATAAAGACAGTTATGTGAGTTATCTTGAGGGATGTACTGCTCCAATGAGAGATGAAAATCAATTGCACGCAGCATGCGTAGAGTTAATAACCCTTGATAATGCAGAAATCAAATACTCGACTGTCCAAAACTGGTATCCGGGCGACGAAAATGGTAAAGGTGGGGTATATAATTTTGTTACTAAAAGAGGGGCATGTCGTGGTAACAATTCAAAAATATCATGGACTCAAGTTGAGACAGGATCAGCGATTACTTGGAAATATCCAAGTTGTATTTTACAAGGTGATAATTCTATCGGAGAGTTTTATTCTGTTGCAATAACAAATAATTTTCAACAAGCAGATACTGGAACAAAAATGATTCATCTTGGAAAGAATACTAAAAGTACAATAATATCAAAAGGCATCTCTACTGGTAAAGGACAAAATACTTATAGAGGTCTGGTACGTATGGGGCCAAAAGCTAAAGATGGAAGAAATTTTACTCAATGTGATTCACTTTTGATTGGAGATAGATGTGGTGCTCATACAGTTCCTTATATTGAAGTAAAAAATAAATCTGCAAAAGTAGAACATGAGGCGACAACATCAAAAATAAGTGACGATCAAATGTTTTATTGTAGACAAAGAGGTCTAGATCAAGAAAATGCTGTATCTTTAATTGTAAATGGTTTTTGTAAAGAAGTCCTTAAAGAACTTCCTATGGAATTTGCAGTAGAAGCACAAAAGCTTCTTGGAATAAGTCTTGAAGGAAGTGTAGGTTAATTATTTATGCTTAAAATAGAAGATCTTCACATAAGTGTGGAAGATAAAGAAATAATTCAAGGGCTTGATTTACAAATTGGACCTGGTGAAATACATGCAATCATGGGACCAAATGGATCAGGTAAAAGCACTTTAGCAAATGTTTTGTCTGGTAAAGATGGTTATGAAGTAACAAAAGGAAAAATAACTTTTCTTAAAAAAAATTTATTTGATTTGGAACCTGAAGATCGCGCAGGTGAAGGTTTATTTCTTGCTTTTCAATACCCAGTAGAAATACCTGGTGTTTCTGGTACGAATTTTTTGAGAACTACTATAAATTCTATAAGAAAATATAGAAAGCAAAAAGAACTTGATGGTGTAAATTTTCTAAAAATTTTAAGAGAAAAAGCCAAATTTATAAAAATGGATGAAAAATTAATAAAAAGATCAGTTAATACTGGTTTCTCAGGTGGGGAAAAAAAAAGAAGTGAAATATTACAAATGAGTTTATTGGAACCTAAGCTTGCAATATTAGATGAAACTGACTCTGGATTAGATATTGATGCCTTAAAAACTGTAGCAAATGGTGTGAATAATCTAAAAAATAAAGATCGATCCTTCTTAATTATAACTCACTACCAAAGATTATTAAATTATATTATTCCAGATAAAGTACATATTTTATCAAAAGGAAAAATCGTTAAAAGCGGAGATAAAAACTTAGCTGTTGAATTAGAAAAAAAAGGCTATGAGGGAATTATGTAATTATGGAAAAATTAATTGAAGATTTTCAAATACCAGATAAAAAAATTGAAACATGGAAATATACGGATTTACAAAAATTTTTTGAAAAAAATAATTTTGAACCTTTAATAAATCCAGATGAAACAAAAACTGAGCCCGTCAGTATAGATTCGAATATTTTAAATAATATTTTTTTTGATCCTGAAGTTAATTTTGTAATTTTTGAAAATGGTTGCCTAAAAAAAATTAATATAAAGTCAAATGATTTAGAAATAGAATCCCTTGATAATAAGTTAGAAAATAAAGTATTTAATAAAAAAAATTTTACTAGAAACGATAGTTTATTAGATATAAATAGTTTTTTTTTAAATGATAATTTAGTAATTAAAGTTAAGAAAAATACAAAATTAAAGAAACCTATATCAATTTTTTATTATAATTGCGAAGAAGAAAAATATCTTATTAACAATAGAGTAAATATTATTCTTGAAGAAAATTCTGAAGCTGAAATAAATGAAATTTTTTTTTCAAATAATAAATCTATCTATTGGAATAATGTACATAATTATATTTGTTTGAAAAAAAATTCTAAGCTTGAACATTACAAAGTTCAATTAGAATCTAACAATGCTGTTCACTCATCATCAAGTAGTATAGATTGTGAAAATTCTTCAATTTATAATAATTTTATTTTTTCCGTTGGAGGAAATATGTCCAGAATTGAAGTAATTAGTTCTATAAATGCAGCTGATATTGATTTCAATATAAAAGGTTTATATTTAGCTAAAACGAATCAACATCATGATATAACTACATTAATGCAACATAAACATCCTGGAAGTAAAAGCAATCAACATATAAAAGGAATATTACAAGAAGATTCTTCTGGAGTTTTTCAAGGTAAAGTGGTTGTATCACAGGATGCTCAAAAGACTGATGCCTTCCAATTTAATCAAAATTTACTACTATCCGAAAATGCTGAAGTTAATGTAAAGCCCGAATTAGAAATCTACGCCGACGATGTTAAGTGCAGCCATGGAGCAACAACTGGTGAATTAGATGAACAAATGTTATTTTATTTAAGATCAAGAGGTTTAAAGAAAGAAGAAGCAAAAAAACTTTTAATTGAAGGTTTTGTAAATGAATTATTTGATAATGTAGAAAATAAAGAACTAAAAAAAAAATTATTACTTACTTCAAAAAAAATAATTTATTAAATAATTTTCAAATGTTAAATATAGATAAGATAAGAAAAGATTTTCCAATCTTAAAAATCCAATCTAATAATAAGCCACTAATTTTTTTTGACAATGGGGCTAGCTCACAAAAACCACAAGTTGTATTAGATAAAATAAATGAAATTTATAAAACTAAATATGCAAATATTCATAGAGGTATATATGATTTGAGTCAAAAAGCAACTGAGGCATATGAAGAATCAAGAAAAATAATTCAAAAATTTTTAAATGCTAAAAGTGAAAAAGAAATAATATTTGTAAGAGGAGCAACTGAAGCAATTAATTTAGTTGCACAATCTTTTGGATTAAATAATTTTAAAAAAGGTGATGAAGTTATCTTATCTCAAATGGAGCATCATTCAAATATTGTGCCTTGGCAGTTACTTAGAGATAGGTTAGGTATTAAAATAAATGTAATTCCTATAAATCAAGATGGTGATATTGACTTAAACAATTTTAAAAAATTATTATCAAATAAAGTTAAATTGGTTTCTATACTCCATGTATCAAATGCTTTAGGTACAATAGTACCAATCAAAGAATTAATTTCCATTTCACATAAAAAAAAAATACCTGTACTAGTAGATGGATGTCAATCTGTGCCTCATATGAAAGTAGATGTGCAAAACCTAGATGCTGATTTTTATTGTTTTTCTGGCCACAAAATTTATGGCCCAACAGGAATAGGAATTTTGTATTCTAAAAAATATCTTTTAGAAAAAATGTTACCGTATCAAGGAGGTGGCGAAATGATATCAGAAGTAACTTTTAAAAAAACAACCTATCAAGAACCTCCTCATAAATACGAAGCAGGAACGCCCAATATAGTAGGATCTATAGCCTTAGGAACTGCAATTGATTATGTAAAAAATATTAATATTGAAAAAATATGTCAGCATGAACAAAATTTATTAAATTATGCAACAGATAAAATTAAGTCTTTAAATGAAGTTAAGATAATTGGAACATCAAAAAACAAAGCTGGGATCATCTCATTTATTGTTAAAAATACTCATCCAAATGATATAGGTGTTATTTTAGATAATCATGGAATTGCTGTTCGAACAGGTCATCATTGTTGCCAACCTCTAATGCAATTTTATAATATACCAGCAACAGTTAGAGCTTCATTTGGTCTATATAATACTTTAGATGAAATTGATAGTTTTATAGATGCTTTAAAAAATGCAATTAACCTTTTAAGATAATTTTTTTACATTATATTAATATTGATATGCCTAATTCTATTAAAGATAATATTATAAAAAATCTTCATACGGTTTATGACCCGGAGATACCAGTTGATATTTATGAACTTGGATTGATTTATAATCTTAAAGTAAATTCAAAAGGTTTAGTCGATATTATAATGACATTAACTTCGCCAAATTGCCCTGTAGCTGAAATCTTACCAGAACAAGTAAAAACTGCGGCAAAAAAAACTAAAGGAGTTAAAGATGTAAATCTAAAATTAGTTTTTGAACCGCCATGGACACCGGATATGATGTCTGAGGCAGCAAAAGTTGAGTTAAATATGGAATAAAAATGAATAAAGTAAAAGAAATTATAACTTTGACTACAGCAGCTAAAAATAGAGTTAAAGAAATAATTACAAAAGGAAAAAAAAATTACATTGGCATAAGAATATCAATTGACAATACTGGATGTTCTGGTCATTCATATAAAATTGATTATGCTGAAAGTAAAATTAATGGGGATGAAGTAATATTTATAGATAATATAAAAATTTTTATTGATGCTTCAGCAACCATGTATATCCTAGGATCAAAAATTGATTATTTTGATAATGGTATGGAATCTGGATTTGTTTTTAGTAATCCAAATGAAAAAGGAAGATGTGGTTGCGGAGAATCTTTTAGCGTGTAATATTATTTGTGTTGGGATTGAATAATTGTACGAAGAAATAACAGAGAAAATAAAAATAACTGTAAAGCCAGAGTTTCTTGATGAACATTCAGACCCGGATGAGAAAAGATTTATATGGGCATATCATATAAAAATTGAAAATTTTGGAGATGACACAGTAAAATTAGTAAGTAGATCATGGACTATATCAGATTCACTTGGAAGAGTCCAAGAAGTTAGAGGCTCTGGAGTTGTTGGAGAGAACCCTATTTTAAAACCAGGTAGTTCATTTGAATATACTTCTGGTACTCCATTAAATACACCTTCTGGATTTATGATGGGAACTTATAAAATGAAAAAAAATAACGGTTCAACTTTTAATGCACATATTCCTGCATTTTCATTGGATAGCCCGCATGAAAAGGGTTTACAAAATTAAAAAAAAAAATAGTTTTATAGAATGAGCAAAATAGAAAAAATTTCCAATTTAAAAAAAATTAAATCTACAAAAGTGTCTGAAGATCAAGCATTAGGAGCGGTAAAAACATTAATTAGATGGGCAGGAGATAATCCTGAAAGGGAAGGTTTAAAAGAAACACCAAAAAGAGTTATTAAATCTTATAAAGATTTTTTCTCTGGTTATAATTCAGATCCAAGAGAAATATTATCAAAAAAATTTAAAGAAGTTGATGGTTACGATGAAATAATTATTTTAAAAAATATTAGATTAGAGTCTCATTGTGAACATCATATGGTTCCTTTCATTGGTACTGCGCATGTAGGATACTTGCCAAAGAACAAAGTTGTTGGGCTAAGTAAACTTGCAAGATTAGTTGAGGCCTTTGCTAAACGTCTTCAAATACAAGAAAAACTTACAGCACAAATAGCAAATGCTATTGATGAAGTTCTACAACCTAAAGGGGTTGGAGTTATTATAGAAGCTTCACATTTGTGTGTAGCTACTAGAGGAATTCATAAACCTGACTCAAAAATGGTAACAAGTAGAATGTTGGGAACTTTTAGAAGTGATCAAGCTACTAGAAAAGAGTTTCTCGAGTTGGTAGGGATTAACAAATCTCAATTTTAATATTTTTTAATAAAAAAATTAATAATCTATGATTTTTCAACCAGTATTATACATCATAGGATATTTGCTATCAGCACTATCTATTATACTTTGTATTCCGGCTGCTGTTGATGCATTTTATGGCGATAACCAATGGCAATCCTTTACTTTTGCATCATTAATTAGTCTTTTTTTCGGTATAATTCTAATTTTAGCAAACAAGTCAGATAATTTTGGTATTTCTTTAAAACAAGCGTTTCTTGTTACAACATTAAGTTGGGTATTTATTGCTTTTTTTGGTTCACTACCTTTTATTTTTTCTGATTTAGAATTATCTTTTACAGATGCTTTTTTTGAATCTATGTCAGGAATAACAACAACTGGATCAACGATCCTATCAGGTCTTGATAATTTGCCTCATGGTATTTTAATTTGGCGTTCATTATTACAATGGTTTGGTGGCATAGGTATAGTTGTTATAGCTATCGCATTTTTACCTATATTAAAAGTTGGAGGTATGCAGTTATTCCACACTGAATCATCAGATTCATCTGAAAAAGTTTTGCCTAGAGCAGGTCAAATAGCAAGCATTATAGGAATAATATATTTTTTTCTAACTATTCTTTGTGCTTTATTACTCTGGAAATTTGGAATGCCTGTTTTTGACTCAATTGCACATTCAATGACAACATTAGCTACCGGTGGATTTTCTACATCAGACATGTCAATTGGAAAATATAATAATGTAAATATTGAATTCACAATTGGTATATTTATGATTTTAGGTTCACTACCTTTCATTTTATATTTACAAACTCTTAAAGGTGATTTTTTAGCAATATTTAAAGATAATCAGGTTCAATTTTTTATATTCCTTGTTATTACATCGATTTTCGTTGTCACATTCTGGAAGTATCAAAATACTGCTAGTTTTTTTAATAATTTTAGACCATCGTTTTTTAATACTATATCGATTTTTACTGGAACAGGTTATACAACGCAAGATTTTAATAGTTGGGGTTCCTTTATTATTATACTTTTTTTATTTTTAATGCTAGTTGGAGGTTGCGCTGGTTCAACAACTTGCGGCATTAAAATTTTTAGACTTCAAATACTATATCAATCAGCAAAAGTACAAATATTCAAATTGCTAAATCCTCACGGAGTATCCTTAGCCAAATATAATAAAAAACCTGTGTCTGGTGATATTACTTCCTCTGTAATGGGATATTTTTTTATGTTTATAATTTCTTACATTATTATCGCTTTAATTTTATCATTTTTAGGAAATGATTTTTTAACCTCACTTTCTGGAGCTGCAACATCATTAGCAAATGTTGGCCCAGGATTAGGTAATGTGATAGGCCCAACCAAAACATTTGCTGAATTATCAGACATAACTAAATGGGTTTTAGCAATAGGCATGTTAATTGGTAGATTGGAACTACTTTCGGTGTTCATTATTTTAACACCTGCATTTTGGAGAAATTAATTATATTTGTTTGTAAGAAAGTCTCTAAATTCTTTGTTGACACCTTTTCTTAAATGAATATTTATCTTTGCAATCATATTTTGCATTAATTCATCTATTGCTTTTGAACGATCATTAATTGAGAACCCTCCTAAAAAAGTTTTATCTCCTTTAACTATTGAAAGAACTTCGCCTTTAGCATTGTTTTTTTTATTTTCCGCTACAATCTTAACTTTAAAATTAATTTTATAAGCTATTCCATCGCTAGGCAAAAAAGTAAATTTGTTTTGGTGTTCCTCGACAAAACTGTCTATTACACTTTCATCAAGAATTTGTACTATTAGATCTCCAGAATCGCCTTTTAAAATAATGTTTTGTTTTACCCAATTTTGCATCTCTTTCTCTAAATCAGTCTTTGTTAATAGCTGTGTACTTGTTTGATAT
>Ga0315338_1001941_pt1 | contig 22813 bp, 27 predicted proteins | sample ASW8metaG_FD_204518 | JGI IMG/M metagenome (GOLD analysis project Ga0315338, IMG submission 204518) | Ammonia-oxidizing marine archaeal communities from Monterey Bay, California, United States - ASW #8 | ecosystem: Environmental > Aquatic > Marine > Coastal | place: USA: California | collected... | reverse complement strand
TTTCTGGTCTAACAAATCTTTTTGGTCGACTTGATGAAACCTGCTCTCTCGCTTGTAATTTCTCCTTGTTGATCGGCATGAAGTAGTGACTCGAATTTTTACATAAATACGTATCTCAGTTGAGTTTCTTAATATCTTAGAAAGAGATAATAGTGTTTTATTTTTCGTTACAATTCTTGAGAAAAGACATGTATATCATTAAATTTGGAGTTGGATATGCCTGAATCAAAATCGGCTTCAAAATTTCTGACACAATTAGAAAATTTTGGAATTCACACGGAATCTGTCCATAGGAATCTTTCGGTAGAAAAATTAGTTGAAATTTCAACTCAAAAAAATGAGGGTGTATTAACATCATCTGGTTCATTATCTGTAAAAACTGGAAAATATACAGGTCGTTCTCCACAAGATCGTTATATCATATATGATGATGAGACACATGAAACAATTGATTGGGGTAATGTGAACCGACAATTCCCTTCTGAAAAATTTAATCAACTTTTTGAAAAAATGAAAAAACATGCAGAAGGGCAAGAACTTTATGTTTTTGATGGTTTTATTGGTGCATCTAAAGAAAGTAGATTACCAATTCGCGTGATAAATGATCATGCATGGCAAAGTCTTTTTTGCAGACAGTTATTTGTCAGACCATCATCTACCGAACTTGATACACATCAACCAGAATTTACAATTGTTTGTCTAAATGACTTTGATGCAATTCCAGAACTTGATGGAACTAGAACAAATGCATTCATTATGATTAATTTATCAAAAAGAATAGTTTTGATTGGTGCCACAAATTATGCTGGTGAAATGAAGAAATCTATGTTTTCGGTGATGAATTATTTAATGCCATCTAGAGGAGTTTTTCCAATGCATTGTTCTGCAAATATTGGAAAAGATGGAGACACTGTATTATTTTTTGGTCTTTCAGGTACAGGAAAGACTAGTTTATCTGCAGATCCAAATAGAATGTTGATTGGTGATGATGAGCATGGTTGGTCAGACAAAGAAATTTTCAATTTTGAGGGTGGATGTTATGCAAAGTGTATTAATCTGAATGAGGACGCAGAACCACAAATTTGGAATGCAATTAAATCTGGAACTGTACTTGAAAATGTTGTAGTAGACAAAGAAACACAAAAACCAGACTTTGATGATGGAAGCCTAACAGAAAATACTAGAGCAGCATATCCTCTTAATTACATACCTGGAGCAATAATTCCAAGTGTTGGTGGTCATCCTAAAGTTATAATTTTTCTTACAGCTGATGCACTTGGAGTTTTACCACCAGTGTCAAAATTAACTAAAGAAGGCGCAATGTATCATTTTTTATCTGGTTATACAAGTAAGTTGGCAGGAACTGAACGAGGAATAAAAGAACCAAAGGCTACTTTTTCAGAATGTTTTGGTTCACCATTTATGCCCAGACCTGCTTCAATCTATGCAAAAATGTTAGGTGAAAAAATTTCAAAAAATAATACCATTGTATATTTAATTAATACTGGTTGGTCAGGAGGTGCTTATGGTGTCGGTAAACGAATTAGTATCAAGTATAGTCGTGCAATGGTTACAGCTGCATTAACTGGTGCATTTGATATTGTAAAGTTTAGACATGATAATGTGTTTAATCTTGACATTCCATTAGAATGTCCTAATGTGCCTTCAGACATACTAGATCCAAAAAACACATGGATCGACAAAGATTCATACGAATTGTCTGCAAGAAAACTTGCACAGATGTTTACTGATAACTTTACTAAATTTAGTGATATTTCAGATGATATACGTAAAGCAGGACCACAGTTAAAAAATTTGTAAATGAATCACATCTAGATTAGTATTGTTTTGAAACCTGATTCCAAGATTCATTCTCTGATTTAACCCAAAGGAATTTTTTCTGTAATGCAGATGTGTATAATTTTTCCCACTCTGCATCTACATCATCAGTCCAGGATTTGAAAATTCTAGGATCAATGTAATTTCGTAACGATGTACCTAAATTATGATCCTTGGTTTTCTTCGTAAGATCCACTTGAAGCGTTAATTTCTCTATCCGCTCTTTGTGTTTTTGCTTAGATTTTTTAATCTGTTCTTTGGTTTTTTTCATTCTTTCTTCTTTTTTTGTTTTTTGTGAATCTGACTTTGGTATGGTGGATTCTAATTTTTTGAGTGCGATCTCTTTTGTTTTCCATGGTTTAGATTTTTCTGCCGTTTTTAATGTGTCAACTTTTTTTTGCAGTGTTTGCTCAAATGTTTTTGGAATAGTTCTTTTATGATTACACATTACCGCTGCTTCAAGATTAGCTAATTTTGCATGATATAATTTTTCAGCAGGAGTAGATTTTTTAATATCACCATTCTCTCGGAGATATTTTGATACAACACTAGATGCCAAAAACGTTCTGAATACTTTTGCTGTTAAACCCTTTACCACACTAGAATAGTACACGTTTACATGCCGTGATGTAATATCATCAAAAATCTCATCAGTATCTTTTTTCTTTGATATCAGTTCCTTTAGATTATCATGGAATTGTTTATCATGTCCTGTGGCAGAGACAGTTTCTTGCCATCTAACACTATCCTTCCCTAAGAAATCAAACTCTATGGAATCTCCTGTCAATTTAATATGTTCTTTTCGTAATGTTGTTGCACCTACAGTATCTGCTTCTTCAGGATCTTTTTCGTCACCAACTCTCATTGCAGTACGATAAATAAGATAGCATGCAGTGGAGATACGTCTAATCTTTGAATCCTTACTTTGCATATCTTTAACAATTTTATTCTTAATTTTGCTAATCTCACTTGCAAGTTTTTTTGCTTTATCATATTTTGCTCTATCTCTATCTTGTTTTATTCCAGCAGTGTCGGCTAGCCAAACATATTTTCTTTTTTGGGTTAATACATCAGTCCAACTAGCCATCCACATTGAATCCTTGTCGTGTACAATTCTTCCCCAATTACCATTGGGAATTATGGCATCCTTTCCAAGATTTAATGTGACATCTTTTGATGAAATTTTTGGTTTCCATTTACCTCTCATTGGATGTTCACCTCTTCCAATGAAAATTCCAGGCGGTTCAGCCATATAGTTGGCAACTTCAACTTCTTGTCCATCCATTACAGCAATACCATATTTTACCTTCATTTCCTCTCGCAGTTCTTTCCTTTTAGCAGCAAGTGATTTCTTCTCCTCTTTTGTAAGGAGTTCTTTCGCATCTTTTTCTTTGTCTACAAGTTTGAATGGGTTTGAAAAATCAATCTCTGACAATTCTAAATTTTTGTATTTCCCATTGAATGTCATTGCAAAATCAGCAACAAAATTTTTCTGAAATATTCTATCCTGAACATATGGTGTGTCTTTCTTTTTTGCCCATTGGTAAATCATCTCCTCCTGAAGTAAATCCAAAGTAACATCTTGTTTGCTAATCTTGATCTTTATACCCTTTGATTCAAAATCTGGGGGAAAGAGTATCCCATTATGTTGTAGAGTTTTCCATTTCATTTGTTTATCACATAAATTGTAGACTTAGACAAAAATCATTTTAAGTCGTATATATTCTAATCTTGTAAAATCTCTTTATTCCCCATACAACTCTTTTTTCAGATAATTTTCAAATTCAATATCAGTTTTCATCTTTTTTGCTTCCAAAAACATCATTGCATCATTTCCAACAATATATCTTGGAAGTGGTTTTTCTTCTTTGATTGCTTTGATAATCGTACCTGCAACCTCTTTTGGATGTGTACCCATTTCTCTCATCATTTTTACACCGGAAATTACCTTCTCAGTAATACTTGTGTATGCAGAATCATGTTGAGAATTTTTTGCAAGTTTCATTGAATCAAAAAAGTTAGTTTTGATTACACCTGGCTCAATGACTGTAACATTAACCCCAAAAGGCATTAATTCAAATCTTAATGATTCACTTAACCCTTCTAATGCAAATTTTGAACTGATGTATGCAGGTGATACTGGAAATCCAATTTTTCCTGCAACAGAACTCACATTTACAATATAGCCAGAACCTTGTTCTCTCATTATGGGTGCAACTTTATGTATCATTCTAATCACTGAAAAAAAATTAGTTTCAAATTGCTCTTTAAATTCATCAACTGAAACATCCTCAACAGTACCCCACATACCATAGCCTGCATTGTTTACTAGTATGTCAATTCTTTGATTTTTTTTTAAAATAGTTTTCATAGCCTCATTAACAGATTCCTCACTATCAACATCCAGCGCTAAAACTTCTAGATCAAGATTCTCTTTTTCAGATATTGCTTTAATTTCTTTACTTTTTTTTACATCTCTCATTGAAGCAAATGTGTAAAATCCATTTCTTGCAAGAGCTAACGATGTTTCAAAACCAATTCCGCTAGAGCTACCTGTAACTAGAGCAATTTTCACCATGTTATTTTCAAATCACACCGTCTAATAGTCTTATGGCTCTTGGATTTTTATAACCAATTATTGTTGTATCTTTGTTGATAGAAAATTACAAATCAAAAAAACTGTCAACTCATGAAATAATTCTTAAAAGTAGTTTAGTAGAAATAATTATTGCAATGGGAATTTCTTTTAAAATCGTAAAAAAATATTTTGTTAAAAAGCAACAATCAACTTCTGAATTTTTATAGAAAATGATTATTAATTATTCTCAAATACAAGAAAATCTTATTTCTGAGATCAGGCTAACCGGCATCGAATCTAAGATTTTCTTATTAGTAGTTACTAAAGGAAAAATGACTGCAGAGCAGATTTCAGAAAATATGAAAATTCCATTTCAAGATGCACTAGAAGCTTCAAAAAATCTTATAGATCTAGGTGGATTTATTGATATGCCAGATAATGAGTTTGAGGCAATGCATCCAAGATTCACTGCCGTTAACATGTATAGAAAAATGTGCGAAAGAGAGAGAATTGAATTTAAAAAAAATCTTACTGTAGACAATATTGGTGTATCTTTAGAAAAGCCATATGATGATGCAAGGACTAAATATAACAAGTCAAAGTGAAATTTATGAGTGAAGATTCTGCTAATGTCGCAACAGATGACAAAATAGTAATACCTGAAATTTACAAATGTTGTGACAATCCTCAGATTACATATAATGCACCAGTGAATATCAACGTAGAAGAACGTACAATTGGGTCTGTTGATGTTTGGAGATGTGCATCTTGCAAAAAATCATTTTGTGAAGAAAAACAGTTGGGCATTGAGTCCATTACTGATATAGTTGGAATGCCAAGAATCGAGGATAATGAAAAATGGGCAGTTGTTGTAAGTAAATTACAAAAGGGAAGAGACAAATGGAAACTTGTTAAACTAAAAGAAAGTGGGGCATTAAAATTTGAAACTGCTGATGAACAGGTAATTGATTTAAAAATTGAAGATTATAAAATAGTTGATGATTTTCACTCAAGTTTTTTAGTACTTGATCATCTTCATAATGCAGTTGAGATTTGAGTTTAATTGGAAATTACAGTTAATATTAAAGAAGTAGATGGCACACAAATGGCTGCCAAAATTACAGGTGAGTTTCAACTCGGTGAAAAATCATTTCCATTTACTGCAATTGCATTTGGTAGGATAGGTGGTCAGAATATTGGTGCAAAATTATCTAATGAAACTGAAAGTATGCTTAAAGAATTAGGATATGATGTAGATGAAATTATTGCACATCTACAACGAAATCTTTTACAAGGAGATCTTAACTTACCAGAAGGACTAAAAAAAGAATCTTTTATTGACGATTAAAACTCTGCTTCTTCCAAAGCCTTCTCACAAGAACATGATTTTGTTTTAGGAATCTGATCAACCACTAATGTGAGTAGTTTTTTTGTCATTTCAACATTTTTTGCTAATATTTCCATTACATCTTTTGCCGTAACTGGTTTTTCTGCCCACACATCATAATCCGTAACTGTTGATATTGAAACATAGCAAATCTGTGCTTCCCTTGCGAGTTGACACTCTGGAACTAGTGTCATTCCAATTATGTCTGCACCAGTTGTTCTAAAGAACTTGGATTCAGCCTTTGTAGAAAATCTTGGTCCTTCAATACAGACGTATGTACAATTGTCATGTATCTGAATTTCTTGTTTTTTTGTTACATTTAGAATAACATTTTGTAATTCAGGACAAAATGGGTCTGCAACTGATATGTGGATGACTCTGCCATCTTCAGAAAACGTTCCCTTTCTTGATTTAGTGAAATCTATGAATTGTGATGGTAAAGCCAAGTGACCAGGTTCAAACTCTTCTTTAAGACTACCAACTGCTGATGGAGCAATAATTCTCTTAATGCCTAATTCTTTGAACGCCCAAATATTTGCTCTAAAATTTATTAAATGTGGTGGAATAGTATGTTTTTTTCCATGTCTTGGCATAAATGCAATATTTCGTCCGTTAAATTTACCAATTGTTATAGAATCTGAAGTTTTGCCATAAGGTGTATCTATTGTAATTTCTTTAGTATCTTTCAATAATCCTGAATCATAAATTCCGGTTCCACCAAAAATTCCTATCTCAGCAGTTTCATTCATTAGTATTGCACCAATGCTTCAGTTCTATACTCTTTAATTTTTTCTATTCCTTTTAATTCAGTCAATTCAATTATGAATGCAAACCCAATTACTACTGCATTTAATTTTTCTATTAGTCTTGCTGCTGCTTTTGCTGTACCTCCAGTAGCCAGTAGATCATCACAAATTAAAACTCGTTCATTTTTCTTTAATGATGTTTTTTGAATCTCCATTTCAGCTTTTCCATATTCAATTGTATATGATACTTTTACAGTTTTTCCAGGAAGTTTTCCTGCTTTTCTTAACAAAATCATACCCTTATTGTATTTTTGTGCTAATGCACATGCCAAAATAAACCCTCGTGATTCAATTCCCGCAAACACATCTATATCATTAGGATGAAATTTTTTTGAAAATTCTTCAACTACAAATGCTAATGCATGTGGATCTTTTAAAATTGGATTAAAATCTCTGAAAAGTATGCCTTTCTTAGGGAAATCTTTGTATTCACTAATTTTATTTTTTAAATCCACAAAATAAACGAAAAAATGAGAAATAAAAACCGTTAGATATGTAATTAAAAATTTTATCCAACAGTAAATGATGTTGTATGTGCAGAAACGCTATCAGACACAGATATTTCATAAATACCTGCTTCAAAACTACTTGGAATTACCCATATAGTATAGAATTCTCCATTGGCCTTTCCATAAATTAGTAAGTTATCATACACAGTTCCTTCAGAATCAGATATTATGATATTGACAGCTGCTCCCAAGCTAGCATCTTTTCCACTTATTTTTAGTATTTCACCAGCGGAATATGATTCCTTTTCATCTTGAATAGATACTGTGATTCCTTGGGATTCTGTTTGAATAGAGAATTCCTGTTTACTGATGTTTTCACCACTACTTATCGATATGGTCCATACACCCACTACTGGATTAGCTGGCACTCTGAAACTATCTACTTTAAAAATACCACTTCTATCTGAAAATGTTTCAAAACTTCTAATCATAGTGTTGTCAGGATCAGTGATCTCTACATTTAGTAAAACACTGTTACCAGTATTACCGATAATCAGAATTTGTTCTCCGGCGTAATATCCAGTTTTTGTTGTCTGGAAATTAATTTGACCAGAACCCGTAGATAAACCAACTGTGAAGACTGTTGTACCTCTTGTATTTCCATATCGTAGTTCAACTGTAAATGCACCAGTACCTATGTCATCAGTCTCTACATAATAGATGTAATTACCATTTTCATCTAATTCTATGGAATCATTAGCTTTTGTTTTGTCTGATTCATCGATTATAACTAATGATACATTTGCATGTGGTTCTCCTCGTAACAATAAATCAACTGTCTCACCAACACTATAGTTTAACGCACTGCTTGTTACAAGTAATACTTCTTGTGGTTTTTCACCAACACCAACTACAGAAATTGCACTTTCATTTCCCTGGTATGAAGTTAAAACATACGTACCCTCCAGAAAACCTATGGAAACATCAATATCAAAAGTAATATTTCCAGTACCATCAACATTTAATGTTTCTGAAAAAACTTCTACCCCTACTGGATCAGTAACAACTACTGAAATTTTGTTGTTAGGTATAGCAGTACCAGTAAATTTTATAGTATCACCAACCTCATAACGTGTTTTTTCCGAGTCAATATTGATTAATTGTGACGAAATTAGATCAAAATCTCTCACAACTATTGTTTTTCCATCTGTAATCTCCAAAGAAATTTTTCCTAACTTAAGATTTACCGGGAATGATAGATCTGATGTCCACTTTCCATCGAAATCAGTAGTCAGTGTAGTGATATTCAGTACTTTAGATCTGTCATCTTTTGTAGTCAGTGTTAGTGTTGTATCAGGCGTTGCACTACCCTCCAAACTAATTATATCACCTCTTTTTACCGTTTTATTTGTAAAACCAATTTGTATTTTCACATCTTCACTCATCTCTCTATTTTTAACATCCATTATGCGCATACTGATCGTCTTTTCAGTACCGCCAGAATCTACTAAAGTAAATTGTGTTCTATCTGCAGATAAATTATCTGGAATCGATGCTGTAGAAATAAATTTTCCATCACTACCAATTGTTACTAATTTTACCATCTGATCAGCAATGTATAGTTCAAGGCTTTGGTTTGGAATGAAATTTTCACCAACAATTCGGAAGTCAGAACCAATTGTAGGCACTTGTGGAATTAATCTAAAATTGGAATTATCTTTAATTGCAATCAATTCTGTTTTATTAATTTCTGGAGTTATACCTGTATCAGATTTTTTAGTAATTGTTGCTGCAGATTGTATGATTTGATTTTTACCATCTAGTGCTTTCCAATTGATCACAGGATATTGCAAATCAGTTTTTAAACCAAATTTAACACTTTCACCTGGTTTCACAGAATTTTGAGGTGAAAAAACCAGAACCTTCCCACCAACTTCAAATTTTCCAGTCCATCCTTGTTCAGTTTTAAAAGATTTGAAAGAGTTATCCTCAGCAAGCCAAATTCTAACCGAATCAATATTGAAATTGTTTCCTCTATTATTTTTTAATTCTAATATAGACGAATTATCTAGAGATACACTTTTTACACTAATTACCTCTTCTGCATATGCAGATTGTTCATTTAAACCAAATATTGTAACTGCAAATACCAGTATACATAGAATTGATAACAATCTCATCATTATTGTAAAAAAAGAATATCTACAATTAAACCTTAATCAGAAATCATTCTTGCATTTTTAAGAATAAAATTAAACTGTTTGTGGGGTTGCCTTCAGATCATATGGGTTTTCATCCCACCAGTTAGCATATAACTCATCAATTTTCTTCAAATCAGAATAGTTAAGATATTTTCCATCTGACATTGATGAAAACATCTCAATTTCATCCTCACTTATGACAGTTGGAAAAACTGATGAAATTCCTTTTTTTGATAAGATGAATTTGATTGCTAACTCTGTTATGGTAAGTCCATTACTTTCAGCAATTGGGCGTAATTGTTCAACTTTTTTTAATGATGCCTTTATCCATTCACCTTTTCTCACTGACCGGTGATCTTTTTCATCTATTTTTGTATCTGCATTTACTTTGCCAGTTAATATTCCAGATGCATCAGGGACTCTCACCAAAATTCCTACATTGTTTTTTATTCCAGCATCAATCAATTCATTTCCAGGAGTTTGTTCAAGAATATTGTATACAGTTTGAACCGCAGTGACATTTTTTCGTGTCATAGATTCCAAACCTTCTTGTGTCCATCCAATTGCAGGACCTAATGCAATTTGATAAGTTTTTATTTTTTCCTCGGAAACTAAATTATCTAACGTGTGAAAAATTTTATCATCATTAATGTGAGTCATTTTTGGATTATGTAATCCATACACATCAACAAATTTTGTTTGTAATCTTTCTAAACTTTCTTTTAATGCATGACGTGTAAATTTCTCATCAAATTTCTGTGGTAGTTCCTTATGGCCAATCTGATCTGCACTTTCAAAATCATAACCATATTTTGTCGAAATAACTACTTCATTTCGCATATCTTTGAAGGTCTCACCGATTAATCTTTCACTTTTACCTTTACCATACATATCACCAGTTTCAAAGAAATTAATTCCACAATCATAAGCTTTCTTTAGCATTCTTTTGGCTTCATCTTCTTCAATTTCTTTACCCCACCAGTTTAATGCAATAGTCCATGCACCAAATCCAATTTCTGAAACTTCTATTCCACTTTTTCCTAACTTCTTGTATTTCAATTTACAATCTCCTTGAATTTCTTTAATCCAGTCTCAATTTCTAAATCAGTAAGCACTGATTGACCAGGATTTTGGTTTGAATTTAATTCTATCCAAGATTTGCAACCTTCAAATTCTGGTTCTAATGAAATTTCTATCTGTGGGATCTTGTATGTTCGAAGAAAAACAGCTTTAATTGGTTTTTCTGGCATCCAGTTAATCCTCTCTTCAATATATTCATCACTCCAAACATGAAATGAAGATAACCTATTAACAATCTCTTTAGAGAATATGTCTTTTTCATCTAGAATTTCGGCTAGAGATGTGATTATATTGTAACCCTGTTTTGGTTTATGATTCAACGTCTCATTTAGAAAATCATAATATTCTGGCTTGACGTGTTTCATCTCTTGATGCTCCCATGTTGGAAAGAGTAAAAATTTTTTTGACTCGACTCTAAATCCAGATGCAGTTTCTAATATTCCACCTTTTCGTAAAATCACTGTTTGCTTACCGTATTCTAAAGCCTTGACTACAGTAGCCCATTCTTTTAGACCATTCATTATCCAAGACTAGTAATTAGAGGAATAATATCCTTTTTTACACATACAATCATTGGTGTATCTACTTTTACATGTGCAGAAACTCTTGTACCTCTTAATTCCATTATTAGATCTTGAAATACGTGTAAATCATCTGATTCAAATGCCAACATAAAATCTTCATCATGTATTCCAAATGAATATGTTGTATTCAATTCAACTTGAGGAAATTTTTCAGCGGTTTTGATATGTTCATCCATCATCTGTTTTCTTTGGTCTAGTGGCAATAGATACCACTCACGTGTTTTTGTGAATGGATATACAACAACGTATTTTTTGGATTCCATGCCTCCCACAAATGAATGCATTCTATTTTTTTTAGCATAAATTGAGGGACGTGTAGATGATAGATACACCCGTGATGGAATAATGTATTTTCCAACCACAGTCAGGTAAATTTTTGAAATTGCCTCCTGAATATCTTCAATTGATTCTGACATAAACCATAGTAAAAAGTCCGCATCGTCTCTTAATCCCAGTGTAGAGTATGATCTTATGTTAACAGGAGAATTTGCTATAATATTTTCAAGCTCCCTTGCAGATTCCTCTTTTGCTAAATCTGCCATCCATCTCCATTTCGGATCAATCTTAAAAAATGAGAAATTAAAAAAATATTGTTTTTCTTCTTCTGACATATTCTTTTTGTTTTTGCGTATTATTTAAAATAATTATTTATTATTAATTATGCCTAATTAGTTTCTTCTAGGACCCAATCATAACCACGTTTCTCAAGTTCTTGTGCAAGTGATGCATCTCCAGTTTTGAGTATTTGACCATTTGCAAATACATGTACATAATCAAGCTTATCTAAGAAATTTAGAATTCGTGCATAGTGGGTAATCACTATAGTTGTAGAATCCTTATCAGAAACCTCACTTATTGCTTTAGCAACTGATTGTACAGCATCAATATCTAATCCAGAATCTGGTTCATCTAGTATAGAAATTTTCGGTTTTAATACAGCCATTTGCAAAACTTCAGAACGCTTCTTTTCTCCACCAGAAAAACCTTCATTAAGATACCTTGATAGAAATTCATCTTTTAATCCTACAGCATTAATATTTTGTTTTAGGTAATTTTGAAATTCTCTTACAGTAATGAAGACTTCTCGATCTTCACCTTGAAGTGCTTTACTTAATGCATTGTAAGAGGTTCTAAGGAAATGTGAGAATCCTACACCAGAAACTTCAGTTGGATATTGAAAACCTAAAAACAATCCTTTTTTTGCACGCTCGTCAGCTGTCAATTCTAAAACACTATCACCATCAAGAATAATATCTCCACTTGTAACTTCATACTTTGGATGAGCAAGAAGAGTGTATGCTAATGTGCTTTTACCAGAACCGTTTGGTCCCATAATAGCATGCACTTCACCAGGTCCGGTTTTTAGATTCACGCCCTTCAGAATCTCTTTTCCTTCACGTGTTACGTGCAGATCTTTTATTTCTAAAATTGCCATGCAGTAACATTTGGACTTTACTATATAATCCAGACTAATTTTAGCTATTCCTAATAGAAAAAATAAGAAAAAGGGGGGTTATTAGTTGGCCAGAATTGGTCGTAGAGTAAGAGTAATTCTATTTGTAGTAAGAATTTCTTTTACTCTGTTTCTTATTGTGACTTCTGTAATTCCAGAAATTGTTGATACATCTCTTTGTAGAACCGTTTGTCCTAGCAATATTGAGCCAATATACATATAGGCTGCCGCAATACCATTTGGCGCTTTACCATCTGTAATACCTTTTACTTGTGCCTTTTCTGCAATCTCCAAAGCGAGACGTTCAACTCGAACATCTGTTTTTGTTACATTTGCAATTTTAGAGATGTATTTATCCATGGTGAGAGTTGGTGTAATTTCATTTCCCATCTCTAATACTAGATTTCGATAGTATTTTGCAGCAAGTTTTGATTTTGCTTTAACATCTTTTTCTACACATACTTCTTTACAGATTTCTTCTAGGGAACGTACAACATCACATTGTTTGCACGCTAAATACACCACAGCAACTGTAATACTTATTACAGATTTACCTTTAACTTCAATATTTTTTCCATCTAAACTACGATAGATCTTTGAAGCAGTCTCAACAACGTTTTTAGATAGACCACAACTTTCACATGTTTCAGTAATTTTTCCTAAAACATTTGTTAGTCTTCTCTCTCGTGGTGACGTTACTCTAACTCTTTGTTGCCATTTTCGAAGATTTTGCATTTGATTTGATACTGAACTATTGAGTTTCTTTCCACTGAAATCAGTACTTCCAACAGATATTTCAGTTGCAATACCCATATCATGTTGAGCAAATGTAGTATGTCCTGTTGCTCTTGCTAATCTCATTTTATCAACTAGGTTGGTACTTTTTATTTCTGGTCCATAGTCGGCCATTTGTTCATCCACAACAATGCCGCAGTTTGAACAAATTCGTTCACCATTATGAATATCATCTACAATCGTAGATTTACATTCAGGACAGCAAACTTCTATTTCTATTGTTTTCATCTATGTCGTTTTCTCCTGTTTTTTTTCATTGCAGGAGTTTGTTCTAGTGAAAAAACTGGTATTCCACTAATTTTTTTTAAATTATTTGTTAGTGGTATTGCTGATGCAAAGGGTTTTCCTATAGGCCCAATTAATTCTGTAACACGCCCAATCTTCTGGCTATTTTTGTCACAAAGAATTTGACCTTCTTTAATTTCTTTGCTAAGTCGTACAATGACTCTGCCACTATTGGCAATATGCAATACTTCACCTACCTCCTGCAATTATAATTTAGTAAAACTAATTGCTTTCATTAAGTTCTGTCAACAAAACTTTAGCTATGAGCTATTTTGGTTATTTTTTTGAATCCTTTATTCTTTTGGAAACTAATTTTTCTGAAATCTTATTCATAATATTTGTTTTAGTTGATTTTTTTTCAAGTACGACATATCCTGATCTTACATATGGTCTTTTTGGAAATCTAACTTGATCTTCTGTTTCTGTTGGTTCTAATCCTGCAGCTTTTGTTGCATCAACCAATTCTTTTAATGATGGATCAAAAACACATTTTTCTTTTGGAAGTCTTCTACCTTTATTTCGTGGTAATGTCTTGTTAAAATAATCAAGCCAGATTACGACATGTTCGTAATCTTTCATTCTATCACTTAACTAAAATTGCGTTAATGACGCCAGATTGACCAGGTCGTGAAACAACTTTACATTTTCCATCTTCTGTTTCTAGTACAGCACCCTTCGTTATCACTCCGCGTCTTTGGTAGTCATTATTAGTTTGATTCTCTAAAACTTTAACTATTTTTGATCTTTTTATTTTTGCATCAGATATTACTAGATTAACATGACTTACTGTTTTTAATCCAGTCTTACTATTGTTTCCTCTTGTTTTTCTTGTTGATGTTTCCTGATCACCCATTAGTGCTTCGTTTGGATATCTATCAGTTTGAAATTTTTGTCTAGTCTTTAAAGGATGTCTTCTTCCACCAGTTATCTTACTTGTTTTTAGACCTTCTACAGATTTTTTCACAAAATATTTCTAAAACACTCTAATTTATACAAAACGCATGTTTTTGTAAAAATTAGTTCCTTTTACGAAATATTTTGTGCAGGTGTGATTATTTTTGCTGAATTTCTGGTTCTAACTTTTTTGAATAATTTTTGCCTTAGTGTGTCTGCATCACCTTGGACTCCAAAATATTTTTTAAATTTTTCAGTTGTGCTATATACTCTTAAACGACCAACATTTTGATGTTCGATAAAATCTAATTGTGCTAATTCTTTCAGATGTGAGTAAACTCCAGTACCTCTCACTTCAACCAATTGTTTACTTGAGATAGGTTGTTCATATGCAATGTACGATAATGTTTTTTGTGTTGCTTTGGGCAAAATTGGTTTTGATGCATAGCGTCGACCAATAGACGAACTATATTCTGGTTTTAGTTGAAAAACATATGATCCATCTGGTAATGTCACAATCTCAATTGCCTTAAACGTAGTTTTTGCTTTATGCATTAATTTTTCAATTAAATTCAATGTTTTAGACCTTGATTCTGTGCCTGAGGCTCGGATTAACTCTTCAATACTTAGTGGTCTTCCAGCAGAATATAGTGCAGATTCTAGCCTTGCTGTAGATTCATTTTCATCTTGTATCTTTACCAATATGGGGAAATCTCTTGAAATTGACTTAAAATCTTCCTTCACATATGATTGATCAATTTGTGAATTATTCTTTGATTAGAGTGACTTTAATGTCATCATCAACTTGCAATAAATCAACTTTTTCATCTCTTGCCAGAAATAGTATTGCAAAAAAACACCGTATTGAATCAGTAGTATCAAGATCTTTTGTAATTGATGCTAAGAATGTTGTTCCATCAGGTTCAAGTTTTTTCAAAATTAAATCTTGATACTGACCAATGATATTCTCAAGATTGTTAAAATATTTCTTGAAATCTGGTGCTTCAACAGGATCAAATTTCAATTGATTAGAACGTCGCTCTCTTGGATTTGCAATCGTACCAATAAGATTTTCTAACATATCTAACAATTCATCTAAAGATACTGGGTATGTTGATTCATGCCTATAAGGAATATCTAACATTTGTATATCAATATCTGATCTTTGTTTCATCGGTTTATTTTCCATTGCAGCCTTTTGAAGCGCAAAGATATTTTCAACTTTCAATCTATAAATTAATGATGATGATAAAGCAGCCATCCCAGCAATCCTCAGATCTTTTTTATCGGCCTTCTCTAAAATCTTAATTAGCATTGATAGAATTTGTATTAAGTCAATTTCCCAAATATCTTTTTTCTTTACACCCTCTGGATCAAATAGAATATTTATAGGAATTTTAGCAATCTCTGCTTTTGTTTCTTCCTGACTCATGAGATAAAGAATGTTTAATCAAATAAGATCTTAGGGCTCTATTTTTTCTTCTTACTCAGTCAACTCTTATATTATTATGTAAAAAATCAAAACTGTTGAAATCTGCTCAAATAATTGAACCTGATAAGCCTTTACAAATTAATGAAATTGAATTACCACAACCAAATGGAAATCAAGTGATTATCAAAGTCAAATCAACTGGGGTATGTCATAGTGATTTACATCTTTGGGAAGGAGGTTATGATACTGGTGATGGATTTATGAAAGTTACCGATAGAGGCGTTAAATTTCCAGTTACACCTGGTCATGAAGTTGTAGGAACTATTGAGGAAATTGGAAATTCTGTAGAAGGATTATCTGTTGGAGACTTGGTGCTAGTTTATCCATGGATTGGATGTGATCATTGTCCGACATGTGAAAATGGGGATACAAATCTATGTGAATCACCAAAATCATTAGGTGTGTTTCAAAATGGTGGTTATGCAGAACGTCTTTTGGTTCCAGATTATAAATTCTTGGCAAAAATTAATAATCTTAATCCGGATGCAGCGGCATCACTTGCATGTTCTGGTTTAACTGCATTTACAGCAATAAAAAAAGCATTAGTGAATAATCCTGAAAATATTTTGATAGTTGGAGCTGGCGGTCTTGGTTTAATGGGAGTTCAAATTGCAAATGCATTGACTAAATCTAACATAATCTGTGCTGATCTTGATGATGAAAAATTAAATTCCGCAAAACAACTAGGTGCAACGCATATAATTAATACCAAAGAATCAGATGCAGCAAAAAAAATTATGTCAATTTGTAATGAAAAAGGTGTTGATAGTATAGTAGATTTTGTGAATGCTCCACCAACAGTAAAAATGGATCTTTCAATAATTCGAAAACGTGGTAACTTAATACTTGTAGGATTATTTGGTGGTTCTGTTGAACTACCATTAGTGTCTATACCTCTCAAAGCAATTACAATTCAAGGTGCATACACGGGAAACTATAATGACATGTTAGAATTAATTGATCTTGCACAACGTGGAGTGATTAATCCCATGGTTTCTAAGCATTATACGTTAGATGAGGTAAATACTGCATTAGAAGATCTAAAAAATAGAAAAATTATTGGACGTGCAGTTATCAATCCATAGTTAATTTTTTTAAAAAAAGTGGTCCCCACTGAAGGATTTGAGCCTTCGACAACCCGGTTTCTGTATGCCTAGTAGACTGCTGTTTTTCAGCCCTAAGCCGACAACTACAGCCGGAAGCTCTACCAGGCTGAGCTAAGTGGGGACTGATATTTTGTATTTTTTTTGTATTAATAACTTTAGTTTTAGAATATAATTTCCGAAAAATTATATACTTTTTGATTAAGAAAATTCATGGCCAAGACGTCAATTAATGATATCAGTGGATATGTCTGTGTACCATATTTACATAACCACCTCTCAATAGAATTAAAGGATTTATGGGTTAAATCACGAAATATAGATTCACTATTTTTTGTCACTGCAACTTTTTCTGACGACAGTAAACCGTATTTTGTATCACCAGTTAATCACTTCATATTAGCAAAATACAAAAATAGTTTAAAAATTCAAAAAGATTTGTCAAATAGTATTCAAGATCAACCAATATTTGTTTTTGATCTAGACGATATAATTTTTGACCGAGGAGTAAAAGAGAAAACAAATTTTATTTCAATTTATTATTTGGAATATGGTGATTCCTTAGATGATTTACTGGATGTGTCAGCGTATACTGCAAGAAGAGATAAGATTGGTCTTGCAGGGTTTGGCAATCTAAAACTTTTTGTAAAAGAAACTCCAAAATTTACATTCCCTTATAGCGATCATATAATTATTTTTGAGATATCTAGCGAGAAGAGTCATCAAAGTGATAACAAATATTGTGAACAGACACGACGTGATATTTGTAGAAAAGGAATTGTAATGAATAATCTTGTAAGTTTCTCAGTTCTTGAAAAACTGAAATAAAAAAAGGTAAATAGCCCTCAGAAATTTTAATTGGTATGAGTAAACCCTCTGATTTAGGTTCATTAAAAATTGGCTCTTACATACTTTTACCGGTAGGTGATCAACCCACTGGTGACCCATGTAGAATTTCTGAATATGATACCAGTAAGCCTGGTAAACATGGTGCTGCAAAGGCACGAATTGTTGGAGTTGGTGTATTTGATGGGGCTAAAAGACCACATGTTGGCCCAGTTAGTATGCAAGTTCATGTACCATTAATTGATAAAAGAACTGGTCAAATAATTTCTATGACAGGTTCTGAAATGCAAGTAATGGATTCCGAGACTTTTGAAACAGTTGATATTGCAATGGTCGATGGAGACGTTGAAGGAAAACTTGAGCAAGGTCAGGATGTAGAATATTGGAACGTAATGGGAAGAACAAAAATAATGCGAATTAAAACATCCTAAATGGGTGCTAATGATGTTTGGAAAAGCCATCTGATTTTTGATGAAGATTATGAGTATTGAAGCATCCAGATTTCAATTAACATTATGAAATTAGCTGTATTTTTTTCAGGTGGAAAGGATAGTACGTATGCAATGTACAATGCAAAACGATCTGGACACGATTTAGTAGTTTTACTTACAATACTACCAAAATCAGATGAAAGTCATTTATTACACTATCCTAACATCCATCAAACAAAACTGCAATCTGAATCTATGAATATTACACAGATTCTTAAATCCATAAATGATGTAGAATCAAGTGTTGAAGACTTAAAATTAGATCAATTAATTAAAAAAGCAAAAAAAACCTTTGATTTTGAGGGAATTGTTCATGGCGGAATTTCAAGTATGTATCAAAAAAACAGGTTTGAGAATCTTTGTCAAAATAATAATCTAAAATTGCTCTCACCAATATGGAAAAAAAATTCGATATCGTATATGAATGAGTTATTAGATAACAACTTTGAATTTATTATTTCAAGTGTAAGTTCAGACGGTCTGGATCAATCTTGGCTTGGTAAGCAAATAGGATATTCACAATTAAAAGAACTCGAAAAATTAAGTAAAAAATTTCAATTTAATTTAAATTTTGAAGGAGGTGAGGCAGAAACTTTTGTAACAAATTGCCCACTTTTTAAAAATAAGATAGAAATCACCAATTCAAACAAAATTTGGGATGGCGTGAGAGGAAGATTTGAAATAGTGGAGGCTAAATTAGAAAACAATGCTTGATAATCTCAAAGATGGATTACGTTCAGCAATTAAAAGAATTGTTAATTCTTCTGGTATAGATGAAGAATTAATAAAAGAATTAGCCAAAGATGTGCAGCGTTCACTGTTACAATCAGATGTAAATGTAAAACTAGTTCTAGAGATCACAAAAAATCTTGAAGAACGCTCATTAAATGAAACTCCACCACCAGGTCTCTCAAGAAAAGATCACATTGTAAAGATTCTATATGATGAATTATCCAAATTACTTGGTAATGATACTGAATTTCATTTCAAATCAGGAAAAATAAATAAAGTTCTAATGTTAGGCATTCAAGGAAGTGGCAAAACAACAATTTCATCAAAATTAGCGAAATTTCTTACCAGGCAAGGATATCGTGTTGGAGTTGTTGGTGCTGATACATATCGACCTGGTGCATTAGTGCAATTACGAACTATGTGTGAAAAATCAAACGTTGAGGTGTTTGGTGATGAAAGTAGTAAGAATTCACCAGATATTGTGAAAAGAGGCTTAAAACATTTTGAAAATTCTAATTTGGATATAATTCTAATTGATACAGCTGGAAGACATAAAGAAGAAAAAGATCTTTTAGAAGAAATGACACAGATTAGTAAAGTATCTGAACCAGATCTTACACTATTAGTAATTGATGGTACTATAGGCCAACAATGTTTTTCACAAGCAGATGCATTTAACAAAATTGTGCCTGTAGGTGGAATTGTTATTACAAAATTAGATAGTTCGGCAAAAGGCGGCGGTGCATTAGCAGCTTCTGCAGCTACAGGTGCACAAGTAATGTATGTAGGAACAGGTGAACGAATTGATGATTTAGAACAATTTTCACCAACAAGATTTGTAGGTAGATTATTAGGAATGGGTGATGTTCAGGCTGTTCTTGACTTGGCTAAGAGACTTGAAAATGAAGCAGATGATGTTCGGCTAAAAAGAATATCCAGTGGAAAAATGAATATGGAAGATTTCTATTATCAGCTAGAAGAAGTCACTAAAGTTGGGTCACTCCAGAATTTAATGGAAACTATGCCAGGTTTATCAGGCATGGTTAAGGAGGATCAACTTGAACAAATGGAAGATCGTGTAGACAAGTGGAGATATATCATTCAGAGTATGAATAAAGATGAAAAAGCAGATCCTGATCTTTTAAACGCATCAAGGATTAAAAGAATAGCGCGTGGTTCTGGATGGCCTGAACATGAAGTAAAGGAATTATTAAAAAATTATAAAAATTCTAAAACTATGATGAAGGCCTCAAAAGGTAGACAAATGCAAGGCATGCTGCGGAAACTCGGTCTTGGTTAAAATTCATCAAAAATACTCATTAAATCAAATTTGTGACAAAGTATAGTGAAAATCAAAAAAATTAATAATAATGGGATTAATGGGATTTCTAAAAAATATGATCTATGTAATCACTGTTTATCACGTTTAGAATCAAAAAAAACTACAGGATCTACCAAAAAATGCTTTATTTGTAAAAATATTTTTCAACATCTTGATGATATTGTCAATAGAATTTTTACTACTGTATCATCTTATGAATTTTCAGATTTTGACACAGGCGTTATGTTAAAACATTCCCTTTCAGATAGAGATGATCTTATTAAATCTGCATTTAAAATTAAGGGAGTTAGTAGTATTAAGACTAACATTAATCATGAAATAGCAAAAAAAATTTCTCGGAAAATAAAGAAAAAACTCAGTCACAGTAACGCCGATTTAATAGTAACAGTAAATCTAAAAGATCATTCGTATGAAATCTATTCCAAACCAATATTCATCTATGGACGATACATCAAAAAAACAAGATTATTAGCACAAAAACAACGCAGTTGTAATAATTGTTCAGGTAAAGGCTGTCATGCTTGCAGTTTCCATGGCTTACAAAATTTTAACAGTGTTGAAGGTAAAATTACAGAGTTTTTGATTAAAAAATTTGATTGTCAACAAGTAAAGTTCAATTGGTTAGGAGGAGAAGAAAAATCTAGTTTAGTTCTTGGTAATGGTAGGCCTTTTTTTGTAAAAATTACCAACCCTAAAAGAAGAACTACAGTGATTAGAAGAAATAACAAATTAGATGGAATTGAATTAGTGGAATTACGAAAAATTACTGAGCTGCCAAAAGGTCAGATTTTTTTCAAGTCAAAAGTTTTGATTTTAGTAAGAACTGAAAAACCTGTGAAGTCAAGTATAATTAATTATTTAGATAGGTTAGATATGCCTTTAGAAATACAGGTTAGGGGAAAAAAAACTTTAGTAAAAAACATCTATAAAATTAATATTAAAAAAACACCTTCTAATTTACTGAAAATCAGTATTTATCTAGATGGAGGAATACCAATAAAACCCTTAATTCAGAACACAGATGTTGTTCCAAATTTTACCAATTTATTGAAAACAAAATGTGAGTGTATTCAATTTGATTTTAAAAAAATAGATGTTATGTCATAAATAATTAATTACCATTTTTTATACAAATTTTTCAATCTAAGTTATGGAACAATTAAAGAAAGTATACGATGCATTTACAGCCAATTTGATTCCAAAAGATCTATTTGAACTCATTAATAGTAGATTCTCCCTAGTTTTAGAAGGAATTGCTAGAATTGAAAAAGCCTCTGGAATCGGCTTTCCAATTTCATATGTAGAACCGTCGGCAGTGCTCAGTTCTGCTACTAACTCATTTGAATATGGAATTCTTTTTGCAAGAACAATCCCAATTTTTTCAAAAAATTCTGTAGAAATAATAATTCAAATTTCTGCACCATTAGTTGCATATGGATTGAAAGGAACTATTCATGCAATTCTTGCTCATGAATTTTTACATTATTTAGAATTAATTTCAAGGCTATCAAAAATGAACATAATTTCTGATGAAGTGTCAGGAAATCTTTTTGAAAATGTGTACTCTGATTATACAAGATTATTTGAGCCTCAAAGTGTTTTTGATGACAAAACTCTCTTGCAACATATTACTAAAAGATTTCCATCTGGATTTAGAGATTATAAATTAGAAGATAAGGCAGTAAATTTTTGGATAGAAAAAAATCTTCCAACTTCAAAAATTACATTAGACACTAATATAGTAAAATTAAATGCTGAATCATTATCAAAACTAAAAATTAATTCGGTTCTATTAAAAAAATTAGAACAAATTCAAACAAAAAACTTGAAAATCAGAAAAAAAAGAATTTATTGAATAAATTCAGTATCGCCGCACTTACCACACGATCTTCTATTTTTGTGTTCTGACATATAGACACCTTTACCACACCGTGAACAGATTTTACGTTCTCTGGTAAATTTTTCACCATCAATTTTGTAATATTGGTATACCTTTGGACTAGATCCTTTACTACCTTTTTTTTCTACAGGCATTATTCTAACTTCTCCTCAGTTTTTACTTCTTCAGCAGGTGCATCAGTTTTTACTTCTTCAGCAGGTGCATCAGTTTTTACTTCTTCAGCAGGTGCATCAGTTTTTACTTCTTCAGCAGGTGCATCAGTTTTTACTTCTTCAGCAGCTTTTTCATTCTCTGCATCCTTTGCCTTTTGTTTGTCTATTCTTTCAAAAATTGTTGGATCTACTTGTTTTTTAGCCAAACTTTCGTCATCATAGATATAGAAAGTTCCAAGTATATTTGGTCGTCCAGTATGATGTTTGAAATTAATAACAAGCACAGTTTTTCCATCCAATTTGAATTCTTTAGTGATCATATTCACTGCTTCAGATTTCTTTAGTTTACCTCCTACACCGTTAAAATTACATGTGATTTCTCTTCGTGATAAAAATGAATTTTT
>Ga0315338_1001940_pt1 | contig 22827 bp, 15 predicted proteins | sample ASW8metaG_FD_204518 | JGI IMG/M metagenome (GOLD analysis project Ga0315338, IMG submission 204518) | Ammonia-oxidizing marine archaeal communities from Monterey Bay, California, United States - ASW #8 | ecosystem: Environmental > Aquatic > Marine > Coastal | place: USA: California | collected... | reverse complement strand
GCGATAGTATAATAAAAAGTTATGCAAACAATTAAAGAAGCGATGTCCGCACTCAATGCAGCTTGGCCATCCATCAAGTCTGAGTGTCTTTCGGTCCTCGGTTCAGAACTCCATTATCAGGCTATGATCTACCATTGTCTGAGACAATATGATGTACCCATAGACCAGCTGGGTATGAACGTCAAGATGATGATCTATGATCCAATATCTCCGCTCTTCAAAGAGCTTACGGAAAAGAGACATCAAGATTTTCGAGGGGGTTTTGAACCAATTCCGGATATCGTTATTTTTAAACCATCCATTAAAGGTGACTGGAGACGCAGAAACTACGAAAAGACGCTTTCATACATGCTGGTCGCAATAGAAGTGAAAGCATCTGAAAGAGAACGTGGGAGACTGCGACCAGGAGAGATCATACAAGATATCAGTAAGCTATCCGCTCATAGAGATGAAGTAGAGAGTAAGGGATCGACGATGTATCCTGTGATGATCATTATTGATTCAGCACCACTACCTAAAGAACGGATGACCCAATCCGGTTACGAAGAATCTATAAAAGCAGCGACAGATTCCAATGTAGGATTAATGTATACCTCACCAGAGCGGGAGTACAACTCAATCCAAGGTGAATAAGCTTGGATGTCTGAGAAAGGTACACTATGGACGTATTTAGCAGTGGCAAAAAATTCAAAGAATATAAGTATCAGTTGGAAGACGACTTCGAGCAGGAGGTGGTCAATTCGCATAAACTGTTTTTTGGAAAGAAAACTATTTATATAGACGCTAAGAAAAAAATCAAATCTAAAGCTTTGGGAGGCACGATACCGGATGGCTTTTTTTTCGATCTGTCAGACCCCAAAGACCCGCAATTTTACCTTGTTGAAGTTGAGCTTTCAAGTCACAGTTTTTTTAACCATATATTTCCTCAGATAACGAAGTTCTTTGCTTTCTACAAGAACCAGAAGCAACAGAAAATATTGGTTGAAAACCTGTTTTCTATAGTGGATAAAGATTCGAATTTAAAAAAGGAATTTAAAAAACATCTGGGTGATCAGGAGATCTATAAGTTTCTAAGTGATATTGTAGACAGTAGCCAGAATATATTGCTGATTATTGACGGAGAGAAAAACGAACTCCCTGAGATAATGGAAACATATTCTGACACGTGGGGAAGGATGGTCAAGCATCTCGTCATGAAAAAATACATTTGTGATGATGAGACAATTTTTACCATGTATCCAGAGTATGAAACTATAGATTACTTCCAAGATCCCCCTGATAAAGAACAAAATGTGAAATATTCAGAAGAGTATCACAAGGAGGGTGTTGATGACGTAGTCAAGGCAATTTATGACTCAATTAAAATTCAAGCTGCGGAAATTGACCCTTCTTTGATTTTCAACCCTCAAAGGTATTATATTTCAATCAAGGCCAAAAAGAATTTGTTGTTCATGAAGATCAGAAAGAAAAAAATTCGATTGATCCCTCTGATGTCAGAGAAGGAAATAAGGGAGAGGATATCGGGATATGAGGTGAAATCTTTATCTGAAGGCGTACAAAGATTTTACAATGGTCCATGTGCTGCAATCGATATAGACTCGGAAAGTCATCTTGGTGAGGTAATGGGAATACTCAGGATTTTAGTTGAGAACCAACAGGTCAAAACCGATCTCTGACGCATTTTGTCGATGCATACAAATCTAATCAGATCTTCAGGCATAGAATCCCTCTGCACCACATCACAAAACTGTGCAGTTTTTGTGCAGTTTTATATGAAAATGACTCTATAAGAGGGTTTTTATGAACACTATGGACAGGATCTGAAACCTTTCTAACCTGTTGGTGTTCATCTAATTAACTGGTGTACAAGGGGTTAGGGGAATATCTGGTCTTTACGTTCAGGGCGCCGTGCCCACCATACAAGTCACGATTTTTTCCATGTTGGAATGATGTCAGCTACACCGGTTTCTTTAACTGTTGGCAGGTAAGGGATATCCTGAATTTAAAAACGGTGAGGGTGGTCTCGTGAAAATAGCATTAACAGCGGACGTGCACCTCGGAATCAGGGAAGACCATCCGGAACGTTACAACGCCCTGAGAAATATATTGGATCAGCTTAAGGACGAAAACATAAAAGAGCTGATCATTGCCGGAGATCTGTTCGACAAGGACTTTCGCAATTACGTTGAGTTCGAGGAGCTTTGTAAGGATTATTCAGGTATCCAACTGCATGTTGTCCCCGGCAACCACGATCCTGGCGTTAGCGACAAGAGCATAGTGGGGGAGAACATCAGTATTTACACCAGCCCCACCATCAAAGCGTTTGGCTCCACTGACTTCCTCTTCCTCCCCTATGAAGAAAAACGGGCCATGGGCGAAAAGATCGCTGAGATGGAAAGCGAACTCGGGAGGAAACAATGGATTCTCATCGCTCATGGTGACTACTACGGGGGGGTAAAGGAACTAAATCCCCTGGAGCCTGGTACCTACATGCCGTTGTCAAGGAAGGATATAGAAAGATTCAAACCGCAGAACGTTTTCCTTGGACATATCCACAAACCGATCGGCTGGAACAATGTTTACTACACCGGCTCACCCTGCGGGCTCGACATTAATGAGACAGGAAAACGAAGGTTCCTTCTCTACGATACTACCGACGGAAGCGTCGCTTACAGAACTGTGGCAACAGATGTTCTCTACTGCAATGAGTCTTTTGTTCTCGTACCCTCGAACAACGAAGTTTCACGGCTCGAGCATGAAATAAGAAAACGGATTGAATCCTGGGATTTTGATCCGGTTGATCACGAGAAGGTCATTGTACGAGTAAAAGCTGAGGGGTACGCCATTGACAGAAGCGCGGTCATGGAAGCCCTTGAGCAAGGATTCGAGAATTTCAAATATTACAAAAATGAGGGTCCGAACATTGATAACCTATCGGCGAGCTCAGACATCCAGCTCAACGCCATAGCCGAGCGGACATTAGAGATCATAGGGGATCTTGACTGGGGTTTCGGCGGCAACGAGCCGGAAAAGGAACGGGTGATAGTCATGGCCCTCTCTGTAATTTACGGTGCTTGAGGTGTATAATGGCCATCAGGATCGACAGGATAAAGGTGAACAGGGGTGGTCCCCTAAACGATGATTTCGAGTTCGAACCCGGAGACCTGAACCTTATCTACGGCCACAACGAGACCGGCAAAACATATATTGTGGAATCCATTATCAGTCTCCTCTTCAGGACGGGCGGCAGGCCCTCCAACGATTGGAAACTGAGAAAATGGGACTTTACCGGCAGGATCATCGTTTCCGGTATCGAGAATGATCCGGTGCCTTTCACGAAGACAAGTAAGAAACTGGATGATTACTGGGAGGAAGAAACTGGGCTGCCTCGTGATTTTGCTCGCCTGCTCGTTGTGAAGGCCGGGGAAACACTGTTAACCGGCGAGAAGGACGGCGTTGGCCGCGATATTCTCAAGAATTACCTTTCCGGTGAAGGCCTCCTCGATGAGATAACGAACAGGATCTCAACTACCATCCAGAGTACGACCGTTCAGGAAGGTCAGATTGTCGGCCATGCCAGAGGAGAAATAAAGACCAGAACCGATCTTTTAAACGAGGTTGATCGTTTGGCTGATCTCTTGAAAGAAGTGCAGGAGAGTTATGCTTCCGGCGAGATCTATTCTATCCGGCGGGAAAAGAAAAATATTGAGGACGAACTCGAGGCGCTTGAGAAAGCCAAGCGTTACCATGCCGGTTTGCAAAATAAAAAGATCCAGGACCTCAACGGGCAAAAGGAGATGCTTCCTAGCGCGGAGGAGCTTACCGGGGTCGAGACGGATATCGGCATCTTTGAAAGTAAGAAAACGGAAGAAAAAAGAAAATCAGGAGAGTTTGAAGAGGTGGCCGGTGCCAGAGATGACTGCGCGTGGACGAAAAATGCTCAAAGTGTTTACCAAGAGATCATGAGCGGTCAGGCCACCTCCGGCCCTAAGCCAGTGTATATGTACCTTGCAATTCTCTTCCTTGCGGCGGCGGTGGTATTGGGCCTGTTTGAGCTCATCATTCCCTTGGTCCTTTGTGCGATAGTCTCGGTGGTACTCTTGATCCGTTACCACATGGCAACAAGGAAAGCGCTTGCAACGGCAGGCAGCATCGAAGAAAAGGAGAATCTGAGAACTGGGTATAAAAACAGGTTCGGCTCCGAACTCACCGATAAGGCGACACTCGATGCGCGGATGGATAAACTCAACGATGATCGTATTAAGGCAGACACCCTGAACAATGATCTGGATGAGCTTAAGAAAGAGCTTAACTCTCTCGAAAAGAAAATTACAGATCCTCTGAGGTCTTTTACCGGATCGGAACTCTCACCAACCCAATGGCGCGGAACCGTTGTTAAACTCAGAGGCACGGTCAAGAAATGTAATGATAGTATGGACTCACTGGACCGAGGGCTTCACATCCTGGGCGTGCCGGAGGATCAGTACCTTGAATCTTCTCCGGGAGTAGAATGGGACCTCATTGGGTATGAAGACCTGAAAACGAAACTTGATGGAAAAATAGAATACCTTGAAAATGAGGAGAGTAAACTTGACACGCTGAAAACCCGTGTTTTGAGTGAGGTCGGTGGGGGAAGAACTGAATGGGAAGAACTGATCACCGCCTTGCACGAAAAACATGAGGAGAAATCACGGGAATACAGAGAGGTAACTGCCGATATTCTTGCGAAGGTACAGGTCAACGCCGTTCTACAGGAATTCCGCGCGCAAGAAAACGCCAGGATAGCGAAAGGCCTGAAGAAAGAGGAGTTGACAGACCCACTCAACGCTCTTACGGATACCTACATCAGTATCAGGCACGAAGAGGGCGGCGAACTGTTTCTCGTAACAGATGAAGATGAGGAATATCTCCTGTCCGACCTCAGCACCGGGGCTCGGGAGCAGGCTTTACTTTCCCTGAGAATAGGATTTGCCTCGATCGCCATGAAAGGGAAGTCCGCATTCCTCATCCTCGATGACGCATTCCAGCACTCCGACTGGCATCGCCGGAGGAACTTAATCAATCATACCCTCAGTTTAGTAAAGACCGGTTGGCAGGTCTTCTGCTTCACAATGGACGATCACATCAGAGACCTGTTTCAGGAAGCGGGGGCCGAAGTGGGAAAGGGATTCAAAAGCAAGGAGTTATGCTGATAGGCTGTCTGTTTTTCTGGTGGTTTTTGTGGGGGTTCATGGATGAGTATTCGGAGCATTAATCTGACCAAGGCCAATATAACCTGCCAGATATTGGAAAAATTCTAAGAGTGGTCATACTCCTACGGAATCGTCGGCGACACAGGGAATACAGAAACGAAGAGAATGACGCTGATGAAGTGACGGCAGTGACGATTTCATATAAGCAAGTTGGGGCTGCGTACTTACGCCTCTATTTATCGCTCAACCGTCACTACCATCACTGAAATCTCTAAATCATGATGCCTCAGCGACCCGCATCGATTTCACCTCCGTAAGCAGTCCCAGAGCCTCCACAGCGTTCGGATATCTGCTCACATGGTCGAGGATAACTGCCCTCAGCACCTCAGCAGAAATGCCCTGATCCATGAGATAACGTACTCTCCCGTATCTGTAATCCTCCAGAGATACGAAATCCTGATCATCTATCGGGATGTAATGTCCATCCTCACAGACCAGCATGCTCTTTGATTTAACCAGTTCGTACCTGGTCTTCTTTACATCATTTCGACAAATCTCCTTTATTAATTGTGTCGCCTTCTGCTTTAACTGATAAGAGGTGATCATCTTCGGCACCTTTACTTTATCAATGTCAGTTCTGGCTAATATCCACTCGAATAATGACGATGCATTGCTCTTTGCTGCCTTTGATGCACCGACAACCTGGGAGAGGGACGCGTGCTTGTTCAGTACGCCGTACATGGACCGTATTCTTCCCCTGCGATTCCATACAGATATCCCTTCGTCGTAGGGTAGATCTTCCACAGGTACCCGTAGATATGTAGATAGTTTCATGGGATCCTGCAGAATCATATCAACAATGTCAACAGGTGTGGACACCTTGAGCCCATCTAATGCCTCCTGACACAACATGCCCATGCGGACATAGGTGCGATCATCATCATATCCTACGGCATCCATGATCAGGTCACGGGCAACGAATGCTATCCCGATATTATCCGCAGACTTATTTACCTTAGCCATCCTCTGGTGACCGTCGCTGTCATCTTTACCAAGAGCCTCTCTGATCTTATCAATAAATACAGAGGCGTTATGACGTTCTGCATGGACCATTTCGATGATATTGGGATATGTGATTTCATCGCCGGTGAATCTGTCCTTAATGACCACGGGATCTGTAATCGACCGGCTTGCACGGACAATGGATGGTTCGGTGACGAGATAGATTAAATCTCCGTCACAATCACCGCCCAGGGTATCGAGTACATCAGGATGGACTACGATCACGCTGCCGTCGAGTTTCCTGTCCACCTCCACTTTTACCTTGTGCAGGCAATGCGGAAACTTGGAAGGCCAGTACATTATCGTAGCTATTTCTGCACGTAATCGGCTCCCGATCTTCTGCGAGACCCTGACCGTACCCATTGAGAGCGATGCATCAGCTTGTGCCATCCCGCCGACACCTTTGACACGTGGTCGCAGTTGTTTCTTTATCTCTGCTGAGATACGAGGCATCAGCTGCTTCCACACCATCTCATAAGTTGGTGGTATACCACGCAGCATAAGCCTACCAGCAGTAGTTATGCCAAATTGATAATGGGTGAATTCATCAGCGCCAGGTACGGTGATGATGCCGTCTTCTATAGACGTTACAAGCTCGCCACTTAGTATCTGACTACAGACATCCAAAGCGAGCTCACGGTCCAGGGAATAACCCTTTACGGGATGAATACAGAGGTCAACGTATTCAAGTGTTTCACCATGCCCACTTGCAAGATGTATCAAACTTTCAGGTATCCTGGGGACCAGGGCATCAGCTAATTCGGGATGATTTGCACGTAGCTGACCGATGAGTAAATTCATCATATGCGTACCGAATTTAGGATTACGGATGAACCGCTCCTGAGATGGAGTTTCAAGAGCGAATGCACCATCCAGGATTTGCTCTCTGGTAACTTTGATCATTCTGGACATATCCGCAGTTAACTTAACCTTGAGGGCTCCGTCTTCCACGAGATACATCTGCGATTTACTGCCGGGTATTCTCCGTATCGTACCCTTAAATGGAAGGATCGTGCCTCCACGTAGTTTATCTCCATTCTTCAGAGTAGTAGGATGACCGTTTCTGGACATAGTCTTCATGGACATCGCTCCCTTTGTCATAGGAATAATACCATCAGGGACACCTCCGAAGCGTGCTGTTGCTTCTTCATCTGTAAGCAGGATGATTTCAATGTCATGAGTCTCCATCCACGGCACCATTTCCAATCTGGCGGATATTGCCTGCCGGTTGTGCATCTTCTCTGGATCAATGCCCTCCTGGATCTCTTCAGACCATCCTAATACATGCTGTATGCATTCAGACTTGAGCATCACGTGTCCGCATCGTTCACTCCTGGGGTCACGATATTGATGGTCGGGATCAGCGATGAAATCCTTCAGAGCAGGCCATGTGCTCAGGTCATCCTCGGTGATGTATTTGCAATATCTGGGTGCTTCCCAGTCATCTTTCAAGGTGGTGAGATCCTTGACCCACATGGCACGATGCAGGACTGCTTGCTGTTTCGCTTCAGAGAGAATACGATTGCCGGGATCGTCGGAACCCTGGTAGGGTAGGAGCTTCGGCATGGACCTCTCAAGTACAGACAGGTTACCTGTACGTTGTGCACGCTCTCTGGGGTCATTGCCGGGCATGGATTCAATGGTTGCCTTGGCTTCATCATAGGTGAGCAGGACAGGATCGTCCTTTATGGTGAGGATAAACTCTTTAATGCGGAGAATGGCATATCGATCCGTGAACAGACGATCAGCGGGTATGCTGTGCATGCTGTGCATAAGAATCTCCTTAAACAGAAAAAGCCCGCAATGACATAAGTCATCACAGGCTATGAATGAATTAATTACGATAAAATCGATGTCCCCCAGCTATATATGGATATTACTCTATATAGATTATGGAGAACGAAACGTCACTTACGATGAGGTGTTTGGACCTGAATAGGTCACCGAATACCAATGAAGGATAATCACCTTCCAGATAGGCAACGTCCTGCTCTACGCCGTTGAATGAAAGTAGAAGGAACATGGAGACCTCCCTGTGTGCAGGTGGCAATTATCGTACCCGCTGCACTTCGGGTGGTCTTCGGAGAAGCCACATTAGGGAGGAGGGATCAATATATAAACCCCTGGGCCTCGGAACTGAAAGTCCCTTTCATCCATATTAATACCAGGTACTCATAGGATTTTCTGGTATTTTGCCTATAAAGGGCACGGTTATGTTCCCAGTTCAGAATGTCTATTTACAACTTTCAATTGCGTATAAATAGGCACGGTAGAATTGAGTATTTTGGTTTATTGCGGTTGATACCGGCCGGCGACATCTGTTCTCGGTGTGGTTCGGACAGGGATGCGCGATGAATCACAAAATTGAGGGCTGTATCCTGTTGCTATTCATACAGATGGCTTATTATTTAAGGCGTTGATTCATGTACAGGCGCAACATTCTATATGAATTGTAAGTCATTCTATAATATATAAATACCCTGTCATAGCATAGGTCATCGTGGCCGCCAGTAATATTGTATTTTTCAATCCTGTAGCATGGAATGAAAGAGAACATCCCTTCTGGTTGCTCATGGGGCGACCAAAATTCCATATTTTATTGATTTAAATCCAAGGTAAGTACATATTAATATCTTATTGCCCTTATAGGCGGTTGATGAAAAGGAATATATCTTGGCATCGGCGATCTTACATATTTGCAATAACTGCGAATACGCGATAGAAGCATGGTCGGACGGAAATCCGTATTATATGGATGATGCCGGCAAGAAGAAGTACGCCTACCACCCGGACCATGAAAACCTTTCACGGTGTATTGGTAACGACGATCCTCATATTTGCCTTTCGTGTGGCCATGATTTTATGGTAGATTCACGGGCGCCGGTTTCAGCATGTCCCACATGCAAGAACGCGGACATCGTGTCGACATATCAACTCGGTGGGCATCGTTGTCCAAATTGTAAAAATGGCAGCTTCCCTGATGACCCAGGATTTTCTGCAATTTCGTGAGGGCCTATGGACCAAGAACTAAGACCGATCTAGGCTCACAGACGCACAGGCGGGGAGCGATTTAGTAAATCAGGTGTGAAGACCGATCATACGCTCCTGGGTATCTGGCATCACAAATTACCAAACGTGCGGAGTACACATGGATAATCAGTTCTTTGAAAAACCGGTACTGAATTCCCCCTATGAATATCCTGCCCGGCATTGGGAACTTGACAAGACCGGTCAACCGACGCAGCAAATTATCGAATCTCGCCGCCGGGCTGAATTCATAACGGCAATTCCAAAACCGCAAAAACGTAAGAAGTCAGGTCAGAAAGAGATATTATTCGATGACGACACCGGGCTCTCTACTGAAGAGCAGCAGTACGATCCGACCTCTCCGGTGATCAATGAATTGCGGCGTATAGTAGATCGGTGGCGGTCCATTCCTGAACCCAAAGACTGGCATGTCACCCCTGAAACAGCGCAATTGCTTCAGCATTGGCGGCATCATCGGTACAATAATATCAGACCTTTTTTCTGTCAGGTAGAGGCTGTAGAGACCATCATCTGGCTTACCGAGGTCGCCTCAAGACCAGGTCGAACAGGAACAGATTTCTTAGAACATCTGAAAAATGCGAATGAGAACGCAAATCCGGAACTCATGCGTCTTGCATTGAAGCTGGCAACAGGTGCCGGTAAGACTACGGTCATGGCTATGATAATCGCATGGCAGACGATTAATGCAGTCCGCAGGCCCAACAGTAAGAGGTTCACCCGTGGATTCCTGATCGTGACACCGGGACTCACCATCCGTGACAGGCTGCGTGTGCTTCAACCGAATGACCCTGACAGCTACTATGCCAGCCGAGAACTGGTGCCCAATGATATGCTGCCTGATCTGGACCGCGCCAAAATAGTCATTACAAATTACCATGCCTTCAAACTTCGTGAACGGATGGACGTATCGAAGGGTGGGCGCTCACTTCTCCAGGGTCGGGGCGAAGCATTAAGGACATTGGAATCTGAAGGGCAGATGATCCAACGGGTCATTCCCGGTCTGATGGGTATGAAGAATATCCTGGCTATAAATGATGAGGCACATCATTGCTACCGCGAGAAACCCGGTGAGGACGATGTTCCCGTTCTGAAGGGTGACGACAGAAAAGAAGCGGAGAAGAACAGTGAAGCTGCACGTGTCTGGATATCAGGTCTTGAAACCGTCAAAAGGAAACTTGGATTAAATAGGGTCATCGACCTATCCGCAACACCATTTTTCCTGAGCGGATCGGGTTATGCCGAGGGTACTCTATTCCCTTGGACCATGAGTGATTTTTCTCTGATGGACTCTATAGAGTGCGGTATCGTCAAGCTGCCGCGTGTGCCCGTAGCCGATAACATTCCCAACGCGGAAATGCCTATGTTCCGCACGCTATGGGAACACATTCGCAAGGATATGCCGAAAAAGGGAAGAGGAAAAGGCGCAGGGCTCGATCCATTGAAGCTCCCTACACCCCTTAAAACTGCGTTGGAAGCACTCTACGGACATTACGAAAAAACATATCATCTGTGGGATAGTGCCGGTATCCACGTTCCACCATGTTTTATTGTGGTGTGCAACAACACGGCGACATCCAAGCTGGTATTCGACTATATATCCGGTTTTAATCGAGAGAATGATGATGGTACAACGACCCTTGAGAATGGACGCCTTGAACTATTCCGGAATTACGATGAACACGGCAACCCTTTTCCAAAACCAAACACTCTGCTGATTGATAGCGAACAACTTGAATCAGGTGAATCCCTTGATAAGAATTTTCGGGCGATGGCATCTGACGAAATTGATCGGTTCCGCCGGGAGATAATTGAACGTACAGGTGATCGCCAACAGGCAGATAACATTACCGACCAGGAACTACTTCGTGAAGCCATGAACACTGTTGGGAAAGAGGGCCGGTTGGGTGGATCAATCCGTTGCGTGGTATCCGTATCTATGTTGACGGAGGGGTGGGATGCGAATACAGTCACCCATATTTTGGGTGTGCGGGCCTTCCACACCCAGCTTTTATGCGAACAGGTCATCGGGCGCGCATTGAGACGCCAGTCATATGATCTGAACGATGATAATCTGTTCAATGTTGAATACGCCGATGTATTAGGTATACCATTTAACTTTACGGCCAAACCCGTTCCGGTAAAGCCACGGCCTCCCCGTGAGACGATTCAGGTCAGGGCTATTCGTCCGGACCGTGATGCCCTTGAGATAAAGTTTCCGCGTGTTTCAGGATATCGAGTGGAGCTGCCTGAAGAAAGGTTGACAGCAGATTTCAATGACGATTCTGTGTTAAATCTTACGCCCGACCTTGTTGGTCCGTCGGTCACAAAAAACTCCGGTATTATTGGTGAAGGTGTCGATCTCAACCTGGTGCACACCGGTGATTTACGTCTTTCAACTATTCTGTTTCATGTCACCCAGCGACTGCTTTACACGAAGTGGCGTGACCCCGGTGAAGAGCCTAAATTCCATCTTTTTGGTCAGCTCAAACGGATAACCAGGCAATGGATGGACCAATGCCTGGTGTGCAAGGGAGGTACATATCCAGCACAGCTTATGTATCTGGAGCTGGCCGATATGGCCTGCGAACGTATCACTGCCGCCATCACGCGGTCTCTAGTAGGTGACCGCCCGATCAAGGTGCTTCTTGACCCCTACAATCCGACCGGGTCAACCGCCTATGTGAATTTTACCACATCCAAAACACACAGGTGGGAGACCCATGCAAATCGATGCCACATTAATTGGGTCATACTCGACAGCAATTGGGAAGCAGAATTCTGTCGCGTGGCGGAGGCGCACCCGCAGGTGAAGGCATATGTTAAAAATCATAATATCGGATTGGATGTGCCCTACCGGTATGGCTCTGTAATGCGCATTTACCGGCCCGACTTCATCGTGCTGGTAGATGATGGCCATGATGATCCATTGAATCTGATCGTTGAGATCAAGGGATATAGAGGTGAGGACGCTAAGGAGAAGAAATCCACTATGGAGACCTACTGGGTACCTGGCGTAAACAACCACGGTGGGTATGGCCGGTGGGCTTTCGTTGAGTTTACAGAGGTATACCAGATAGAAGCTGATTTTGAAGCGTTTGTTGACTCCAAATTTAACCAGATCGTAGAATCCGTTTCGGCCGAATTAACGGTTTGAGGATATGAGCATGGCAAAAAAACAGACAAAGAAAACTATCGAAACGCTAACTCATGAAGAGGCGGCTCGTAAGAATATACCTACTGCCGAATACCAATCGGTAATGGATCAGAATCAGAAGAGCCCTATCCGGGTGGCCTACGAACGTCGAAACCGCGATCTTGATCCACAGCTGGTATGGCGCGGGAAAGATGAACAGGACTGGTCGGATCTTGTTGTTAACGCGCCGCCGCTGTATATACAGGAGAAGGTACATCCCAAAGTACTCATCGATGATCTGGTGCAAAGAACGGGGGCCGATGAGGATGAGGATCAGATCGACCTTTTTTCAGACTTCAATGGTATTCCAGATGACCATGCAAAGACGGAATTTTACCAGCATGACGCCAACTGGACCAACCGGATGATACTGGGGGACAGCCTTCAAGTGATGGCTTCGTTGGCGGAAAGGGAGGGACTGCGGGGTAAGGTGCAATGTATATATTTCGATCCGCCATATGGGATCAAGTTCAACAGCAACTTTCAGTGGTCCACCACCAGCCGGGGCGGGAAGGACGGGAATACTGATCACATCACACGTGAACCGGAACAGGTGAAGGCGTATCGGGATACTTGGCGTGATGGAATACATTCATATCTGACATATTTGCGAGATAGATTGACAGTTTGTAGAGATCTGCTTACGGAGAGTGGATCTATTTTTGTACAGATAGGCGATGAGAATGTGCACCGGGTGCGAACTTTGATGGATGAGATATTCGGGGAAGATAATTACATATGTCAGATTGATTACAGAACATCAATTGGATTAGGTGCCGCGTTTTTAGATTCTGTTACAAACTATATTGTTTGGTATTCAAAATCCAAAGAGAAAACTAAATATAGAGGGTTGATTCGACAGCTAATTAGAGGTGAGGTCGGTGCAACGAGGTACAATCATATCACGGAAAATAGTATAGATAGGCCCCTCACCTCTAGAGAAAAAGCAGATCCGTCGTTGATTGATGAATCTATGTGTTTTTTTAGACAGGGACTTACTTCAAGGAGTGGTGGGGCCAGCACCAATTTTGGCATAAATTTCAAAGGTAAAACATATTATCCGACTGCGGGCGGTTGGCGGACAGGCGAGAAAGGCATTAAACTTCTGACTAAAGCGAATCGAATAGCTATTGAAGGGAAGCGACTGACATTTAAAAAATACTTTGGTGACTTTGGTGCGATGGCATATACCAATTTCTGGGACGACGTGTCGGGCGGTATTTCAAGCAGAACTGATCCCAAAATATATGTAGTGCAGACTGCTACTGAAATTATCCAACGTTGTATCCTGATGACTACAGACCCCGGTGATATAGTTCTTGATCCAACCTGCGGATCTGGTAGCACTGCATATGTGTCCGAACAGTGGGCGCGACGCTGGATTACTATTGATACCTCTCGCGTCGCTCTTGCCCTAGCGCGTTCCCGTATCATGGGCGCACGATATCCTTATTATATTCTGGCTGATAGCCCAAATGGCCAAATCAAAGAAGCCGAAATCATGCATGTTTTGCCGTCCAATGTACCGACAGCCGGCAACATCCGCCAAGGATTCGTGTACGAGCGTGTGCCACACATAATGCTTAAATCCATTGCCAACAACTCGGAGATTGAAGTCATTTGGGACAAATACAGAGAAATAATTGAATCCCTGCAGGAGCAGATGAATTGTGCATTGGAAAAAATCTTCGAGGAATGGGAAATACCCCACAAGGTCGAAGAAAAGTGGTCTGAGAATGTTAAGAATCTACATGCACAATGGTGGGCACAACGTATCGCCCGGCAAAAAGAAATCGATGCATCCATCGCAGCGAAGGCCGACTTTGAATATCTATACGATAAACCATACGAAGACAACAAAAAAGTTAGGGTTGCCGGTCCATTTACAGTAGAAAGCATCTCACCCCATCGCGTACTGGCTGTCGATGAGGATGACGAACTGATCAACGAGGAATCGGAGTCACAGGCAGATTACAGAGAGCAACTGGATTTTACTCAGATGATCCTGGAAAATCTCAAGACATCTGGCGTACAGCAGGCACATAAAGAAGACAAGATCGAGTTCTCATCCATCACCCCGTGGCCCGGTGACCTGGTCTGCGCGGAAGGTCATTATACAGAAGAAGGGGAAGCTACAGAAAAACGAGCGGCCATCCTCGTTGGACCGGAATTCGGTACCGTTTCCCGTGAGGATCTGGTAGCGGCAGCCCGCGAAGCAGGTGATTCAGTATTCGACATCCTCATCGCCTGTGCCTTCAACTACGATGCTCACTCCACGGAGTTTGACAAATTGGGCCGTATCCCCGTCCTGAAGGCTCGGATGAATGCGGATCTACACATGGCCGACGATCTCAAGAATACGGGTAAGGGGAACCTGTTTGTCATTTTCGGTGAGCCGGACATCAATATCCTTGATGCAGATGATGGACAGATACAGATTAAGGTCAATGGCGTGGATGTGTTTCACCCCAACACTGGTGAAGTACGAAGTGACGGCGCGGACGGTATCGCCTGCTGGTTCATCGACACGGATTATAATGAGGAGAGCTTTTTCGTCCGCCATGCCTACTTCCTCGGTGCCAACGACCCCTACAAATCTCTCAAAACGACGCTTAAAGCCGAAATCAACGAAGAGGCCTGGTCGACGCTTAATAGTGATACCTCAAGACCATTCAGCAAACCAGATTCAGGACGTATCGCCGTCAAGGTCATTAACCACCTTGGTGATGAAGTAATGAAAGTATTTCGGGTAAATTGATGGATTTTATTATAGCCAATACGTTCAGTGACAGCCTTGCAAGTCTGATGGGGGACGAGCAGAAATCCGCCAAGATCACAGTCTACGATCTACAGCAGAATCCTTCCAATCCAGGCATGAAACTCCACAGGCTGGACAAGGTGAAGGACAAGAATTTCTGGTCGGTCCGTGTAGGGAAAGATTTACGCCTTATCGTCCACAAGACGCAGGTCAGCTTGCTTCTGTGCTATGTGGGGCATCACGATAAGGCATATAAATGGGCGCAGAGCCGATTAATCAATACACATCCTACAACAGGCGCTGCTCAATTGGTCGAAATTCGGGAGACAGTGCAGGAAATCACGATGCCCATCTATACCGAAAAGGAAGAAGTCCTCCCCGAAAAACCAATGCTTTTTGCAGACACCCCTGAAGAGGATCTTTTGAATTACGGTGTACCAGCTGAATTGATTTCGGACGTACGTCAGGCAAATGAGGATACCGTTTTGAATTTGGTGGATTATCTTCCTGGTGAAGCCGCAGAGGCGTTGTATGAATTGGCCTTGGGTATCAAACCTCAGGTTGCACATTTAGAATATAACAGTCCATTCGATCATCCCGATGCAAAACGCCGATTCCGGGTGATGAATAACGTAGAAGAATTGGAACGCGCACTAGACTTCCCCTGGGAGAAATGGACCGTATTCCTTCATCCTGCACAAAGTGAATTGGTCGAAAGAGATTACAGTGGTCCTGCTCGTGTGTCAGGGTCGGCAGGCACAGGTAAAACCATCGTGGCACTACATAGGGCTGTATTTCTTGCCCGGCAGAATCCTGACGCCAGAGTGCTGCTAACGACCTTCTCCGACACCCTATCAAATGCACTGAGGAAAAAACTGCGGCGGCTCATAATTAATGAACCCCGGCTCGGTGAACGCATAGAAGTACATGCATTGAATGCAGTCGGGCGACGTCTCTATGAGTTAAACTTTGGTCGCCCACTGCTGGCATCGCATGCCGATCTGACACCACTCCTGGAAGAAGCCAGCGAAAGAGTCGGTGATCACAAATTTACCTTACACTTTTTATTAACGGAGTGGGACCAGGTCGTGGATGCATGGCAACTCAAGACGTGGGAAGCCTATCGTGACGTTCTGCGGTTGGGTCGCAAGACGAGATTACCGGAAAATCAACGACAAATACTGTGGTCGATATTCGAGATTGTACGATCTGGTCTGGAAGAAAAATTGCTGACAACCTATCCTGAGATGTTCGGTCGGGTGACATCACGATTGACCGATAGCGGACAGAATCCATATGATTTTGTCATCGTAGATGAGGCACAGGATGTTAATGTTGCCCAACTAAGGTTCCTGTCCGCACTCGGTTCAAAACAGCCTAATGCCCTGTTCTTTTCGGGGGACCTTGGTCAGCGTATTTTCCAGCAACCTTTCTCCTGGAAAGCACTTGGCGTCGATATCCGTGGAAGGTCCCGCACACTACGAATCAACTACCGGACATCCCACCAGATAAGGCAGCAAGCGGATCGGCTTCTGGATCCTGCTATGACAGATGTCGATGGCAATACTGAAGAAAGAAAAGGTACGATATCGGTATTCAATGGATTGCCGCCCACCCTGATCGTTTCCGATTCACCAGAAGAAGAAAACAAAGCCGGTAGCCAGTGGCTTAGGGGGATAACTGAACAGGGTATATTACCGCATGAGATTGGTATATTTGTTCGTTCAGAGGGAGAGCTGGATCGCGCCCATTCAGCAATAGAGCAGGCAGAGTTACCCTACAAGACGTTAGACGATAATGTTGAAACGACCAGTGGATATGTATCTGTGTGCACCATGCACCTGGCGAAGGGATTGGAATTTCGCGTTGTGGTGGTCATGGCGTGCGACGATGAGGTCATTCCCCTCCAGGAACGGATCGACAGGGTGGCCGATGAAGTAGATCTGGAGGAGGTGTACAACACGGAGCGCCACCTTCTTTATGTCGCCTGCACGCGTGCCAGGGACCACCTTTTGGTGACCGGTGTTGACCCGGTGTCGGAGTTTCTGGATGATCTGCAGATGTGATTCATTTCCATCTAATGTATGACTGGATGTAGATGTCATGGTTGGCGACGTCCCCTATCCATCTCACCACCCTATTCGATAAATGCCCGGAGAGCCAACTCAGAGATATGGACGTATGTACCTATCCCAACCATGCTTGGCATGCTGTCAGATCTGGTCCTCTCATAAACAAAACTAACTGGCACGCGCAAGCGATCGGATGCCTCTTGAGGTGTTAGTAAACGATCGGTCATGAAGGCATCCTCCTAAAGATAGAATGCATGGAAGTCAATGATAGAAATCCCCGGTGACAACCTGGTGACGCCCTGGTGACATATTTGCAGGTAAAGACATCGAAATGGATAGAAAAACTTAGAAGTAAACCGGAATGAGTTGTAAAAACAAGTCCAACAAGTACAACTACTTATAGTTGTAAATATTACACTTACAGCTATTGACCCTCTTACTTCGGGAGCAGGAGGTCGGGAGTTCAAATCTCCCCACCCCGACTTAGATAACACTAACGAGCAGTTAGACTTATAATATTTATTCTTGTGGGATGACTGCTCGTTTTTTCGTTCCATCTACCGCCTGTCTACCGCCAGATATTATAACGATGCCCGATAGGCCTCTACGTAATGGGATATCATCCTTGCGGTTTGCAGCCAGAGGGCCAGGCAACGAATAGTTAAATTGTAAAAACAAGATTTGCGGAGGGCAAATAAGACTTTTCGCCGCCGAAGCGCTGGGGGCTAACCGCGACCACATTACCCGTTACTTTGCACTTGGTGTTTCTTAAAGTTCTCAGCCTGTTCGAAGATCTCTTTATAGACCTCGTCGCGGTCGATCGGGGGGTATCCATGGTCAGCGACGAGACGATGGATAAATATTGCGGGGTTGTTAACCGGCTGCGGTCCCTGCCGGGTGAAGGTGCGGTCTACTATACCCCGACGGCCAGGAAGATCCTCTCTGGATGGGTAGATGCCCACCATAAGGAACTCAGAAATACGCCCGATGAATTGGGGGGGCTTATGCCAAGTATGAGGTGTACATTGTTAGATTCTCACTCATAATGCATATAGTTCGCTCTGTCTGTAGTGAAACCATAGGCGACCGGGTAGATGAACAGGGTGTGTATACCGCCGCTGCTATTATAGAGTACTTCAAGTCGCATGCTCAGAGGGTCTATGGCGCCCTGCATGCTACGAAAGAAGACCGGCAGGTTACGGGGGTTCTCGAGTGGATGCGGCGCCGTAAAATGATCAGAGTGACTGTAAGGGAACTTACAACCAATTACAGGGGCAATGGCTGCAAAAGGGCAGACGAGGCCAAGGCCACAATAGTTGTGTTGGCAAAGTGCGGCCATGGAAGAGTAGAGGAGGAGACCAATCCCAACGGAACTACAAGCTCCACTTTTATTCTTGAAAAGGACTCAGCAGTCAGCACGGCTATCTAAGTCGTTGTATGTTGTCATGGGATTAAACTGGAGAGTCGTCGTTCAGCACATAGTCAGCAGTGGGGCAGGCGTGCAGAGTACGTGCAGAATATTCATTATGCAGTTTAAGTCATTGGATACCAAAGGATTATGCTGACGTGCTGACTGCTGAGTGATTTAGAGGTATATATGAATACGACAAAAGAGTGGCTTGAGAAATACAAGTATGTGATGGGCGGGCAGAGACCGGAATCTGTCAGGCGATTAATGACCGCATTTGACGGTACTATCGTTAATAAGCCAGAGCATGCTCCGCTTAATGACATAGTGGGGATATCGCATCCGGAGATGGCATGTTATTGTTGTAAACAAACAGATCGGTGGATCGACCGATACGGCAATTCAAAGTGCCAGCGGTGCCACCCCAAACCGCTCGGTGTTGGTTAGACTAAGTTCGGGCTATGCTCATATATAAGATGTGACCGGGATCACTGACACGTTAACGTGAATACGTTATATTGTATATTGGAGTATTGTAGTAATCTTACTTACACCACGTATCATTAGAATAGCACAGCCGATATGGCATCACGTTCAGGATTCTCGAGGAGGCACGTTATGAGATTACGGTGTTCTATTTGGTCGATATCTGTGTTTGTGATGTTAGCGGGTCTTGGGTGGTTCTTGCATCCGCTCTCTGCCAACGCGCAGGAGGTCACCACGTTGGCCGGTGATGGCACGTCTGGCTTTGCGGACGGCGTGGGCACCGACGCCCGGTTCAACGTGCCCAACGCTGTGGCGGTGCAGGGGGACAGCCTGTTCGTTGCCGATCGGAATAACCATCGTATCCGCAAGATCATCCTGAGCACGCAGGAGGTCACCACGGTGGCCGGCGATGGAACGTCAGGGTTTGTGGACGGGGAGGGCTCCGTCGCCCGGTTCAACACTCCCAGCAGTGTAGCGGTGCAGGGGGACAGCCTGTTCGTTGCAGATTTCTTTAACCATAGTATCCGCAAGATCATCCTGAGCACCGGGGAGGTCACCACGGTGGCAGGTGATGGCACGTCTGGCTTTGCGGACGGTACGGGCACCGACGCCCAGTTCGCTTTTCCCTACGGTGTGGCGGTGCAGGGGGACAATCTGTTCGTTTCCGATCAAGGAAACAATAGAATCCGCAAGATCATCCTGAGCACCGGGGAGGTCACCACGGTGGCAGGTGATGGCACGCAAGGCTTCTTGGACGGTACGGGCACCTCTGCCAAGTTCGACCGTCCCGACGGTGTGGCGGTGCAGGGGGACAACCTGTTCGTTGCCGATCAGTTTAACAATAGAATCCGCAAGATCATCCTGAGCACCGGGGAGGTCACCACGGTGGCAGGTGATGGCACGTCTGGCTTCTTGGACGGTACGGGCACCGACGCCCAGTTCGCTTTTCCCGACGGTGTGGCGGTGCAGGGGGACAACCTGTTCGTTGTCGATCAGTTAAACAATAGAATCCGCAAGATCATCCTGAGCACCGGGGAGGTCACCACGGTGGCCGGTGACGGCACGTTTGGCTTCTTGGACGGTACGGGCACCTCCGCCCAGTTCGCTTTTCCCGCCGGTGTGGCGGTGCAGGGGGACAATCTGTTCGTTGCCGATTTGTTAAACAATCGTATCCGCAAGATTATCTTGGCGCCATCTACAACGCCTGCCATAGCCACGTCGTCCCTGTTGACGTTCGGTGAGGTGCCGCTGGTGGACGGCAGTGCCACGGCCACCTACACCACCAAGATTAAGAACACGGGTGGTGGTGATCTTTCAGTGAGCGGTGTCAGTGTCGGCGGTGCGGATGCGTCTGATTTTACGGTGACGTCGTCCTCCTCCTTCACGGTGGCCGCTGGCGAAAGTGTCCTGCTGGCCGTGGTACTGTCTGCCACGGCGGTGGGCCGCAAAGACGCCTCGCTGGCGATCACCCATGACGATACAGACGCGGGCGACCAGTCGACGATAGCGTTGCACGCCAACGTCTACGAACGTGTGGAGGGCGCCATAGTCGCCTGGGGAGCCAATACTTTTGGCCAGACGGACGTTCCTGCCGGGTTAACAGAATTCATTGCCACCGCCGGTGGCTTCTATCACAGTCTGGCGCTTAAATCAGACGGTACGGTGGTCGCATGGGGAAACGATTGGTCGGGCCAGTCGGATGTGCCTGAGGGGTTAACGGATGTCACAGATATCGCCTGTGGCTCATTTTTCAGTCTAGCGCTTAAATCAGACGGCACGGTGGTCGTCTGGGGAGCCGGTACTGCCACGCAGGTGCCTTCAAGTTTAACAGATGTCGTAGCGGTGGCGGGAGGAGACAAACACATTCTGGCGCTTAAATCAGACGGCACGGTGGTCGCTTGGGGAGACAATGACGATGGGCAGACGACCGTCCCTGCTGGTTTAACGGATGTCACAGATATCGCCAGTGGCTTTTCCCACAATCTGGCACTTAAATCAGATGGCACGGTGGTCGCTTGGGGACGCCAAGACAAGGGCCAGTCGGACGTGCCTGCGGGCTTAACAGGTGTCACAGCAATCGCCGGTGGCAAATATCACAGTCTGGCGCTTAAATCAGACGGTACGGTGGTCGCATGGGGAGACAATGGGTTGGGCCAGAAGGATGTGCCTGAGGGGTTAACGGATGTCACGGCTGTAGCCGGGGCCTCCTCTCATGGTCTGGCGCTTAAATCAGATGGCACGGTGGTGGCCTGGGGATGGAATAGTTATGGCCAGACGGACGTTCCTGCCGGGTTAACAGATGTCGCAGCCATCGCCGCGGGGCACAACTCCAGTCTGGCTTTGGTACCTCCGACGCCTATTATTGCCATCACACCTGCCTCCGCGTCCTTTGGCGACGTTTTGGTGGGCAGTTCAAGGATCGATTCACTCAAGGTGAAGAACCCGGGCACGGCAGATCTCTCCGCGAGCGCCATAGCGGTAACAGGGGCTGATTCATCCAAATTTACAGTCACACCGCCCTCCCTCTCCATTGGCTCTGGCGATAGCGCCTATGTGAAGGTCACGTACGCGCCGACGGCCGCGGGTGCCGATACGGCGTCCCTGCAGCTGACTCACAACGCTGACGGCAGTCCCACTTCTATCCCGCTCATAGGCTTTGGCCTTGATCCCGTTAATCTCTTCGTCGAAACCGATTTTGTTAAAATGGGAGAAACGGGAACAATCCAAATTCTATTGGATCCCACGGAAAACCCTGAAGTCGGTGGCTTATCGTTCAACATTGATTTTTCCCAAATGATTGGTAAGGATTTATCGGTTCAGTTAATACCACCACCCAATCAGGAAGTTACGACAGAGCCGAATATCACGACTACGTCTGTTGCTGTGGACAACATCTCCGGCAAAGTTTCGTTGGTCATTCATCAGGTGGATACAGGGACCATTATAGAGGAGGCTCCCAACCTTCCTTCCTTACTCACCCTTAAGTTTACAGTACCGAATGGGGATTCTTCTTCTTTGTTAGGGACAGCATATTCCATTTCAATACAAAATGATGATCTGTTGTTTGTCAGTGATGACGGATCCAATAGTGTTCCTCAGGGTACGGCGCTCGAGATACCGGTTGGCATACTGGAATCAGGTGAGTTACAGATTGGTATTATGCGTGATATCGACAATAACGGGGATGTAAATATTCTTGACGCCGTGACCTTGGCTAATAATTTACTGGGGAAATTCGGTTTGATATTGCCAGCTCCACCACCATCGGCCGGTTCCAATACGAACGATCCGATTGAGCGAAATGACGCTACCCAATCTTCTGTAAAGTATAAGATCTTTGATGGTAATGGAAGTGGGGGGACAATAAATGTTTCCGATCTCGTTGCGATAGTCAATTATATTCTCGGCAACCAGGTTGTTGACACACCCTTCGGATCAAAGTCTTCAGCCAGTCCGCCGCCGACGACGACGAAAACTGTTGCGAATTCTATCGCTTCTGGTCCAGCTGCCATCGACCTGGGAACGATCATAACCATGGATGATGGCCGACTGGCTATTCCGGTTTATCTTGATGCTCCGGGGACCATGGCCGGCGCGTCTTTGGATTT
>Ga0315338_1001939_pt1 | contig 22840 bp, 23 predicted proteins | sample ASW8metaG_FD_204518 | JGI IMG/M metagenome (GOLD analysis project Ga0315338, IMG submission 204518) | Ammonia-oxidizing marine archaeal communities from Monterey Bay, California, United States - ASW #8 | ecosystem: Environmental > Aquatic > Marine > Coastal | place: USA: California | collected... | reverse complement strand
ACGAGCGCCGCGGAGTAGACGCCGACGACCTGATAGCGGGCGGCGACCGGCGAGAGGAGTGGCCCGAGACAGTTCAAGAGAGTTCGCACGCCGAGTTCCGCGCGAATCGGAGCGACGTGCTTGAAGGCCGGATGAGCGGTGCGCGCGAAGAACGGGGCGATTCCGATCTCGTCGAGTATCGTGGCGCAGGTTTCGATCGGCAGATCGATGCGAATGCCGAGGGCCTCGAGGACATCGAAGCTTCCCGACTTGCTCGTCGCGGCACGGTTTCCGTGTTTGGCGACAGAGACGCCCGCCCCCGCCACGACGAAGGCAGCCGTGGTCGAGATATTGAACGTATCGAGCCCGGAACCGCCGGTGCCACAGGTGTCGATCGTTCGGGGCTCGCGGACTCGCGCCGTCGTCGCACGCGATCGAAGCGCCCTCGCGGCTGCGACGATCTCGTCGACCGTCTCGCCCTTCATTCTGAGTCCGACGAGGAGCCCCCCGACGGTCGCGGGCGTGGCCTTCCCGTCCATGATCTCACCGAAGGCCGCTTCGAGCCTCTCCTTCGACAGTCCTCGACCGGAGAAGAGTTCGGCAATCGCGGCCTGGACCGCCGTCATGTCGTCACCGCCTGACGACAGCGCGCGAGGTAGTTGCCGAGCAGCGCCTTGCCCTCACCCGTCATGATCGATTCCGGATGGAACTGCACGCCCTGGATCGGGAGCGTCTTGTGTCGCACGCCCATGATCTCGCCGTCGTCCGTCCGAGCGGCGATCTCGAGATCCTCGGGCATGCTCGACTCTTCGATCACGAGCGAGTGATAGCGCGTGGCCTCGAAGCGCTGCGGCAGACCGGCGAAGAGGCCCCGCTCGTCGTGTGTCACGGGAGAGAGCTTGCCGTGCATGATCGACTGGGCGCGGATGATGCGGGCTCCGAAGGCGACGCCGATCGACTGATGCCCGAGACAGACGCCGAGCACGGGGATCCCCGCGCGACCGAAGCGCCCGACCGCCTCGACGGACACACCTGCGTCATCCGGAACTCCGGGCCCCGGCGACACGACGAGTCCATCGGCGGCGCGCGCGAAGAGCGCGTCGACGTCGAGCGCGTCGTTCCGAACCACGTCGACCTCGGCACCCAGCTCGCCCAGGTACTGCACGAGGTTGTACGTGAACGAGTCGTAGTTATCGATCATCAGGAGGCGCAGAGTCGATTGGCTCATCTCAGTCCACCCCCTCGCGGGCCAGATCGATCGCCGTGAGCACGGCACGCGCCTTGTTGACCGTCTCCTCGAACTCGTACTCCGGCTGGGAGTCGGCGACGATGCCCGCGCCGGCCGCGAGCGTGATCTTGCCATCCTTGGCGAGCATCGTGCGGATCGTGATGGCCATGTCCATGTTGCCCGAGTAATCGAGGTATCCGGCGCAGCCGCCGAAGAAGCTCCGCCGTACGGTCTCGAGTTCGTCGATGATCTCCATCGCGCGGACCTTCGGCGCGCCCGAGAGCGTGCCGGCCGGGAAGGTCGCGCGCAGCACGTCGAGCCAATCGAGGCCGGGTCGCAGTCGGCCATGCACGTTCGAGACGATGTGCATCACGTGTGAATAACGTTCGACGATCGCGTACTCGTCGACTTCGACGCTACCGATTTCGGCGACGCGTCCGGCGTCGTTGCGGCCGAGATCCACGAGCATGAGGTGTTCGGCGCACTCCTTCGGGTCGGCGAGCAGGTCCACCTCGAGCTGCTTGTCCTCCTCGGGCGTCTCGCCTCTCCATCGCGTACCGGCGATCGGTCGCACGTCGATGCGATCGCCTTCGAGCCGCACCAGGATCTCGGGCGAGCTGCCGACGAGAACGGCGTCGTCCATGCGGATGAAGAACATGTAGGGGCTCGGGTTGATCACACGCAAATGGCGATAGATCGAGAACGGATCGACCTGGAGCGGGAGCTGGAATTGCTGGGCGAGCACGATCTGGAATGCGTCGCCGGCCTCGATGTACTCCTTCGCTCGCTTGACCGCGTCGTGATAGCCCGACTCCGTCATGCTGCGCTCGACTTCCATCGGCGCGTGGATGGCGGGACGTCGCACCTCGGGTTCGAGGGTGCCTCGAATCTGGTCCACCATGGATTCGATGCGCGTATTCGCCAAGGCGAGCGCCGCGTCGACGGCAGCGGAGGAGACGGACGTGCCGTCTTCGCCCGAAGACTCGATCTCCGCGTGCACGACGATCAGCGCCGTATGTCGCACGTTGTCGTAGACCACCACGAATTCCGGCAACACGAAGAACGCGTCCGGTAGCCCGACCCGATCCGGATTCTCGTCGGGAATGTCCTCGACGAATCGGACCCAGTCGTACGCGATCATCCCCACTGCACCGCCGATAAAACGCGGAAGTGTAAAGTCGGTTGGCTGGACCGCCTCGAACGCGCGAAGCCGATCACGCAGAATGTTCAGCGGGTCGCCTTCGACCTCGAGGACTTCGGTCTCGCCGTTCTCGATCCACTCGACTCGCGAGCCCTTCGATCGAAAGACGGCCCGGGTCCCAACGCCGAGAAAGCTGTACCGCGCCCATTTCTCGCCGCCCTCGACGGATTCGAGGAGAAACGCGGTCTTCCCGTCATCGATCTTCCGGAACAGAGACAGCGGCGTATCGAGATCGGCAAGGATCTCGCGCACGACGGGGACATGCTTTCCTTGGTGGGCGAGCGCGGCGAATTGCTCGGGCGATGTGCGGAGCACGGGTCCTGGTCTCGTGGCGCCCAAATCGAAGTCGGGGAGCCGGTGGGGAGGCGAAAAAGCCCTTGTAACCTAGGGCCTTGACGCGAAAGCGGCAAGTTGGAGACGAGTTCTGTCCGGCGGCTGGGTGATCACGGGTCGGCACGGGTCGCTAGGTCGGAAGCCGAGCGGGAACTAGAGGTTCATCCCGGCGCCGAGGCCGCCGTCGAAGAGACTGCCTCCCGAGCGGTCGCCGAGTCCGAGGAAGCGGATCTGCAGGCCACCTGCGAAGCCCTGCTCCTTCTCGTGATAGAGCGACACGCCGACGCCCCAGCAGCGGCATTTCGAGACGTACTCGACCGTCCCCCGATTCTGCAGGAAGCCCCCGTCCTGAACGAACGTGTAGACGCCGCGGTAACTGAGCCGGACGCGTTCGGTGAGTTCGACTCGGCTGGTCCAGGAGAGCTGGTTCAGCTTGTCGTCGCCGGCTTCCTGACTCCCGCTCTCTCCGCGATAACTCTCTGCGAAGAGCGGAACGCGTCGTCGATAGCGGTAGTCCGGAGCGATCGAGACCGCGCGGAGGAGGATTCCGGGCACCGGCAGTCGAAGGGTGAACCCGACCTCGCCCTCGTGAATGCTGCCGGACTTGGGATTGATCGCGCCTCGGACGCGCGCGCTGAGGGGGCCTATTGGAAAGAGTCGGCCCTCGGCGTAGAAGTTGCCGAGACCGCCATGGTTCGTGAAATCCCAGTCGAGCGCGGTCACCAGGTCTCCCCGGAGTCGTGCCCCCTGCCCCTTTCGATCACGAGAGAAGAAGCGTTGTCCCACCGAGAGGACGAGCTGATTCGCGCTCGCAATTCGATCCGACGGATCGCGCGTGACGTTCTCGAGGCTGAGGGTGCGCAGCCGATCTTGTCCGACCGATCCGCGCGGGATGAAGAGCGGATTCTTGGTTTGTCGCTGTTGCGAGACGTAGGCCCATTCGAGTCGCGGCTCGACGATGTGGCGGACGGCCCGCCCGCCATCGCTGTGATAGTCGCGCGCCAGTCGGCCACGCAGATCGGTCCGTACTGTGGCGAGTCCGCGCTGGGCGAACTTCTTCGAGTTCGCCTCGTAGAGCGATTGCTGCCAGCCGACCTCGGGCGTGAACTCGGCGAAGCGACCGATCTGGAAGGATCGCGCGACGCGGGGATGGATCACGACGCGCGTCCCGCGGTCCGCGATCGGCTCGCCCGGTTCGAAGATGCCATTGGCCTCGGTGGAGTCGGCGGGGCCGTCTACGCGACCGTTCACGCCGATGTCGAAGAATCGACCATCGGTCTGCAGGGGCGAACCGGCGGTCGGCGCCAGCCCTGACAGTTCAGATTCCACCGAGCGAAAACCCGAGAAATAGATCACTTCAGAGTCGACACGCGCTTCGATTCCGAAAGGCCCTTCGAGCGTACCCGGCTGCACATCGCCGCGGACCTCGGCCCAGCGCTGCAGGATGTATTCGTCGCGATCGTCGAAGGTCGAGGACTGGATGTCGTCCGCGAATCGAATCGCCGCCATGCTGCCGACGCCACCGCTCTCGCCGAAATCGCGCGCGACGTTCGTCGTCGATTCCATGAAGCGGAACGTCCTGTACGGGCGTAGTTCGATGAAGTCGTCCGAGTAGAGGTTGTCCGAGGCCAGTTTGAAATCCGTCTGCCAGCGCCAGTCGGCGGGCAGCTCCTGATCGTGATCCCAGATCACCGCCCATCGATCGTTCCTGAACTCGCTGGTCGACTCGTGATCCTGATCGCGAAGGCCGGCGACGAAGAGCCTGCCCCCGGATCGCTCGCCGAAGACGTACTCCAGTTCGACGTCCTGCTTGTAGCCCTTCTCCGCGAAGTATCGCGGCGTGAGCGTCACGTTCAGCTGCGGCAGTGCGGCCCAGAAGAAGGGCAATCCAAAATTCGCGCCGCCCCGCCCTCCGAAGGCGAAGTCGGGAAGCAGGAAGCCCGTCTCGCGCTCGCTCTTCACAGGGAAGAACGTCCACGGAACCCAGAGGACCGGGACGCCCAGCACGTTGAACGTGGAGTTGGTCACGGTGCCGTAGCCGCCCATCTCGACGTCGCCCTTCGCCGCCTTGATCTCCCAGGGCAGCTTTTCGCCCGGCTCGCAGCGGCAGGTCGAGAAGGCGGCGTCTCGAACGGTGAACGTGTTGTCGCCCGTTCGGACGAGTTCTCTTGCGCGCACGAGGAATCCAGCGCTGCCGGCGTCGAGGGAGCCCTGATAGAGGAGGCCACGAAGCGAGTCGACGTCGAAGACCATGAAGTCGGCGGTCAGGTGGTCCTCGCCATCGTCGAGCTGGACATCGCCCTCGGCGACGCCGATCCGCGTCGCCTTGCTGAAGGTCATCCAGCGGGCCTTCATGCGTCGGTCCGCGTGATCGACCACCACGCGGCCCTCGGCAATGTAGAGGTCCCGGGCCTGGTCGAAGGTGATCCGGTCGGCGCTGATCTCGAAGGGATCCTGCATGCGGTCGCGTTCGGCCGCGAGCGCGGGGACCGCGATCCATCCGAGGCCGATCAAGACGAATGCAATGACAGTGGCCGTTCGCGCCACAGGCCCCCCGCTTGTAGACGCGGGGACGCTACCTGAGGGGCGCCCGTGGGGCCAAACGCCGCCGTGGGTGGATCAGCCGGCCTCGGCGAAGCGGGTCATCGCCGACGAGAGCGCGGCGGGGTCTGGCGCGATGAGATCCTCGCCAACGACTCGGATCAGCTTCTGGTCCATCAACTGGTGAAGGGCCTGATGCATTTCCTGCAGCGTGAGTTCGCATTCGGAGGCGAGTTCGCGAAGGGAGGTCCTGAGGCGGAGCTCCGTCTCCAGGTCTTGCCCGGCGCGTGCCGCCAGATGTCGCACGAGGGGGCCGACGAGTTCATCGAGGCCGAGAGCGGACAGCCGACGTTCCGCAGCGATCAGCCGGACGGCTAGACGCTGGATCATCCGGATCGCGATCTCGGGACGCTCGATGCACATCGATTCGAGCGTTTCACCGTCGAGCACGAGGAGTTCGGTCCGCCCTCGGGCGACGGCCCGCGCGGTGCGCACCTCGCCGAGTACGACGCTCATCTCGCCGAAGAAGTCGCCCGCCGCGAGATTCGCCACGATCCGCGAACCCCCGCTGCCCTCGCGCGTGATCTGGATCGATCCGGCCTGGATGACGTAGAGATCGATGCCCTCGTCACCCTCGTCGAAGATGATCTCGCCGTCGTCGTAGGTTCGCTGGAAGGCCTTGCGCACCTGGATCTGGGTCGTTTCTCCGCCGTTCAGGATGCTTCTCCTCGCCGCGATGCCCCGGGTTCGGGGAGCGGTCATCCCTCCGATATTCGACAGGAGAGGAGACGGACTTGAGCGGAGCGAATCAGCCGGCGGCGGGGTTCTCGCGTCGGACCGCATCGAGGACTTCCTCGATCTCGGCTCGGCTCCAGACACCCGTGTGGCGAGTGAAAATCCCACCACTCGGATCGATCACCACCAGGGTCGGAAAACCGAACACGCCGTAGCGCATGGCGAGATCCTGATCGCCCATCGCGATCGGGTACTCGAATCCCCGCTCGACGACCCACTCGAAGACCTCCGAGACCGGATCCGTGTCGACCGAGACGCCGAGGATCACCAGGTCGTCGCCGTGCTCGTCTCGCCAAGCGCGATCGGCCCAGAGCTCGTCGAGCACGGGCATCTGGACTTCGCAGGGTGCACACCAGGTCGCCCAGAAATCGACGATCACGATCTTCCCGCGCATTCCTTGGAGATCCGCACGAGCGCCGTCGAGCTGGAGCAGATCGAACTCTGGCGCCTGCTCTCGCGTGGCGTCGCCGTCGGGCCCGGCCTGCTCGGAGCAGCCGCTCGCTGCGAACAAGATCGAGGCAAAGGCGATGACGAAGAGACGCCCCGGATTCTTCATTGGAGCAGCCCCTCTGCGAACACGACGAAGTCGGCCAGGAACGTGAACTGGGCATTGAACCAGGCCAGCTGATTCGTGACGAGCAGCGCGCCGACGCCGAGCAACATCAGTCCGGCGCCGATCTCGAGGGCACGGAAATGTTGTTTGATGCGTTCGAAGGCGTTGAAGAAATGGTCGATGCTCCAGCCCGCGATCAGGAAGGGCACGGCGAGGCCAACCGAGTAGACGGCGAGCAACGTGATCCCTTCGAAGACCGTGTCGCGGCTTCCGGCGAGGGTGAGGACCGCGCCGAGGATCGGGCCGATGCAAGGTGACCAGCCGAAGCCGAAACCCGCGCCGACCGTGAACGAGCCGAAGAATCCGGGTGCGCCCATGTCGAGCTGCAGGCGCGTGTCGCGCAGCAGCCAACCGATCCTGAGTACGCCCATCATGTGCAGGCCGAAGACGATGATGACGATGCCGGCGAGCTGTGAGATGCCGACCTCGAGTCCAAAGACATCGAGGCGCCAGACGCGCAGGACACGGCCGAGCGCGAAGGCGCTCGCACCGAGCACGATGAAGACCGCGGAAAAGCCGGAGACGAAGCCGAAGCAGGCTTCCATCACGCGGGCTCGCTGCGCCCGGTCGTCCTTGCCCTCGCCGAGTTCAGCGACGCTGACTCCCGAGATCAAGGAGAGATAGGCCGGCATCAACGGCAACACACACGGCGAGAAGACCGAGATCAGGCCGGAGGCGAAGGCGAGTGGAATTTGCGTCATGAAGTCGGACATGATTTGGCGCGCGATGGTCGCGCTTCATCGGACGCAATGCCAGCACCCCACGGGCGGGACGAGCCTTTCGGCCCGTCCGCACCCACGATGTCCGGACGATTCGGATGCGCATCGATCGCGCAGATGGAAGGATCGATCGGCGAATCCGGTCGAGCTTCGACTCGACCCCTGAGACGTCTGCCTACCAGCCCATCTCGTCGTAGCCGGAATCCTCGTACACGGCCGGCGGCGGATCGGCCGCGGCGACCGTCTCCGTGCGGACCGGTTCGTCGTCGAGATCGCGGCCGATGAACTCGAGCCGCTCCTCGCCGAGCAGGATCTCGGGCGTGATGACATAAGTCCCGCGAAGCGACCGCGTGAACACCGTGCTGGCGACTTGCGTGTCGCCCGCCGTGAATGCCCATGCGAAACTGCCAACGACGAGTCCGCCGATCGCGTAGACGAGCTTGACGGGTCCATAGACCAGGGACGAAATCGCCGCCGCCGCTCCAAGTCCGCTCTCACGAGACGTGTCCGCCGCTTTGCTCCCGGCGAATCCCACCGAAGGCGCCGTCAGCAGGCAGATCACGAGAGCGCCGACCAATAGCCGCCGCGCGAATCCCCCGGATGTCTCGTCGCTCGCTCCGCTGCCTCCTGATCCCGCACTCTCTTCCGCACAGTCTCCCGCACCGTCGATCTCAGGACGCACTACACCTGCTGCCGGGCGTCTGCCCGAGCGCAACCAAAATTCTGTCATGACGTGTCCAACCTCTATTGGCGTGAACCGCGCTCGCCCATTCGGGCGAGACCAGCTCAGCTCCTCTCACATTCCCCGTAGGAGAGTGTCCCGAATCTTTCGACGTCGGCAAGAGAAGACCACTTCGAGGTGTGATTTGACCGGAATCGGGTCTTTGGTCAGGGTGGACCCATTCCCGAACCAAGCTCACGCACTCACGTCGCTAGATCGCGTCCTGGTCCTTGAAGCGACCGGCGTAGATCGCGCGCCCCTCGGTCCTCATCAGGACGAGCTGACAGAGGCGGACGCCGGGCACGATCTCGAGCGCTCGACTCGACACGTTGCTCATCTCGAGTACCTGCCGATTCGAGACGCCGGGCTGCACGAAGGCCGACGTCACATGGATCATCAGACCGAGCCGGGCAAAGCGACTGCGCCCTTCGAGGAAGCCACAGAGATCATCAGGCAGAGAGACGCGCTCTTCCGTAATGCCATGGATCGTGACGCCGGGCTCGAGCCGATACGGCTCGGCGAGGTCGCGGACGCAGGTATGGTCGCGATAGTCCGTCGCGTCCTCGACCCGAATCGGATCGGCGTCGTTCGCGATCTCCCGGATCTCGTGGCCGAGTGTGAGGTCGATCGACGCCACGCCGATCTGGTTTCGATCGATCGGTTCGATTCGAATCCTTCCTTCATCGAGTTCACGAAGGATCACGTCACGGGTCAACACGCTCATGGCGCGGCGCATGATAACGTAGTCCCATGCAGCATTCGTTCTTCGATGTCGAACGTCCGGTCGTGATCGGCCATCGGGGTTCCGCTGGAACCCATCCCGAGAACACCTTGATCTCATTCGAGGCCGCGCTCGCCGACGGCGCACGGATCCTCGAGAGCGATGTCCATATCACGCGCGACGGTGTTCCCGTCCTGCTGCACGATCCGGAACTCGACCGGACAACTGATGGGCGTGGCAACGCTTCGGAGCATTCCTGGAGAGAGATCCAGGACTTCGACGCCGGTGCGCTTTTTGAGGACGACCGCGGCGAGCGAACCTTCGCGGGGCGTGGTGTGCGCGTGCCCTCGCTCGAGGAGGCCTTCGAAGCCTTCCCCGACGCTCGCTTCAACCTCGAGATCAAGGCGGCTGGACGCGAGAGTGTCGTTGCCACGCTGGATCTCGTCGAACGCTTCGATCGCGCCGATCGGACGCTGCTCGCTGCCGGTGAAGACCCGATCATGAAGGCGCTTCGAGCGGAGCTGGCGACCCGCAGCTGGCGTCCCGCGATCGGTGCTTCGCTCGGGGAAATCGTGGCTTCGGTCTCGAGCGCACTGGAGGGGACGGAGATGCCCCCCGGCGTCATGGCCCTGCAGATTCCGGCGAGCTTCGCCGGGCGCCCACTCGCCACCCCGGAGTTCGTCGACCACGCGCATTCCCGCGGCGTCGAAGTGCATGTCTGGACGATCAACGATCTGCACGAGATCGAGGAACTGCTGGAAGTCGGCGTCGATGGCATCGTCACCGATCACCCGGGCCGGATGGCCGAATGGCTCGCGGCCGCCCCTCCTGATGAGTGACGAGGTCGGCCGGGCCAGCGCGTTCTTCGAGGCCCACGCAGATCGACTTCGTGAGACGCGCAGCATCGGCCGCACCCTCGACCTCGCGTGCGGACGCGGCCGGCACACCCTGGCGGCCCTCGAACTCGGCCTCGACGTACTGGCCCTCGATCGAAACGCCGATGCGCTCGTGGGAATCGAGGCGCGCTGTCGGAAGACGATCGGGTCGGATTCAGGAACGATCACGACCCTTCGAGCCGACCTCGAATCCCCGGGCGCCGACCCGCCGGAGCTGTCGGCCCTGCCAAAGGCGAGCTTCGGTGCCGTGATGGTATTTCGCTATCTGCATCGCCCGCGGATGCCCTGGATCGAATCCCTGATCGCGCCGGGCGGAATCCTCGTCTACGAGACATTCACGACCGACCAGAGGCAGCTCGGCTGGGGACCTCGCCGGGACGACTTCCTGTTGCGCCCGGGCGAGCTCCCGACGCTCGTCCCCGAGCTCGAAGTCGAAGTGTTCGAGGAAGGCCCTTCGAACGACGATCCCTCGGCCATGACGGCTCGCCTGCTGGCTCGTCGTCCGCGATAGGGACGAGCGCTAGTCCGAGGCGAGACGCGCGAGCGCCCATTCCGCGTGTTCCCGAAGCATCGGGTCCGTGCCTCGGTGATGTTCTTCGATTCGATGACGCAGCGATGGGTCGCCCGAGTTTCCGGCGGCCACCAGGGCGTTTCGCAGTAGCCCGCGCCGACCCGAGCGGCGCAATGCGCTGTGGCGGGTCGCTCTTGCAAAACCCGCATCATCGAGACCCAGGAGCCATTCGAGGGTCGGAGCCTCCCATTCCTCGCGCTTCGCGAGGCGCGATCTCGATCCGAGGGGATCCGCGAGGCGCTCGAGCGGTCGGCTCCGGTTCCAGGGGCAGACCGTCTGGCACAGATCGCAGCCGAATACGTGGTCGCCCTGTGCTTCACGAAGGGCATCGGGAATCGGCCCACGACTCTCGATGGTGCTGTACGAGATGCAGCGAGTGGCATCGAGGACGTAGGGCTCGGGGAACGCGTCCGTCGGACAGACGTCGAGACAAGCGCGACAGGTTCCGCAGTGGTCGTCGACCCGGGGATCGGGCGTGAGGCCGAGGTCGGTGAGGATGACGCCGAGCATCAGATGCGATCCCAGGTCGGGATGAATGAGGCAGCTGTTCTTCGCGATCCAGCCGAGCCCCGCCCCTTCGGCGGCCGCGCGCTCCGAGACCGGACCGGTGTCGACATAGCTCTTCGATCGAACGGGTACCTTCGCGATCGCTTCGAGCGCGGCTTCGAGTGCGCGCACGCGGTCGAGCAGCACCTCGTGATAGTCGTCCCCTCCGGCATAGCGCGCGATCCGGCCGGTCGGCTCTCGGTCTGTCGCGTCGGCGGCTTCGGGCGCTTCGTCCGGATCTGGCAGGACGAGTCCGACGACGATCAGGGATCGCGCACCGGGAAGTACGAGTCGCGGATCGACGCGCTCGTCGAGTCTTCGTTCGAGATAGTCCATCTCGCCCGCATAGCCCCGAGCGACCCAGTCCTTCAGGAAAAGTGTGCGCTCGCTCGGCTCGGCCGAACCGAATCCCACCGCGTCGACGCCGAGCGCCAGGCCTACGCGACGGATTCGCTCCTCGAGGGTCTGGACGTCGTCGGTCAACGGACGGTCCCTGACTCGCGCTCGGGAATCCATCGGCGCATCAGCGCGCCCACGCCGAGCAGCACGAGGCAACCCACGAGATATGTCGCGACACCGGCCCAGTCGTGGAGCGGCCCCTCCGTCGCGTACTCGACGCTGACCTCTGTCGACAGGATCACCGTGAGGATCACGCGCAGCAGATTGCCGGCCAGAGCGACGGGAATGACGGTGAGCACCAGAACGAACCGGCGCCAGGTGACCGACTCCGTGAAGTAGGCGATGAAGACGCCGATCGGCAGCAGCGTGACCAGGGACGTGATCCCGCTGCAGGCCTCCGCCACGAAGAGCGACACGTCGCCGGGTAGGACCAGGACGTTGCCCTCGCGAAAGATCGCGACGCCCGATTCGCGCAGGATGGCGACCGCCGCATTGCTCACGAGGAGCTGCAACCAGACGATCACCGGCGTCACCCACGCGCTCGGCAGGGGGACCATGAAGAGCAGGAAGCCCAGCGAGAACTGCAATCGCCTAACCCACGCGGCGCCGCGAAGCGCGAGCACCAGCGCCGCCACCGTCGCTACGGCGACCAACCCGAGAAACGTCGGATCACGCATCGCGAGCGCCAACAGGTAGAGGCCGGCCATCGAGCCGAGCAGCAGGCGCCCGCCGGGCATCGGTCGAGGCTCGAGCCCGGAGAGTTCGACGCGATGTGCAGTCGCCGCCCAGAGCGCGACGAGCGGGACGAGGAATCCGTGGGAGGCGTACTCGACGCTGCTCCAGATGCTGGCCAGCTGGAGGATGCCCGGAATCCACACGACGACGAGCGCCCCGATGAGGGCCAGTTCGACGCGACTGAACGACGAACGCGGCGTCGCATCATCGGCCGCTGCTTCCGGACTGGCGTCCACGCCTTCTCCCCTCTCCGAGCGCGCACCCGGTCGAGTGCCGACGGAGCGTTCGACTCCAAACGGAACGACCGACACGCAGCCGTATCGCGAATCCTCGAAGTCGGCACCGAGAATATCGTCTCGAGCGTCGCTTCGTCCGATACGTCAGGAATCCCTTCGCAGCAGAGTCACGGACTCGTCGGCGAGGGGGGAGCAATCTGAAGAATCGGGCTTGCTGGTCCTCCCGGCGGGCCTGCTAGCTTCGCCGAATCGTCGGGACGCCTCCGCCCCCACGGCCGGCTCGGGAGAGACTTCGACAAGATGCAGGATCAGCTCGTGTTTCTGATCGGATCGCCGCGCTCGGGGTCGACGCTGTTGAGCCGGATCCTCGGCGCGCATTCCTCGATCTTCGCCCCCGAAGAACCCCACCTCATCACGCCGATCGCCCATCTCGGCTATTTCGAGAGCGTCGAGACCGCCCCCTACGATCCGATCATCACGCGTCAGGCGGCCCGCGCGCTGGTCGAGGCGCTGCCCGGCGGCGAAGCGGACTACCTCGATGCGCTTCGCGCCTATACGGACGCGATCTACCGCGGTCTCTTCGATGCACAGGGCGGCGACGCCACTCGAATCCTCGACAAGACTCCCGCCTACGCGCTCAGCCTCGACTTCCTCGCGCGCCTGTATCCCAAGGCCCGATACGTCGTGCTGACACGTCATCCGATCGCGGTCTGGTCCTCCTTCGTCGACTCCTTCTTCGACGGGGACGATCGAGTGGCCCACGAGCACAATCCGCTGCTCGAGCGATACGTGCCCGCCATCGCGCGATTCATCCAGACGGCGCCCTTTCCGATCCATCGGGTCCAGTACGAGAATCTCGTTCAGGATCCTGACGCAAGTGCTCTTGATATATGCTCTTTTCTCGATATTGAATTCGAGCCTGCGATGGTCGATTACGGATCCTCGGCCAATTCGCGCGGCACGTCGACGCGAGGCCTGGGCGATCCGACGACCGTCGCCGCGGAAACGCGTCCGACGACGCGCAGTCTCTCCAAATGGGCCAAGGCGGCGACCGGCTGTCCCGAGCGCGTCGGGCTCTACCGCGAAATCCTCGCTCGCCTCAGCGATGAGGATCTCGAGACCTGGGGCCATCCGCGCAGCGGGATCCTGGCCGAACTCGACCAGATCGATCTCGAGGGCAAGCCAGCAGCTCGCCCGAAGCTGACCCGCTACGCGTTCGAGCGCAGGGCCCTGGTCGCCGTGCGCCGCCGAATCCGACCCGACAACGCGCTGGGGCGATTGATTCGCAAGGTCCGTGAGACCTGCGACGTCCTGCTCCGCTGAACCGAATCGATCGTGCGGCGTCTGGGAAGGCGCGTGCATGCCTCACGAGGAGACTGCTATGGTGACGAACATGGAAAAGACGACGAACTCAGGATCCACGTCGAACGACGCTCTCGGACAGCGCGAATCCCGCAGCGCCCGCTTCGAGCGACCCTCGGTCGAAGAGGTCTCGCTCTGCTGCGAGATCTCGGCGTATGCGCCCGACGGCGACGATCGCCCGCTCTTCTAGAGCGCTAATTCCCGCTCGAGGTCGCCGCGCCCGGATCGGACGCGTCCGCGTCTGACGCGGAGAATCGGCTGACGATCCTACGGATCTTCGGGTGATTCATCAGGCCCAGCGTATTGCCGGCCTCGACCATGCTCATGATCTCGGGATCGCTGGCCAGTGCCTGAACCTCCGGATCGTCGCGCAGGGACTCGATCCTCGGCCCCACTTCCGCGAGCACCTCGGCGAAGGCAGCCCTGAACACGTCCGGGTCGTCACGCGCTTCTTCGCTGACGAGCCCCACGTCCGCGAACCGCCCCCGCATCTCGGGATCGTGCACGATCGATCGGACCGCCCCCCGATTCATGGCGTAGTCGATCGAATCATTGCTGATCAGCGACCAGAAGAGCCGGTCCTGGAACATCTCCGTGAGACGTTCGTCCTCGAGAATCAGCTGCACGCTCTCGAGGGACTTGCCCGGGTGCGCGGTCAATCGGGCCGCCATCTCACCCGCCGGCCCCGCGTCGGCCAGCGCCGTCGAGACTGCCGCTTCGACGAGATTGCCCGTTGCCCGGGTCAGCGTCGATTCCTCGGCATCCGGCATCGCGGCGAATCCCGAAATCGTCCCGAGATCCCGTGCCGCATCGACCCAGCTCGCCAGGATCGCGAGCAGCACGACGATCAGCGCACCCCTCGCCAACCCGAAGAAACCACCCAGGCCGCGATCCAGGATGCCCCGTCCCACGACTTCGATCCGCTCCTTGTCCCAGGCGACCGCGATCTCGGCCAGGGCACTCACGATGATCCAGACCACCACGAAGCCGATCGTGCCCGCGATCGCCGGCGCGACGAGGGGCGACACGACGAGTGTCCCGGAAACCCAATCGGCGCCATGCGTCGCGGCGAGAATGCCGCCGACGTACCCCCCGATCAGCCCGAAGAGTCCCGCACCGCTCACGACCGCGCCGCGCCAGGCGCCGAGCGCAAACATCGAGACGAGGATCAGGCCGAAGACGAGATCGAGTGCCATGCTCCCTCCATCGACCCACCGGCCGACCGCCTGAACGCACGCCGCCGAATTCGCGCGGGGCGAGACCCGAAGGCCTTGTCGCCGAGTCTAGCCGAGCAGTCGGCGCAGCTGTTCCTCGACGGCGAAGACATGCGGGTCGATCGCACCCATGGCGCGCAGGCTTCGGGCCAGCTCGAAGACGTAGTCGGGATTCGCCCCACTGGGTCCGGCGGCGCTCGCGACCTGCTCTGCGATCTCGTGGACGGGGGCGCCCCCGAGATAGTTGGGGTTCTCCGGACCGGCGATGTAGACGAGGCCGGAGACGATGCTCCCGGTCACGGGTGCCGCGCTCACCCGATCTTTCGACGCATCGGTGCGGGCGTCGAGTTCGATGTCGATCTCGATGCGGTCGTATCCGCCTCGCTCCCGATGATCGAGTCCTGCGATCACACCGTCGGGGTCACCGTCCGGGATCTCGTACGCGGTCCCCCAACAGCGTTCATCCGACACGACCGGCTCGTGCGCCTCGCTCGCGTCCGCGCTGAAGTCTTCGTGCAGGACGTCCGCTCCACTCTCCGGGATCAGCGTAACGACGCGACCCGGCCGCCCGGGCAAGCCGCGATGGTCCGTCGACCCCTGCCAGAATCGACGCACGTGTCCGCGAATCGAGGCCGTGCATGCGCGTCGATGCGGGAACGCGGGACGCCAGACGAGCGACCCATAACCGAAGATCCAGAGACTCCCGTTCGACACGTCGTTCAGCTCTCCGCACTCTCGTACTCGATTTCGAGGATCGTGTAGAGCGTTTCGCCCTTCGGCCTGCGCACCATCACTTCATCGTCCAGCCGCTTGCCCATCAGCGCTCGTCCGACCGGCGAATCGACGCTGATGCGCCCCGCGGCCGCGTCGAATTCGTCTGGACCGACGAGCTGGTACTTCTGCGACTCGCCGTCTTCGTCTTCGATCGTGACCCAGGCGCCGAAATAGACCCGGCCGGCTTCCTTGCGCGGCCCCGAGTCGACCACCGTCAATTCGTCGATCCGCTTCGTGAGGAAACGGATGCGTCGATCGATCTCGCGCAGTCGTTTCTTTCCGTAGATGTAATCCGCGTTCTCGGAACGGTCGCCGAGCGCCGCCGCGGTCGCGACCGCCTCGGTCACGCGCGGCCGTTCGTCCTTCCAGAGCCACTCCAGTTCCGACTGGAGCTTCTGGAACCCCGCGCGCGTGATGTAGTTGCTCTGGTTCGACATTCGAAATCCGTTCCGGCGCTCGCCTCGACCGAGCTAACCATGCGCGTGGTTTGCAGACAACCCTTCGCTAGCAAGGCGGCTCGCGCGGCACCGAACATATTCCTGGCATGCGAAGCCACGCTATGATCGGGCGATGTCAGAAGAGAGAGAACCAGGCCAGGATACGGTGACCGAGTCCAATCCGAGCCCGGATGCGGCCGCCGCATCCGGATCGCGCCCCGAGCGACGCGGCCCGCCGCCGAACCCGCTCTATCACCCCCTCTTCCTGCCGACGCTGTTGATCGCATTCTCCTTGTGGTTCGGCTACGACGGCTTTCTCACGACCGATCCCGACATGCTCAAGCACCAGACGTTCAATCGCGTCATGTTCGGCATCATGGTTCCGATCTGCATCTGGATGGTGCCGCGCGGGATCCGAGAGTTCCGGGATGATCAGGCACGCGCAGCCAAGCAGCAGTCCGACCGCAAGTCGAGCTGAAGCCCGCCGCCCTCGCCGCCGATTCGCCTGAGGCAGGCTCCCCGCACGACCGATAAGTAGGGTCGAATCGCCGGAGAGATCCTTGAGCGCCCCGCCGCAATCCTCACAGGGCAACGACGCCTCCCATACCATCCTGCTCGACGAGTCCGACGTGGACGTCGCGGGCGACGACGTCACCGTCGATTGCGCTGCGACAGCGAGCGATCCCGGACCGATCACGCCGATTCACTCGCCGCAACCCGGCGACGAACTCCACGCTCGTTATCGCTACCGCGTGCTGCGCCGATTGGGTCGCGGAGGCTTCGGCTCGGTCTTCCTGGCGCGCTGTCTCGATGGGGTCGACTCAGAGGACGGAGAGCGTCCGCCGAAGCTCGTCGCCTTGAAGGTGATGGCTCGACCGGACGATCCCCAGGCGCGCAATTCGATGAAACGAGAACTCGCGGCTCTGCTCGCGGTTCGACACGATCGCATCCCGAAGCTCTACGACTGGAACATCGACGGCGAGACGACCTTCGCTGCGATCCAGTACTTCCCGGCCGGTAGCCTCGCGGACGCATGGCCCTTCCTCGGCCGACTCACTTCCGAGCAGACCTGGCGACTTCTCTCGGACCTGATGCAGGCGCTGGGCGCCGCCCATCGGGCATCCGTCCTGCATCTCGACGTGAAGCCGTCGAACGTTCTGCTCGATGGCAATGGCGGCTACGTGTTGACCGACTTCGGGGTTTCCCACTCTTCCCGGATGTCGCGTGGTCTTCTGCATCAGGGACAGCTCTCGATCGGCCTCGGCACGCATGGCTACCGCGCGCCGGAACAGGCGAGCGCCAAGGTCCAGTCCTTCGATCTGCGCACGGACCTCTGGGGCGTCGGTGCGACCGCCTGGGCCCTGTTCACCGGCATCGACCTCAACCGCCGACAGGACGTCCTCCGCACCCTCGAGCAGGGCAACACCTATGGCCTGAAGTCCCTCTCGGACGTCGCCCTCGACTGTCCGCCACCCCTCGAAGAAATCGTGATGGGGCTGCTCTGCATCGACCCCGCGCGACGACCGGGCGGAACGGGCGAAGTTCTCGCGCGTATTCGCGCCATCGCGAGCGGCTTCGGACTCGACACGTCGACGATCGCCGCGTCGCGTCGCGACCAGGCCGACCCGGCCGAGATCGTCCGCATCATCGAAACCCTCGTCGATCCCTTGTGGGCCTCGATCTGTCGGGGCCCGGGCTTCGACCGCTACTTCGTCCGCTTCGAGGACGGCGAGACGATCGCCGGCACCGCGGACCCGGCTCAGCACACGGTGCTGCTCTTGCGTGGCCAGGTCGCAGTCGTGGTCGACGACGTCGAGGTGGCCGTCGAATCGCGCGAGGGCACGTTCCTCGGCGCGATCTCGACGCTCACGGGCGCGCGACGGCACGCGAATCTGCAAGCCAAGGGCGCAACGTGGTGCTGCCTGTTCAACGAAGCCGAGCTCGAGCAGCTCGTCACATGCAACCCCGCGATCGCGGTGCGCATGATCCGCAGCATGTCCGATCGCATCGCGACCGGTCCGCCGCGCCAACGCCCCTGAATCCTCGGGGCCCGTGCGCGCCCTGCCCGACCCTCGATCCAGCACGGACACGCCGAGCGCACCTCGCATCGCGCGCGCGATCGAGATAGCGTCATGCCGATGCATTCTCACTCACTCGAAGGCCGGGGCACCCTCGGCATCATCGTCAACCCACATTCGGGACGCGATGCCCGCCGGCTCTTCGCGCGCGCCGGGACGTCGACGATCGACGACAAGCGGAACCAGGTCACGCGCATCGTCGTGGGCGCCGCGGCCGCCGGCGTGGGCAAGATCCTCCTCGCGCGCGACGCCTTCCGAATCGCATCGTCGGCGACGGATGCCCTCGCGCTGCCGGTCGAATGCGAACTCCTCGAACTCGAAACGACGGGCCATGGCATCGATAGTCAGCGAGCGGCGCTCGCCATGCAGGAGGCCGGCTGCGGCGCGATCGTCGCGCTCGGCGGCGACGGGACGAGCCGCGCGATCACTCAGGCCTGGCCCGACGTCGCGCTCCTTCCGCTCTCGACCGGCACGAACAACGTCTTCCCCTTCGACGTCGAAGCCACGGTCGCGGGTGCGGCCGCGGGCCTCGTCGCTTCGGGCCGTCTCGCTCTCGAAGACGCCGCCGCACGTGCAAAGCTGGTCGAGGTGGAGTGCGAGGACGGACGAAAGAGCATGGCGCTGATCGACGCCGCCCTGCTCGTCGACGATCACCCCGGCAGCCTGCTCCAGGTCGATCCGGAGAAGCTCTCGCGTGTCCTGCTGACGCGCGCGGAACCGGCGAGCGTGGGCCTTTCGCCTGTCGGCGGATTGTTGATGCCTTGCGACGCGGCCGACGAATTCGGGGTCGAGGTCCAGACCCGTCCGGGACCCGAGCCCGAACGCGCAGGCAAGGCCCTCCGCGCACCGCTCTCTCCAGGGCTCTACGAAACGGTCGGCATCGACGCGGTCGATCGCGTCGAACTCGACGCGCCTATTCGCTGGGCAGGTCCCGGCCTGCTCGCCTTCGACGGCGACCGCGAAATCGTGCTCGGGGCGAATCAAGAGGTGAGCCTGCGCGTCACACGTTCGGGACCCTGGGTGATCGATCCGAAGCGCGCGCTCCGCGCTGCCGCGACGCAGGGACTCTTCCTCGATCTCGGTGCCTGGCACGATCAGCGAGGTCGCTCGGGCGGGAACTGTTGCTAGGTCCCGACGCCGGGATGCATGTCTTCAGCCCGAGTTCGCCGCGAGATCCCGAGACAGCTCACACGAGGAGATCGAGCCGATGAATTCGAATCCGTCGCCGGAAGAGGGTCTCGAGATCGTTCGGGGATGGCTCGGGGACGCTTCGCGAATCGCCGTCCTCACCGGCGCGGGCATCTCCACGGATTCCGGAATCCCGGACTTCCGGGGACCCCAGGGCCTCTGGACCAAGAACCCCGAGGCGGAAAAGATGGCGACGCTGCAGGTGTACATGGCCGAGCCCGATGTCCGCAAACGATCTTGGAAGTGGCGACTCGAAACGGCGCAGAACACACGCGTCCCGAATGCCGGACATCTCGCCCTCGTCGAACTCGAGCGCACGGGCCGGCTGCATACGCTGGTCACGCAGAACGTCGACGGACTGCACCAGGCTGCGGGAAGTGATCCCGCCAAGGTCGTCGAGATCCACGGAACGATTCACGAAGTCGAATGCATGGCGTGCGGCGAACGGGCACCGATGAAGCGAGCGCTCGACCGGGTCGTGGCCGGAGAAGAAGACCCGGAGTGTCGTAGCTGCGGCGGCATTCTCAAATCTGCGACGATCTCCTTCGGCCAGGGTCTCGTCGCACAAGATCTGGCCCGGGCGGATCGGGCAGCGCGTGAATGCGATCTGATCCTCGCGATCGGAACGACTCTCGCCGTCTACCCGATCGCTGCGATGGTTCCGACTGCGAAGGAGGCCGGCGCGCGCGTCGTGATCCTGAATGGGGAAGCGACCGAGATGGACGTGATCGCGGACGCCGTCCTTTCGGGTTCGATCAGCGAGATCCTGCCCCGTCTCGTCTGACGAGCGAACGCTCCTCCCCCCGATTCAAACGAAGCGCAGCCTCGACTCGGGCGTCTCGCGGCCAGTCTCCTACCAACCGAGCGATCGAGCACGGGCCACGATCAGGTCCGCCGCCCCGTCCGTTCCGAGCGCCTCGGTATTCAGGACGAGGTGATAGTTGGTGGGATCGTTCCAGTCGCGAGCAAAGAGTTCCCGGTGGTAGTGCTCGCGTCCCTCGTCGCGATCTTTGACCGCGAGGCGAGCCTCCTTCTCATCGAGGCCGAGCATCGTCATCGCTCGCCGCACTCGGGACTCGACGGAGGCCACCAGGCGAACGTGGATCGCATCGCGTTCACTCGCCAGCACGGCCGCCGCCGCGCGCCCCACGAAGACGAGCCGGTCTCGATGTCCGAGTTCTTCGATCACCTCTCGCGTCACGTGCGCCAGCCTGAGGGAGGCCGAACCTTGGATCGCGTTCGGCACGCTCAGTACGTTCTCTGGGGACGAGAGCGCCGATGAGAGAGCGAACCGCTCGAGGAAGCTCGGCACCTGCTCCTCGAGACTCTCGACGTCCTCGGACGTGAACTCCGATCGAGCCGCGACCGCCTCGATCAGCGCATCATCGACGACCGTCCACCCCAGCGTTTCCGCCACGCGCGCCGCCACCTCCGAAGCACCGGAGAGATACTGGCGCGAAATCGTGATCACCATGACCCCGTCCTCCTCAATCACGCGCCATGGCATGGCGCACGCGCTCGTCGAGTTCGCGAAGCTGTCGGCTCCCGGCGTAGAAGGCGACCGCGGCGAGGACGGCGCCCAGCGACGCGATGGCGACCGCGCGCGGAGCCCCGACCCATTCCGCCATCGCTGCGATGGGTAGCGTTCCGAGCAGTGGCAGCGAGAACGACATCATCAGGAAACTCGAGATCCGTCCCCGTACGGCGTCCGGAATCAGGAGCTGGATCGCCGTGTTGTTCAGCGTCCCGAAGATGCTCGCAAAGATGTTCGCGATAAAGATCAGGCCGACCGCGGGAAGGAAATACGGGCTCCCAGCGAAGGCGACCAGCAGCAGGCCGAAGGCGATGACACTCGTCATCATGAGACGCAGTCGTCCCCGTTCGCCGCTGCGACTCGCCACGTAGAAGGAACCCACGACGGCGCCGATTCCGGCCGACGCGTTCAGGATGCCGAGCCCCGACGATCCCGTCTGCCAGACATCCTCGGCAAAGATCACGAGGAGCGTCTGGAATGGCATGGCCAGGAACATGGGAACGAGCCCATAGGCCAGCAGGACCAGGATCAGACGATTCGACCAGACGTAGCGGAAACCGTCCGCGAGATTGCGGCTGACGGAGAGGTCCCGGGATTCGGCGGTCGGCGGGACGCGACGCACGCGTGTCATGGCGAGCAGGGCCGAAACATAGAGACACAGGTTCATCATATAGACGCCCTTCACCTCGATGATCGGAATCAGAAAGCCGGCCATCGCGGGTCCGAGCACCCGCGTGACGTTCACGCCGGCCATGTTCAGCGCGACGGCCGCGCCGAGTCCACGCTTGCCGACGATGTTCACGACGATGGCCTGGCGAGCCGGCATGATGAGGGGGAAGGCGCAGCCCATCATCCCGGCCGTCACGACGAGATGCCAGAAGGCCAGTCGATCGGTCATCAGCAGTGCGAGGGTGAGGACTTCACTCGCGATCGCGAGGGCCTGCGCGGACATGATCAGGCGACGACGTTCCATCCGATCGGCGAGCACGCCGCCGAAGGGCGCGAGTACGAGCATCGGAAACGCGACCGCGGCGCTCACCACGCCGAGGGCCATCGCGCTATCGGTCAACTGGAAGGCCAGCCACGGGCGCACGATGCCCTGCCCGCCCATCGCGAGAAAGAAGGCGAGATTGCTCAGGAAGATCCGACGGAACTGAGGCTCGGCCAGCGCGCCGACGGACTGACGCCAGCCTCCGCGTCGACTCGCATTCGGTTGCGGAGGAGGGATCGTCGGCGTTGCCATCGTCCCCATCCTCGCAGGTTACGCAGAGCGGCGCATTCAGTTCGCGCGACTCAGGCTTGCTGCACTTCCCGATCGCTCATCCCGATCAGGTAGAGGATGCCATCGAGTCCCAGATTCGAGATGACCTGCTCGGCGGACGCACGCACCTTCGGCTTGGCATGAAACGCAATTCCGAGCCCAGCGGCGTCGAGCATCGGCAGATCGTTGGCCCCGTCGCCGACGGCGATCGTCTGCTGCAAACGGATCCCGGCTTCTTCGGCGATCTGCTTCAAGAGCTCGGCCTTGCGCGCGCCGTCGACGATTTCGCCGCGAACGCGACCGGTCAGGCGCCCGGCTTCGATCTCGAGATCGTTCGCGAACAAGTAGTCGATTCCGAGGCGCTCCTGGAGACTCCGGCCGAAGAAACTGAAGCCGCCGGAAAGGATCGCGGTCTTGTAGCCGAGTGAGCGGAGCGTGCGGACCAATCGTTCCGCACCCGGCGTGAGTGGCAGTCGCTCGGAAATCTTCTGGAGGACGCCTTCGTCGAGCCCCTCGAGCAGCGCGACTCGCTCGATCAGACTCTGCTTGAAGTCGAGGTCGCCCCGCATGGCGGCTTCGGTGATCGCGGCCACCCCTTCGCCCACGCCCGCTTCCGCCGCGAGTTCGTCGATCACCTCGGTCTGGATCAGCGTCGAATCCATGTCGAAGGCGACCAGTCGACGGTTGCGTCGATACACGTCGTCGACCTGGAAAGCGATGTCGACACCAAGGGTCTGCGCCAGCTCGAGCAATTCACC
>Ga0315338_1001938_pt1 | contig 22842 bp, 18 predicted proteins | sample ASW8metaG_FD_204518 | JGI IMG/M metagenome (GOLD analysis project Ga0315338, IMG submission 204518) | Ammonia-oxidizing marine archaeal communities from Monterey Bay, California, United States - ASW #8 | ecosystem: Environmental > Aquatic > Marine > Coastal | place: USA: California | collected... | reverse complement strand
TTTTCTCACACAAAAAATCCGCGTAGAGGGCAGACAGACACGAAATACGCCATGTTTGACCTTGAGGACATGCAGGGTCTTGTACGATGTATCCTGTGGCCAGATCAGTTTTCAGTTTGTGGCCAATTGGTTGAAGCCGATGCCATTCTCGTTGTCCGCGGTTCCGTTGACCGGAGGCCCGGGAGTGAGGAAACCAATCTGATCGTCAACGATCTGATCCCACTCAGCGAGATGTCAAAACGCTTTACCTCATGTGTGCGTCTTCGTGTCAATGAGACAGAGCATGGTATGGAGCGACTTGAAAAACTGCATGAAATCTTGCGTCGCTACCCGGGCCCTTGCTCTGTCGAACTTGTACTCTGTCTACGCAACGGCATGCAGGTGCGGTGTGAATGTGACGAAATGGGCATTGAAAACAGCCCCGAGATGAAATTGCGGGTTGAGGAATTGTTAGGCAGCGACAACCTCAAAACAGTAGTCTCACTACCCGTACAGTCACAACCGCCAGCAAGACGGCATCGACAGGTTGCCACGACAAGTAGTGTATGAGAATTTCTCAGGCAGTATCGCGTCGTGGTTCAGGAAGTTGGAACCGTACTCGTTCGATACGGCGGCGCGTGGCTTCTGTGACTTCGATACGGACATCACCCCAGTACACCTCCTCGCCCACCATGGGGACATGTCCTAATTGGCTGAAGACAAATCCGCCGATGGTATCGTAATCCCCATCCTCTGGGATTTCCAAATCGAGGCGTTCATTGATTTCATCAAGATGAACACGGGCCAGCGTTTCTACAGTGTGCTCATCAATAATTCGAAACTCCTCTTCTGTTTCCGTGTCATATTCATCGATGATATCACCAACAATCTCTTCCAGGACATCTTCGATTGAAACTAGGCCCGCAACCCCGCCGTATTCATCAAGAACAAGTGCCATGTGGTTGCGGGTCTTCTGGAATTCAGTCAGCAAATTATCCAGTCGCTTGGTTTCGGGGACATAATAGGGAACGCGTAACACCTCTCCGAGCAGAGGCCGCGTTTCCGTCGATGCCATCAGTGGCAAGAGATCCTTGACATAGAGTATCCCGACAATATCATCCCGTGTTTTTCCATGGACGGGGATGCGAGTATGCGCACACCCGATTACGAATTGGATGATTTCTTCCCAGGAGAGATCCGCAGACATCATAACCACATCGGTTCGTGGTGTCATCACTTTGGCAACGTCCACGTCACTGAGTTCCATAACCCCCTGGATCATTTCCCTTGCATCTTCTTCTAAGAGACCTTCACGATGGCCTTCACTGACGATCGATCGGATTTCTTCTTCAAACAAATCTTCAGTAGGCTCGATCTGTGGCCGACCGACAAGACGATGCATGATCGTATCGACACAGCGGGCTGCCAGAACAAAGGGGATAAGAATAAAGCTCAACAGCCTCCAGAAACGCCAGGTATAAAACAGAATAGGAGTTGCCCAAAGTCGCACCACTGTCCACGGAAACCAGATCTTGCACATCATCAGGGCTAGGGCAGCGAGTCCGGAACTGATCCAAAAAGATCTCCAATCCCGTGTTGCTGCGATACTGCCAGCAAGGACTACCCAGAACGATGCAGCAGTAACAAAGATAGCCGTAGTGACTACATTGAGGCTCTCTATGCTGACAGCCACCTGATCATCATGGCGAAGGATTTCGCTGAATTTTAAATCAGATTCGTGTTTACGACAGAGAATTTCCAGTTCGTGTCTGGAAAACTCTCGCAATGCGCGCACCCCAATAGCAGTGATACTCGTAATCACGAGGCTGATACAGGCAATCCAGAAAAACACATCTGGGTTCACAGTAAAAAAGGTCTCCCGCATTTAGATATTAATGGTCGAATCATGGTAGTGCGGCCGAAGTCCGAAATGCGACAACATGGCAATTTCCTGGGCTCGCATTTCTGCCATGGTCGTTTCCGAATTGTCACGATATCCGACCAGATGGAGCGTTCCATGAATCACGTAGAGCAGCAACTCGTCGGCAACTTTCCAGGCGTATTCTTTAGCTTGACTAGCAGCAGTATCAAGACTGATGGCAATCTCACCTTCGAGCGTGTTGCAAGTAGCGTCAAGAGGAAAACTTAATACATCGGTTGCATAGTCGTGCTGCAAAAATTCGCGGTTGAGCAGACGAATCTTTTCATCCGAGACAACCGCAACACCAATAGTAGCACATCCAATGGAGTTGCTTTCTAAAACATGCGTTACTGCCTCGCGCAGTCGCGACTCATCAACCGTTGGATCACTCGTCTGGTTACTGACACTTACAGTGATCGATCGATTTATTGCATCAGCCATCTATCTATTTAATAAAAGAAGAACACAAAATAGAAGAAGTATCGAGATGTTGTTAGTGTATTTGGGAGTGAACATCAGGGGCAATGCAAGCGGTTAGTTTAGCAAACGATTGTCCGGATACCACATCATTGTAGCCACTACTTCTGGATTCCGGGAAGATTCAGAGAAAAGTTTATAAACATTTTATCTTCTAGGCGGTTTTCTGGTCAGGGTATTTTACTCGACCATGGTAGACCGCGATTAACGATTTCACGAGACTATCCTGTACGATGCGTACCTCTTGCAGCGTCAGGCCGCATTCGTCAAGTTGTCCATCGAGAAGGCGTTTCATGGCAATCTCTTTGACGAGGCTTTCTATTCGTGCCGGTGTCGGCTCTACCAGCACGCGACTAGCACTTTCTACGGCATCCGCCAGCATCAAAATGCCATTCTCTTTCGTTTGGGGCTTGGGCCCTGGATAGCGAAAGGCATTTTCATCGATCTCGGTGCCGTCTGGATTTGTTTGGGAGTGTTCACTTGCACGTCGATAGAAATATTCAACCAGTGTTGTGCCATGATGTTGTTGAATGAAATCAATAATCGATTGTGGAAGATGATGTTGGCGGGCAAGGTCAGCACCATCCTTAACGTGTGCGATAATAATCAACGTGCTCATTGCGGGAACAAGGGATTCATGACGACTGGCACTCTCTCCTTGATTTTCAATGAAGTATTGCGGTTTCAGCATTTTCCCAACATCATGAAAATAAGCGCCTACCCGAAGAAGTAGACCTTGAGCGCCAATGCTCTCGCCAGCTGCTTCTGCCATTGAGGCAACGTTGATGGAGTGGTTGTAGGTGCCTGGTGCTCTCCGGACCAATTCTTGCAGTAGTGGATGTGCAACATCGCCGAGCTCTAGAAGGCTGATTTCAGTCAATACACCAAAGATGTGTTCAATAAAAGGTAAAAGGCCAGTCATCGCGAAACCGGACACAACGCCCCAGAGGAAAACCCGACCAGCTTCAATAAGCATCACATGATCCAAAGGTTGGCCATCAACAATATTAACCCCTATCGCTGTAAACATTGCTACAATTCCAGCGCAAACTCCAACATAGACAAGTTTGACACGACTACGGACTCGTCGCAGCATGAGAATAGCAGTTGCCGTTGCAGCCATTAAAATTACAAACGCTGCAAGCCCATGACCCAGTAGCAGGACAACAATCAAGCCCACTGCGGCCGACATCAGCAAACTGATTTCTTGGTTGTAGGCAATGGCTACAGTCATCCCAAAGAGAAGGACTGGAATTAATTCCACCTTCCAATCTTCTGAAAGATAGCAGACCACGACTGTTAGGACGGTTAGTCCCAAAAGTCCGCAGAAACGGCGTAAATCGGTGAGGATTTCGGGAAAACGAAAATAGATAAATAGCCCACACAGCGAATAGACTGCCAGATACATGCCAAAGACTGCCAGCAGGCGACTGAACATGGCACTGCGGGTCAGATGATGTAGTCGTGCCTGATATTCAGCATGCAGCAGTTCGTTTGTTTCTGCATCAATCGGTCGATCCGCTTTGGCTAGAGCATCGTCGCCGGCATGGTATGGTGTGGCAAACTCTTCGGGAATAACCTCTGCCGCCACTGCATCACGTACTTCTTTTGCCCGTTCATCATCATACGTGAGCGTTACTGGTAGTCGGTTTTGTAACCAAAAGCTGGCCCGTTCAGCCAATTCGGGTGCCGTTAAGTGGTCTGTATTTTTCTCGGTCGCCGGACGATATTTTAGCGTGACTGCCGTGGGAAGATGTTTTTCCAGCCAACTGAAGATACGGCCCGCGACCTCTAGCGATGGAATCTGAGTTTCGAGTCTTTCGCGAATTTGGGGTTTGATTTCAGCGAGCCGTACATCAGTAACGGCAACTGTTGTGGGATCGGTATTTTCAGTGCCATCAACAATAATAATTTCTTCCTGGTTTCCTTCGGCCACCTCTTCGAGGAGTTTGAGATTCATAAGAATGCCACGGTGCTCAAATTCGCCAAGTGTGGCCGCTAGAACAGTTTCTAGGCCCTCAGCAAGCTCTGGTGTCAAAAGTTGGCGGAATTGTTTCAGGGAAGCTTGTTGCTCCTCACTGCTCGGTGGCGTCGCACTTTCATCAGTAACCGGGAGAAAATGTTGCCAAATTGTTTTTGTGGTCTCATCTAAATCTTTGGCTTCACGGAGTAGCGAAATCTCTTCGGAAAGAGTTTTCCGCAATTTCTTTAATGGTTCGGGGTTGTTGATATAAACCTGTCTTGCTTCTTTACGGGCAAGATCCTTGGCTTCCAATTCCAGCTTTGCCAGCTCTCGTTGTAGCGTTTCTTGTAGAGTAAATTTGGTATTGGCAATTTGTACATCCTGTACATCGACACGTTCCCGAGCCTCCCATTCCCGTTCTGGATAGACCAAGATTTCTGTCTGATTGCCCTGCTCCTTCTCGAGATTTTCAAAAAGACCACGTTTTTCGATATCCGCAAATGCCTTTTCAATGGCAGCACCAAATTGCAGTCGTCGTGGGCCATCGAGAGTGGATCGAAATGCGTCAAATTGCTTTTCCCATTGTTGCTGGAGTATCTTCATATCATCAGGAGATGCTGTCTCATCCGGAGTTGGGTGAGGCAAGAAGGTTTCCCAGATCGTTTGCGTTTCCGAGTCAAAATCTTCAGCAGCCGTCAATGTTGCGATTTCCGCCAATAGTTCCGTTTGGAGCGCCTGCAATGGGTGTGGATTGTTTGAGTACACCTGCCTGGCTTGCCGGCGAGCTGATTCTCTTTCGCGTTCGACCCTATTGGGGTTCGGCACCTTGAAATCGATACTGGCCACGATATCTCTGAGTGGTGTGACACCCTCTCGATAGGCGAAGGGTGGTGCCCAAGCGCGCGTGGCAATAACCATGATGATCGTTGCCAAGAAACAGAGCGACACTCGCAGCAAAACATCGCCCCTGGTGACCAGCACCCATATTTGGGTGGAAAGTCTTGGGGCTGGTTCCAAACCAGTCACGCGTTGACCGCGATTCTTTTTCCCGGTTACCGAATTCATGGTTTGGTGCCTCTTAATCGTCGCCGGCTCACATCATCTTCATAGGCGCGTACGATGTCCTGTACAAGCCGATGGCGAACAATATCGGTCTCTTTCAAAATAACGCTTGTAAAGCCTTTTATGTTCTTCAGGCGGCCAAGAGCATCAACCAGCCCACTTTTTTGGTGGTGGGGAAGATCGATTTGAGTAATATCCCCAGCCACAACGATTTTGGAGCCGACACCCATCCGGGTGAGGAACATCTTCATCTGAGCTACAGAAGCATTTTGAGCTTCATCCAAAATAATAAAAGCATTGTTGATTGTGCGGCCTCTCATATACGCCAGTGGAATTACCTCAATCACATCCTGTTCGCTGTATCGTTTGAATTGCTCGTAGTCAATTATTTCTCTCAATGCGTCTAATAGTGGCCGTAGATAAGGATTGATTTTGGCTTCGATGTCCCCGGGCAAAAATCCGAGGCTCTCTCCGGCCTCCACAGCTGGGCGGACTAAGACAATCTTACGAATCGCTTCTTCCTTGAGTGCCGCTACAGCCATTGCGACCGCGAGAAATGTTTTTCCTGTCCCTGCGGGGCCGACTCCAAAAATTAGATCATGATTGCGAATAGCATCCACATACTGGTGTTGTCCTGGCGTGCGTGGGTGGATGGGGCGTGTGTTGGGAAGAATAGTGATGGGCGGATGATTGGGTGTGGCGGAGTTTGCTTCTGATATATGGTTTAGGACATCCGTGACATCGTCTGGGAAAAGAGCTCCCCGTTGTTGTAGTCGTTGTTGCAGTTGTTCCAGGACTTCCGTTGCTGTCCGCACAGCGTTTTCATCGCCGGCAACGTGAATGGTTCCGTTCCTGGCAGTTACTGAGACTCCCAGAGAGTCCCGTATTCGACGAACATGCCGATCCTGGGTACCGAACAGTGGCATGAGAGCCTCAGGACTGACGACCGAAATAGTTGCTTCAAACATCGACAGAAACGGCAGTAGAACCAGCACCGTTGCCAGGTAAGCGAACGTTTAACCTCGATCTCAACTATACATAATCGCTGTACCTGACGACCAGTCATGTTCAGGAAGTGTGCTGTAAAGGATTTTGCCGTAATGGGTTAAGGAATGTAAGAATTGTTTTAGTGTTTTCGCAAGAACCCCCTTTTTGCCTATTTCGGTAATTGCCACTTTGAACAACCTCGCGGGAAATCGTCCGCGTTTCAGAAGTTGCCGTCATGTCCCTCATGATATGCAGAGGACCCACAATAAATAAGCAACGGGCGCCGCAAGCAGGGGGGAATCGAGGAGGTCTAAAATGCCACCAAAGCCCGGCATCCACGAACTAGAATCCTTACAATGTGCACAGCGCTTGAGCATCGACTCCAATAGATCCCCCAGGATTCCTGCACTGCCTACCAGGAGTCCAAATGTGACGGTCCACCACCACGGCAACCTAGATGGATCTAGTGCGATCCACACCGGAAGCACTGAAAAGGCAAACCAAGAGCCGACAATCGCGATGAGAATACCTCCGGCGAGCCCCTCGATGGTCTTGCCGGGACTGAGTATGGGTGCCAGTTTGTGTTTTCCAATCAATCGGCCAACAGTGTAAGCTCCAATGTCACAAGCTTTCACCACAATGAGCATTGCGATCAGCGGCAGGCCGTTCCATTCGGAGCCACCGACGAAGCGAAGTTGTACAACGAAACTCATTAATATCCCAATATAGAAGATGGCAAAAATTGTCAGACCGAGATTTACGCTGCTAGCCCGCCCAGGCGCGAAGCGAATCCCTTCTCCGGCAATTGCCAGTATCATCGCAAGAACGAATGCCAATAACGGCCATCCTAAATTGCCGAGTGGGCAATTTGGAGGCTGTTCGGGCCAGAAGTGGGGTACACCGGTCGCCCCGACAACCATGATTGTTCCCACGTAGACGGTCCAACGGACGGGCTGTAGATCCCGAAAGGTTATCAGTTGAACAATTTCGCCAGCGGCGAGCGGCGTGATCAGTAATGCCAACGGAAAAAGAAAAATTCCCGGAACTCCGGCTCCTATATCAAGCCAAAAGAGAAGCGTGAGCGCACCAATAAAAAGGAAGCCCAGTAATAGTCGCCAGTGCAACACTTTTGATTATCTAATCTGCCTAAGAGTATTGATTTTCTATGTAAATCCCAACGTCACTCTCAGTTTTCCCACTCACAATAGGATGCCGGGTGTTTATGGGCCGATTGAGACAAGTGAGAAACATGGGATTCACTAAAGTCTCAGCCCACCGAACCGTCGTTCACGATTTGCATAGTCGCGGATTGCTTCATGTAAATCATCTTCCCGAAATTCAGGCCAGCAACGATCGGTCACCCAGATTTCCGAGTAGCTAATTTGCCAGAGCAGGAAATTGCTGATCCGCATCTCGCCGGCAGTCCGAATTAGCAAATCCGGATCTGGCATCCCGGCAGTATAGAGTTGCTCATCGACCGTCTGTTCGCTGATCTCGTCGAGTTGCAACCGGTTTTCGCGGACTGCACTGGCAATGTTGCGCACCGCATCAAGCAGTTCGCATCGCCCCCCGTAATTGATTGCGAGACAAAGTTGGGTTCCACTGTTATTAGAACTCAAGGTGATCGTTTTGTCGATTTCTCGCTGGACAGTCTCTGGAATACCCTCGCGACGGCCAATGGTACAAACACGAATGTTGTTCTGCATGATCGTAGAGCGTTCCTCGATCATGTACTGTTCGAGCAGGTGCATCAGAAAATCAAGCTCTGCCTGAGGTCGCTTCCAGTTTTCGCTCGAGAGGCAATACAATGTCAATTGATCAATATCTAATCGAGCGCACTCTTCGGTGACTCGTCGCACACTTTCGACACCTCTTCGATGCCCTTCGATACGAGGCAGGCCCTGCCGCTGTGCCCATCGTCCGTTCCCATCCATGATTACCGCAATGTGTGCGGGCCATCGGTGTCGATCAATGCCAGCTAGAAGTTCACTTGACATCTCGGCAGTCGGTTGGTTGGTTGGCATACTGGGAAATGAATCAGAGACGTGGATGGTGGATTGATATGCAAATTGAGAAAGATAATTTGATAGAGTTCAGGCAAGTTCGCAGTTTACCGGTTCCTGCCGACATTGAATCGTTTGGCTACGTTCGGGGCCTACAGACACATATGTGATGGGGCGGCGAATATACATGCTGATACGATCAAGGTAGTTGCGAGCATGGACGGGGAGATCTACAAGTCGTCTCACGTCGCAAATATCGGTTTCCCATCCTGGAAGGGTCTCAAAAATTGGCTTTACTTGACGAAGATCATCAACATGACTAGGAAAACTCTCGATGCGCTGCCCCTCGATTTCATAGCCAATGCATATTTTGATTTCTTTCAATTCGCTGAGTACATCAAGAAGCATCACTGCCAGTTCAGTAATACCACTTAGGCGAGCGGTGTAACGTGCAGCTACCGCGTCAAACCATCCACAGCGACGGGGTCGTCCGGTAACCGTTCCGTATTCATTACCACGATCACGGAGATGTTGTCCATAGTCGTTATCCTGTTCGCTGGGGAATGGTCCCCCGCCAACACGCGTTGTATAGGCCTTTACCACTCCAATCACACGTTGCATGTAGCTTCCAGGAACCCCCGAGCCGCTCGACACGCCGACTCCTGAACTGTTGCTGCTGGTCACAAACGGAAACGTCCCGTGATCAATATCCAACAAAGCTCCCTGTGCTCCCTCGAAGAGAATAGCTTTATCAAGTTCTACTGCATCCAGGAGAAAATTAGTGGTGTTGCTGATGAAGGGCCGCAGCCGATCTGCATAGCCCATATATTCTTGAACAATCCGATCTGCATCCAGCGAATCTTCAGCGTGGTTATCAAAGGTTGCCAATACTTTTTGTTTGGCGGTAGCAATGTGCTCGATGCGGTCGCGCAAGGTGGGTCGCAATAGGTCGCCCAGTCTCAAGGCGTAGGAACGGCCGACTTTGTCACGATAGCAGGGGCCGATACCTCGTTGTGTCGTGCCGATATTCTCACCGTCAGCAGTCGATTCATCGAGTGTGCGATCCTCAATCATGTGCCAGGGAAAAATCACATGTGCTCGGTCGCTGAGCATTAGATTGTCAGCGATCGGGATTCCTCGGGCAGTCAGGCCATCTAATTCGGTCAAAAGTGATGGGGGATTAATAACCACACCACCGGTCACGACGCACTGCACACCTGACGTGAGAATACCGCTTGGAATCAGAGAAAGTTTATAGGTATCAGGTCCGATGACAACCGTATGGCCAGCATTTGCACCACCCTGATAACGCACCACAATCTCGTGCTGCTCGGTGAGAAGGTCAACAAGTTTGCCCTTGGCTTCGTCACCCCACTGCAGTCCTATCACACAAGTTCCAGACACGCACGAAATTCCTTGTTTGTGAAAATGTGCCCTTTGTTGTGGAAAAACGGTGGTGATTGGATCGTGCGTCGCACAATGTAATCGCTCGCCGTAGCCACGCATGGACGAACCGGTGAGTCTATCCGCTAAAAGATGGGATGACAAGAATGGGAACGATCGAGCCGGCTACTTGCGCGTCCAATACGCGGGATTTTCGGAGCCAATCATGCGGGAACCGGACCGATTTACCGCTGGAGATCTCTTACCCACGGGGAAATTGGCGACAGTATTCATACATTGCCATCCCGGCCGCAGTGGCTACGTTGTGACTGTGGGGCAAGCCATAAACAGGGATTTCAACAATATCATCGAGCAAAGCCAAAAACTGATTCTCCAGACCCTTTCGCTCGCTTCCTAAGATCAGCGCGGTCCTCCTGTGAAAACGATAGTCATACAAGCTTTCAGAGGATGAAGCCTGTTCAAGCCCGACAAGACGATAGCCAGCAACACGGAGTTTTTTCAAGACCGGTTCGAGTGAGCGGTGGATTTCAATCTCAACGGTATCTGCTCCATCCCGAGCAATTTTTTCAATGATCCGCGGGCGGCTACAGCAAATGATTTTTGAAATGCCACAACAACCACAAATGCGGACGATCCGAGAGAGATTAATGTTGCTGCACATCGGAGCGCAGGCCAAAACCAACTCGCGAGACTGCTCTAATGCCTCAGGCGGTTGATGACGCAGATGCAATGGGTCCAGCATGGCCTCAAATTTGTGACAGTGACTTTTAGAAGCATCAAGTCAGCTAGACCCAAAGGGTATCATCCTCGCGCAATCGCTTCAGCGCGGTTGCAGTGGACGATTGTGGCTAAGGTTAAGGTCATGAAAACGAATCGCTTGTTCACTTTCCGGTTCCGGGATACCGTCAAAGACTAGCATCAAAAGTTGCTCAAAATTGCCCGATAAGATGCGATAAAAATTATGTTTCCCGTCACGTCTTGGTTCAACGATTCCCGCATTGCGCAACATTCCTAAATGGTGGCTGACGGCGGGTTGGCTTAGATGCAGTAATTCACAAAGCGATCTAACGTTGAGTTCCTCAGTCTGGCTGAGACTATAGAGAATGCGCAATCGCGTTTCATCTGATAGCAGCTTGAAAATTCGAACAAGATCTTTTGCCAGTTTTTCTTGGAGCTGTCCTACTCCAACTGGATCAGTGGGCGGAGCGTTCCCAGCCCTTCCGTCAGAGCCAGTATCACTCTGAGTTGATTCTTTAGAATTCAAGTTAACAATTCCATCCGTTTTGGTTGCGATCGCTGTCACAATCAAATTCCTTTCCAGCAAAAAATAATACCAGGGTTATTTCCGGGGCAATATATGTATCTATTGCCTATTCCAAATAATCAACATCGTGCTTTCTGGTAGCCATGGTTTTTCTGATAGCCAAGGTCGCTCACACTATAATATTTTCGAGTTTCCTTTTACCAGGGGTTCCTGTCGGAGATCCCAACATAAGCTTTTGCTCGTTCGATGGCCGATATTGTAACCGCCACAGCGAGAGATGAAAATGATTTGATCCACAGAAAGTAATTTTTTTTTGGGGAGCGTGTGCCGACGGTCAGATCGAGAAAATTCCATCTATGGCCCGCGAACACGGTTTTGGGCCGGTGCTATCGGGTGCTGGCAGGGGGTGCTTGCTGTTCCGGCGTAGTGTTCGTAGCATATATAGACTTCTGGCTTGCCGAATGTGCCACGAAATCGATCAGCTCGTGGTCAGCGACGGTAGAGAGCCATTCGGCTGGGATTCTTGATGCACCCCACAACGCGCAAGTTGTATCCGCTACTGGCCCTCAGCGCCTTGGTAGGTGCGACTTTATGGGCAACCAGCTTCGGAACATTACCGCCGGCCGATTTTACGTTCAATAACGGCACGGAGGTAAAATCGATTGACCCGGCGCAGGTAACAGGTGCTCCGGAAGGGCGTATGATCCATGCAGTTTTTGAGGGCCTTTACCGTCCTGATCCAAAAACTCTCCAGCCACAGCCAGGGATAGCAACCACTGCAGTTGCGACAGATATTATTTCGAATCGTGGGAAAACCTACACCTTTCCTCTTCGTCGTGGTGCATTCTGGTCCGATGGCACTCCTGTAACGGCAGAAGACTTTCGTTGGTCGTGGCAGCGTCTTTTGCACCCTGGGACAGGGTCACAATACCACTTCGTTCTCTCGGCCTACATCGTCAATGCAGAAAAATATCATTCTGGAACGGTTGAAATAGGGGATCGCGTAGAGGTGGAACTCCCCGATCGCCTACGACCGGGTCAGTTATTCCCTCGGGGTACCATGCTCTACGGTCGCCTTTTGGCAATTGATAAACCCAAGCAGCCTGAACTGGCGGGGCAGGTTACAGAAGAGGAGGCGGCCGCTGAGAAGATTGCCTGGAAACGACAATGGGTCTATCACCTCGAGATCGCAGGAAAGCAGCGAAAATTCTCTCAGGGTCCGGATGCCCCATCCGATGTCGAAAAGTGCCTTTCTGTACTGTTGGATTTTGATGAGGTTGGGATCAAAGTAGTCGATCCACATACTCTGAAGGTCGAGTTAAAGAATCCGACCCCCTATTTTCTTTACTTGATGCAGTTCTATGTCACCTTTCCTATCAATCGGTCTTGTTTGGAGAAGTATGGCTACCCCGGATGGATTCGACCGGAAAACCTGGTTGTGAACGGACCGTTTCGGATCAAATTTCGCCGCCTTCGAGACCGTATCCGTTTAGAAAAAAACAAACAGTATTGGAATGCGGATGTTGTGAAGCTCGAAACGGTAGATGCCTTGGCCGTTGAGTCGAGCACCACCGGTCTGAATATGTATCTTGACGGCGATGTGGACTGGATGCCGTCTCCTCCCGGTGATGTGATTCCTAAACTCAAAAACCGCGAGGACTACCACTCCATGTCGTCGCTCTCGAGTTACTTCTATAGGATCAATGTGACCCGAAAACCGTTGGATAACCCGCTGGTTCGTCAGGCACTGAGCCTCGCTATTGACCGGGAACGCATATGTAATTTCATCCTTCGCGCTGGCCAGCAGCCTGCCTACAGTATTGTCCCGCCAGGCCTGCCGGGGTACACGTCCGCTAGAGCGGATAGCTACAACGTTGCATCGGCACGTAAGCTTCTGGCCCAGGCAGGCTACCCGGGCGGTCGGGGCATGCGGACGATCGAGATTCTGTTTAACACATCCGACGGCCATCGAAAAATTGCCGAAGCGATCCAACAGGATTGGCAGAAGCTGGGGGTCGATGTCCGCTTGCGAAATTTGGAATGGCAGACATATTTGGCGACAACGCGGAAAATGGAATACGACGTGGCCCGGGCGGGTTGGATTGGTGATTATCCGGACCCGAACACGTTTTTGGATCTTTTTGTAACGGAGGGGGTACAAAATGAGACCGGCTGGGGCAACCGGCAGTTTGACGCGTTGATTCTCAAGGCCACCGAAGAGCCGGATGCCGAGCGACGCATGCAAATACTGCACAATGCGGAGGAACTACTCATGGGAGAACTTCCGGTTTTACCAATTTATTTCTATATGAGTATTAATTTGGTCAAGCCCTACGTGAAGGGATTCTATAGCAACAGCCAGAATCTGCATCCGCTCTCAGCCATCCGGATTGATGAGCAGGCCAAGCAAACCCAAAAAAGCAGACGGAATGGAACGTGATCCCTTTTCTTGCCAAACGTCTGTTGTGGTTCTTTGTCACCCTCTGGGTCGTTTTCACGATCTCATTTTTTCTTATGAGAGCTGTCCCTGGTGGTCCCTTTGATGGCGAGCGTAATTTGGAACCAGATGTCAAACAGACCATTGAACGGCGTTACCGTGTCGATAAGCCACTTTGGAACCAATATTTGGTTCACCTTGGGATGGCGGCCGGACTACTCAGTGAAGATGGACAATTTCGCATTGGTTTTCCGGATCTCGGTCAAAGCTGGAGGATTCGTGACTACAGTGTGAACCAGATTATCGCCCAGGGATTGCCGGTTTCCGCTTCCCTCGGGATCCTTGCGCTCTCATTCGGGTTATTTGTCGGATTACTTGCAGGAGTGATCGCGGCCATCAGGAGGCAGACCTGGGTCGATACAGGGGTGATGCTCGTTGCCACAGCCGGAATGGCGGTGCCTAATTTTTGGCTGGCGGGTGTTTGTATTATTCTTTTCGTGTTTTTGATTCCCCTGTTTCCGGCCGCTGGCTGGGGCAATCTATCCAATCTGATTTTGCCGGCCTTTTGCCTTGGCGCGCCGTACGCTGCTTATATTGCGAGATTAACCCGAACCGGAATGCTGGAAGTACTCCACCAGGATTATATTCGCACTGCCCGTGCAAAGGGCCTTCGAGGCAGACAGGTGATCGTCAGGCATGCCCTGAAAGGTTCAATACTGCCGGTCGTCTCATTTCTCGGACCGGCTGCTGCAGGTATTCTTACCGGTTCCTTAGTGATTGAAAAAGTTTTTCATCTAAGTGGTATTGGCAGCTATTTTGTGGAGGCGGCCCTGCAGCGGGATTATCCGCTGGCAATGGGAGTCGTGTTGGTTTACACCGTGGTCCTCTACACCATGAATGTGCTGGTAGATCTTTCCTATGCAATCCTGGATCCTCGCATCGAACTGGAATAGTATTTTCCTGGAGCAATGAATTCGTGTCCGTTAATAGTTCTCGTGGCGATGAAATGGAGAAAATGCTGCACGAAGCAGCACAGATTCGAGGCTCTTCGCTGGGGCGGGATGCGTGGAAGCGGTTGCGCCGCAATCGAATCGCTATGCTGGCCCTGATTTTTCTCATTGGGCTAGCTACCAGTTCGTTGCTCACTCCACTCTTGCCGCTACAAAGTCCACAGATGCAACATTCTCAAACCCGTGCGTTCATGCCACCGGGCCTTGAAACGGTTTTCCTGAGCGTGACCTATGGTGATGAGGTGGCCTCTGAAATTCCGCTGACAAAGGCGCTGGAGGCAATCCGCGCTCGGATACTCAAAATGCAATCCCGTCTTAAGTCCGCAGCGCCGACTCAACTCGAGAGGCTTGACGAACAAATCAGTACGGAGCAAGTGCAGTATTTGAAGTGTTTTAACCAGTTGTGGGCGACACCAAACAGGTGGGATCGCACATTGATCCGACTGCGACTCATCGTTTTTGGCGACTGGTGTATTCCGAGCTTGTGCGGAACAGATGATTTTGGACGAGACCTGCTTTCGCGGATTTTTTGGGGCTCGCGGGTTTCGTTAATGGTGGGTGTGGTGGCGACATTCGTCTCACTTATCATTGGTGTAAGCTACGGTGCAACAGCCGGATATTTTGGTGGCGCCATTGATAATCGCATGATGCGCATCGTTGATGTGTTGTATTGTATCCCCTTTATTTTTGTTGTGATTTTCATTATTTCTATTTTGGATGAAAATCAGATCAAAGAGAAGTTGCTCGCCTGGGGTATCGATAAGACAGTCATCCTTTATCTGGTCATTGGGGCGATCTATTGGTTGACAATGTCACGCGTGGTCCGTGGTCAGATATGTTCGCTTCGAAACGAACAGTTTGTCGAAGCCGCACGGACAATAGGAGCCGGAACGGGTCGGATCATTTTCAGACATCTTGTCCCGAATTTAATGAGTGTGGTTATTGTATATCTTACATTGACGATACCGAGCGTGATGCTCTTTGAAGCATTTCTTTCGTTTCTTGGACTGGGGGTTGATCCACCGCGGGTCTCCTGGGGGATCCTTGCGGCAGAAGGCGTTCGCGTGATCACGCCGCTTCAAAATTTCTGGTGGCTTGTCCTTTTCCCCGGCCTTGCCTTGGGGCTGACTTTGTTGGCTCTCAACCGATTGGGTGACTCACTGCGAGATGCTCTCGATCCACGTCTTAAGAATCATTAGGTAAATGATGGGTAACTGTATCCTACAGGTTGACGATTTAGGCGTCTGTTTCCATACCGAAGAGGGTCGGATTCAGGCAGTTGACGGTGTTAGCTTTGCGTTGCATGAGGGAGAGACTCTCGGGATCGTCGGTGAGTCAGGAAGCGGCAAATCGGTCACCAGCCTTGCGCTGATGGGTTTAGTCCCCTCACCGCCGGGTGAAATTTTTGGGGGCCGCGCAATCTATCGCGGAGAGAACCTTCTTGCCATGTCGCCGAAGCGATTTTCTGAAATTAGAGGTAATCGAATTGCGATGATCTTTCAGGATCCGATGACTTCTCTCAACCCGTACATGACGATTGCGGATCAATTGATTGAAGTCACAGTCCTGCACCTCGGACATAGTCGTCGGGAGGCGCTCAAGCATGCGATTGAAATGCTCGAACGCGTTGGTATCCCTTCACCCAGTCAACGGATTTTTGCCTATCCACACGAATTTTCTGGGGGTATGCGACAACGTGTGATGATCGCCATGGCCCTCTCCTGCCAACCGGACATTTTGATTGCTGATGAGCCAACGACCGCACTGGACGTTACGATCGAGGCGCAGATTTTGGAACTCATGAAACAATTGCAGCAGTCTCAGGGTACTGCGATCATTATGATTACCCACGACATGGGTGTGGTTGCCAATATCTGCCATCGTGTCCATGTGATGTACGCTGGAAAAATAGTTGAACAGGCAAGTTGTGATTCGCTATTTGCCAATCCTCGCCATCCCTATACCCTGGGGCTCCTAAAATCGGTCCCCCGGCTGACGCAAGAGACAAGCGAGCGTCTGGCGACCATTGACGGGCAACCCCCGGATTTGGCACATCTGCCGACCGGGTGTGCGTTTGAGCCCCGTTGTAGTTATGCAATCCCAGAGTGCCGGCAGCAGTCGCCGCAGTTGCAGAATTCTGAGGATGCAGACCGCTTTGCTTGTTTTGTAGATATTACGAAAGAAATCCCACTGAAGGATCCCCATGCCTGAGTCTTTAGCGGGGACCGTTGCCTCTCCCAATCCTGCTTTGCTGGAAGTGCGGAACTTGGCAGTCCATTTTCCTCTACAGCGGCGTACGTTTGGTTCCTCGCCGGCTATCATTCGTGCGGTCGATGGGCTTAGTTTTTCGCTTGCCGAAGGGGAAACGCTGGGCCTGGTGGGCGAATCGGGCTGTGGTAAATCAACGCTGGCACGCGCCATTCTCCGGCTCGTACCAACGTCTGCGGGGGAAATTTTCTATGAGGGCCGACGGATTGATTCTCTGAAAGAGTCCGAGATGCGACCCTTTCGTCAACAGATGCAGATGATATTTCAGGATCCCTTTGCATCCTTAAACCCCCGTATGACGGTCTCGCAGATTATTACTGAACCGATGCAGATATTTCGCATCCATGACAGGAAGGATCGCCAGTTGGAGGCGATACGGCTCTTGGAGCTGGTTGGTTTAAATCCGCGCTTCTTGAATCGTTATCCGCATGAATTTTCTGGGGGACAAAGGCAGCGGATTGGGATTGCTCGGGCACTGGCAGTTAAACCGCGCCTCATCATTTGCGATGAACCCGTTTCAGCGCTCGATGTCTCGATTCAGGCTCAGGTGATTAATTTGTTGATGGATCTCCAGCAGCAATTGGGCCTAGCCTATCTGTTTATTGCGCACGATCTGGCCGTGGTCCGCCATATCGCGAATCGGGTCGGTGTGATGTATTTGGGGCGTCTGGTCGAGGTTGCCGATGCCGAGATGCTCTACGCCAATCCTCGCCATCCCTATACCAGAGCACTCCTTTCGAGTGTGCCGTTGCCAGATCCTCGGGCTGAGCGGCACCGGCAGCGGGTCGTACTTGCTGGAGAGGTGCCATCCCCGGATTCAATATATCCAGGATGCAAATTTGTGGATCGCTGTGTGATGAAAGCGATCGACTGTCAACAACAGGTGCCTCAACTGGCGGGTGGAGATCATCGCGTTGCCTGCCACTTCGCCTGGGATGAGGAACGCTATCAAGCTTCGTTGGCAGCTGCTAATCTACAGGCCGATACCGCTCACGACCCGGCTTGATGTTTTTCGAGTCCATGCCGAGGATTTTTTCCGGCGATTGTGCGATAGATTATTTTTCTGGCAATGGGATTTTCGAATCATCGTCAGGATCATCCCAGATCAGGTGCGGAACCAAAGTTCTCAGTCGTTCGCGGATCTCGAGGTGTTGCTCACCCATGGGGATCCAAATGGGCCTTTCGGATCTTTTCTTCCACTTCAGTGGCCGCATTTGTAGCTCCATTGCATTGCGATGAAATTGGACACTTGTGATTAAAGCCCACGGTTTGAAACGGCTCATCCGCAATACCGTCTGCCGGATTCCGTCTTGGTCCACCTGGTAGCTTACCGGCAGCCATTCTCGCCAGCAGATTGCTGCGATCGCTGCACCAGCGAACACTGCCAGATACCCCTTGCCGGTTATGAGGGCGACCAAGCCAACAACGAGAAAAATAGATCCCAGGAGAGGGTAGAAATTGCCGTTCCAAGGAACCGCTTCCCGGTGGGTCCATTGGGTGACTTCGTCGGAAGTTTGTCGCGGAGGACCAATCGCCTCAGATGAACTTGTTAATTCGCCACTCATAACAAAGTCTATTTTACCCGATTCTCTTTGCCACGTACCCACTCCTCATCCTGCAGCGGATATTTTGCATGAGGATGTGCAGAAAAAAATAGAACAAAATCACAATTCCCTGTTGTCAGGCAATCTAAAGTGGTCTCTTACCGTTTGTCATTTCAGCCAGCCATCTTTTTCAAAAGCGGCCATTGCGTCTGATTCGTCCGCACAGATACTCAAGAGTTTATGGAGATTCATTAATGTAAAAACCTCCATAATCTCATCAGAAATGTTGGACAACTTGAGATTGATTTTATTCGCTTTACACTTTTTATAGAGTGTGACAATCTGACCGATCATTGACGAACTCATAAAACGCACACCTTGAAAATTAACCAAAAGCATTTCATTTTCAACCGTATTCAATGCTGCAATTAATGCTACCCCCACTTCATGGATGAGTCGTTCGTCTAGAAGTTTGGATTCATTGATATAGATAACGACAACGCCGCAATTTTTCTGGGAAACGACTTGTGCCACGGAAAATCCCTAGTAGGTAGAGTGTTTGAGGAGGCTTGGAAAGTTCATTGCTGATTTGGAACGCGGGCGGTCCGATAGCGCGCAATTTTTGGCGGATTCATTCTGGTTTCCAGGAAACGCCGCGAGGGCCATCGATAATTTCGCCGATGGTCCAGCTTTCGATGTCCTGTTCGGATAATTGACTGCGGATACTCTCAGCGTAAAAGGGACTAATAACCATAGCCAGTCCCAGACCCATGTTGAAGACGTGTTCCATTTCCTCCTGGTCGATGTCTCCAAGGCCTTGAATCCAGTTGAAAACAGGGGGAATGGTCCAACTGTCCCGATGAATGACTGCGTGTGCTGCGGCAGGTAAGATTCGCTCCAGGTTTTCATGGAGCCCTCCACCGGTAATGTGGGCAATGCCGTGCACGACATGTTTGACTTTGTAGTGCGTCAAAATACTCTGCACTGGTTTGACATAGATGCGGGTTGGTTCTAGAAGCACGTCCCCTACGGTTGCATCGAGTTGGTCAACTTTGTCTGTTGTTGCCATGTCTGCTTCTTCAAAAACCACTTTCCGGGCAAGACTGTACCCATTGGAATGCAATCCCGAGGATGCAAGCCCCAATATGAGATCTCCCGGAACGATTGCGCTACCGTCCAGTAATGCATTCCGCTCGACGACACCCACGCAAAATCCTGCCAAATCGTAGTCCCCCGGAGCGTAAAGGTCCGGCATGATGGCAGTTTCGCCACCGAGCAGTGAGCAGTTCGCCATCAAGCAACCATCAGAGATGCCTCGAACAATTTGTTCAAGACGATCAGGATCATCGTGGGACATCGCAACGTAGTCAAGAAAAAACAGTGGCTCCGCTCCGCAGCAGATGGCATCATTCACACTCATTGCCACCAAATCGATTCCCACGGTGTTATGCTTATCCGTTTGATGGGCCACTTTGAGCTTGGTGCCAACGCCATCGGTGCATGAGACAAGGATGGGGTCCTTGTAGTTGCGAGCAAAAAGTTGGTTTGAAAAATCAAGTTGGAACAGCCCGGCAAATCCTCCATCAACGCCAATTACCCGGGGGGTAAAGGTGCGGTGCAAGTGGTGGGGCAGCTTGGCCATCGACTTGCGGTAGAGATCCAGGTCGACGCCGGCATCCTTGTAAGTTGACTTGGCCATGCCGCGAATTCCATCAGAATGGAGAGAGATGGGAGAGAGCAATTCTAAAGGAAACCGATGCGTCAGAAAAGCGGCGGGCGGAGATCCAGTCGAATACGCACTGCCACTCTCGAATCGGATCGCCTAGAATGTCAGGGCGGTTCGAAGGGTGCCTCATGAGGGTAGAAGGGCGCTCAGGAGAGCCCTGCGGCGATCGGAAAACTTTGATGAATGTGGAAAATACAACTAAAAGCATAGCGGCATTTGATCGTGCACTCCATTTGATGCCGGGTGGGGTAAACAGTCCCGCGAGAGCGTTTGGGGCAGTTGGAGGTACGCCCCGGTTTATCGAACGTGCTGGGGGGGCTTACCTGTATGACTTGGATGGCAATCGATACATTGACTACATCGGTTCCTGGGGACCAATGATTTTGGGGCATGCGCAGGCCGAGATCGTCGCGGCTGTGGAAGCGGCGGCTCGGCAGGGCACCAGTTTTGGTGCGCCAACCGAGGCGGAAAGTGATTTGGCGGAATTGATTATTTCCGCGGTGCCCTCCATTGAGAAAGTTCGCCTGGTCAATTCTGGGACCGAAGCGACAATGAGTGCAATTCGTTTAGCGAGGGGATATACGGGACGCTCTCGAATTGTCAAGTTTGCTGGCAATTACCATGGGCATGTGGACAGTCTTCTTGTGGCGGCTGGTAGCAGTGCGGCAACGTTGTCGGTTCCCAATTCACCCGGTGTTACCCCTGGTGCGGCCGCCGATACCGTTGTTCTTGCCTACAACGATGTGGCGGGAGTTGAGGAGGTGTTTGCAGCCCAGGCCGAGCATATTGCGGCAGTAATTCTTGAGCCGGTGGTGGGTAATATGGGTTGCGTCATCCCCACCGAGCCGTTTCTCAGGGTTCTTCGAGAGCAAACCGATCGTCATGGCGCCCTCTTGATCTACGACGAAGTGATGACTGGTTTCCGTGTGGCCTACGGTGGCGCTCAATCACTGCAAGGCATCACACCCGATTTAACGACATTGGGCAAGATTGTTGGTGGTGGTCTTCCGGTGGGCGCTTATGGAGGCCGTAGGGAGGTGATGGATCATATCCTGCCAGTGGGAAGTGTTTTTCAGGCAGGGACCCTTAGTGGCAATCCCTTGGCCACGGCGGCGGGCATTGCCACACTCCGGCAATTGGCCGATCCGGCGATGTATGAGCGACTTGAGACGTTGGGTGCTCGGTTGGCGACCGGTTTGAGTGAAGCAGCCGGAAGCATCCCCCATAGTGTGACGCGTGTCGGCAGCATGATGACCCTGTTTTTCAATCCCGAAAAAGTGACCGACTGGTCGGTCGCTGAAAAATGTGATACCGAATGTTTCGCGTCGTTTTTCCAAGCAATGCTCGATCGTGGAATCTATCTGCCATGCAGCCAGTATGAGGCACTTTTTGTTTCGGCGGTGCACACTGAAGACGATATCGACGAGACGATACAGGCGGCGAGGCAGGCCTTTGCATGAGGAAAATTGCCCACAGAAGCGGCCACTAAAGGAGGTCGCTCAACAACACTGATACGGTTGATCTGTCACTGGTTTGTATTATTTCAGTCGCGAGTCGTTGGATTTTTGCATCTTTCCAATTCACGTCGCTCAGTGATTTCAATTGCTTTGAGCAATCCGCGGGCCTTGTTTAATGTTTCCTGATATTCATTCTCGGGAAGACTGTCAGCGACAATGCCGGCCCCAGCTTGGACGTAGGCTCGATTGTCCTTGATGACTAGGGTTCGTAGTGCAATACAAGTATCCATATTGCCACCGAAATCGACATAGCCAACGGCTCCCGCATAAGGACCGCGGCGATGAGGTTCGAGCTCATCAATGATTTCCATGGCACGGACTTTGGGGGCACCGGAAACAGTACCTGCGGGCAAGCAGGCTCGCAGGGCATCAAAAGCGGTTTTTCCTTCCTTGAGTTTTCCGCTGACATTGGAGGTAATGTGCATGACGTGGCTGTACCGCTCAATGGTCATGGTATCGCTGAGGGCGACCGAACGGTACTGGGCAATGCGCCCCACATCGTTTCGTCCAAGGTCCACAAGCATGATGTGTTCGGCCCGCTCCTTGGGGTCGGCGAGAAGATCATCCGCCAGTTGTTGATCTTCCTCTTCGGTAACCCCACGAGGCCGTGTGCCTGCTAGTGGTCGAACGGTAACGGTCCCCCCCTCGACCCGGACCATCACCTCCGGCGAACTTCCCACCAAGACAACATTGGAAGATCGCAGATAAAACATAAAGGGGCTGGGATTGACCACTCGCAGCGTGCGATAAATCTCAAATGGATGTGCAGTGATGGGTAGATCGAGTCGCTGGCTGATGACGACCTGAAAAATATCACCCGCCCGAATGTAATCTACACATTGTCGTACGGCAGTTTCGAAATCGTTGCGATGAAAATTAGAGTGATACGAAATAGCAACTTCTCCGCCGGTATCAATATCTGCTACCTGGAGAGGCGATTCTTCTTTGGACAATTGTTCTGCCAGTGCATCGACCCGTTGGCATGCATCCTTATAGGCTGTCTCCAAATCTCCTTGTGTGACGTGTGCCATCGCAACCACAACGATCGTTTTCGTTATGTGGTCGAAAACCACCATATGGTCATAGAATGAAAAGGAAAGATCCGGAAGTTGGCGATCATCTTCTGGAGCATTTAATAAATTTTCGCTATAGCGGACAACGTCATAACCAGCATACCCCACAGCACCGCTGGTAAACGGTGGAAGATCTTCAAAACTTGCCGCTCGTACGCCATGTACAAGGCGCTCAAGTTCCGCAAGGGGATCATCCGATTGAAAATG
>Ga0315338_1001936_pt1 | contig 22855 bp, 17 predicted proteins | sample ASW8metaG_FD_204518 | JGI IMG/M metagenome (GOLD analysis project Ga0315338, IMG submission 204518) | Ammonia-oxidizing marine archaeal communities from Monterey Bay, California, United States - ASW #8 | ecosystem: Environmental > Aquatic > Marine > Coastal | place: USA: California | collected... | reverse complement strand
CGGGTCGGGCGCGGGCCGAATCAGCGCCTCGTCGAAATCGAAGAACTCACAGTGATGAGAGACGGCCGTGCCGCCGAGCAGTCCGCGGAGCGCGATGAGCGATTCGTCGGTACGCCGACCGCGCGTCGCGGGATCGACGCCGCAGATCTCGATCTCATGGCGGTCCTCCCCGCCGACCCCGATGCCCAGCACGAGGCGTCCGGGCGCCGACTCGCAGAGCGAAGCGATCTGGCGTGCGACCGGCAGTGGGTGTCGGAGCGCGAGGAGATAGACGCCGATATGCACCTTCAGCTCGCTCTCGAGGGCGGCGATCGTCGCGGCCTGGATCAGCCCGTCCATGCCGAGACCGGTGAAGAAGCTGATGTGATCGGCGACAAAGACATGGTCGAGGCCCGAGTCGCGCACGCGCCCGAGGAGGCTTCGTCGTCGCTCGAGCGGTCCCGTCAACATGTCTTGATCGGCAAGCGGACCGACGCGCAGGCCGGGCAATCCAGGCAAGGGAGTCGAGGCGGGGGCCATCGCTAGAGCATCGCGACGTCGGTCTCGACGCCGAGCAGCAGCCGTCCGGTCAGCTCGAGCGTCGCCGGCGCCACCATCATGTGCTGCGTGGCGACGTGTGCGTCGCGGAAGATGCGCTGGAGCGGTGAGTGTCGATAGACGGACGTTCCGCCGCCGAGGTCGTACATGCGATCGACCGCCTGCGCGCTGGCATGAGTCGCATGGGTCGTCGCCAGGCGAATGTCACGCCGATGTTCGGTCTCGATGCGTCCGGAAGCCTGCGCGGCTTCCCAGGCGGCGTCGATCGTTTCGTAGTAGAAGGCGCGTGCCGAGCGGAGCGTCGCTTCGGCGCGGGCGACTTCGGCCTGTGAATGGGGTCGTGCCGCGAGCGGGCGAGCGCTGCCGGCCGGTGTCTTGCCGCCAGCGATCTCGATGAGTTCTTCGATCGCGGCGCGCGCGAGTCCGAGCGAGACGGCGGCGATGCCCATCGCCAGCAGACCGAACTGGGGGAAGGCATAGAGCGGGCGGGGCAGGGGCCCATCGACGCCGAGTCCAACCGCGTGACTCTCCGGGACGAAGCTGTCGCGGATCGCGAAGTCCGTGCTGCCGGTCCCGGCGAGACCGGATACGTACCAGGTGTCGAGGAACTCGACCTGCTCGGCGGGGACGAGCATCATGCGCGAGCGAGGCGTTCCGTTTCCGAGCAGCTCGGGTTTTCCGTCGCGGATGACCTGACAGCCGGCCAGGATCCAGTCGGCGTTTTGCGTGCCCGAGCCCCATTGCCATTGTCCATCGACGCGGAAACCGCCGTCGACCACGACGGCCTTGCCACGCGGTGCGAAGACGCCGGAGAGCAGGGTCTCCGGTGTCGCAAAGATCTCCTTTGCCGTGCTCTCGGGGAGCAGCGCCAACACGCTGCTCGACGTCGCGCCGATGAAGACGCACCAGGCACTCGCGCCGTCGGCCCGCGCCAGGGTTTCGATCGTCTGCATGGTCTCCGCGGGAGGCAACTCGAGCCCGCCGTAGACACTGGGCGCGCACATGCGATAGAAGCCCGCGGCGGCGAAACGATCCGAGAGATCCTTCGGAAGCCGGCGGGCTTCTTCGATCTCCGGCGCGCGTCGGACGAGTTCGTCTCTGAACCCCTGCGCCGAGGTGCACACATCGGAAAGGCTGGCGTCGTTCGAGCGACTCATCGTGCATCCTCGTTCGCGAGTCCGAGTCGATTCGCGATGTTGTTCTTCTGCATGGCCGACGATCCGCCGACAATCGGCATTCCGAGCAGGTCGCGGACGTGGCGTTCCATGTCGTGGCCCTCGGCGAGACCATAGGCGCCGAGGATGCGCTGGCAGGTGAGGGCGATCTCGACGGCGGTGTCGGCGACGAAGAGCTTGGCCATCGAGGTCTCGACCGAGCAGGGCTTGTCTTCCTGCGCGAGCCAAGCGGCGCGATAGAGCATGAGTCGACAGGCTTCGAGTTTCGTGCGCGCTTCGGCGAGCTCGTGACGGATCGCCTGATGCGCGGCGATCGGTCGTCCGAACTGTCGGCGCTCCTGTGCATATTCCCAGGCCTCTTCGACCGCGGCCTGCGCGATGCCGAAGGTCACCGCCGTGATCTCGATCTTTTCGACGTCGAGCGCCTTGCCGGCGAGCATTCGCCAGCCCCGGTTCCAGGCTTCTTCGCCGCCGACGAGGTTTTCGATCGGCACTTCGACGTCCTCGAAGATCACGTCGCTCGAGAGGGTGTACCGCAGGTTCGAATGCTCGATCGGATGCACGCGCACGCCCGGCAGCGACGGCGGGACGAGGACGAAGGAGAGATTCTTGTATCGGTCCTCGGGCGGGCCGCTGCGGACGAGGCAGTAGATGTAGTCGACCCAGTCGGCGCCGGTGCACCAGCGCTTGAAGCCGTTGAGTCGAATCGAACGGCCGTCGGCGGAGCGTTCGGCGGTCGTCGTCACGCTCGCGAGATCGCCACCGACGTCCGGCTCCGAGAGCCCGTAGGCAAAGAGCAGCTCTCCGCGGGCGAGGCGCGGCAGGTACTCGCGCTTCTGCTCGTCGGAACCGTTCTCCGAGATGTTCATCCCCCCATAGAAGGCGCAGTGGATGAAGGGCCCGGCCAGGAAAGCACCGCCGCGGCAGAGCTCCTCGATCACGGCCACCGCGGCGACCAGATCGCGACCCTGTCCGCCGTGTTCCTCGGCGACGGTCAGTCCGCAGACGCCGAGATCGGCGAGCTTCCGGAACAGTTCGGGGGGGAAGCGATGCTCGCGATCGAGTCGTCGGCGCAGCTCGGGGGGCAGCTCTGTCTGGACGAAGCGCGCGAGGGTCTCACGCAGGAGCCGGATGTGTTCGGGTTCTTCGGTGAAGTACACGCTCGAGCAGGTCCTCTTGTTGGTCGTCGTCGGTTGTCGTCGGTCGTCCCTAGAAGAGGACGATCTCATCGAACCGGGGGAGAGTAGAGAAGGTCAACTCGGGATGATCCTTCGCCTTCTGTCGGAGGAACGCGAGCGCCTTGTCGCCGCCGCCGCCGAAGAGCACGCGGGCCGCGCGGACCGGACCGGTGAACGGTCCCTCCGCGGGTCCCGTCAGGCTGTCCCAATGGATCGGGATGACGCGTTCGGCAGCGATCGTCGAGACGGTCTCCCGCCAGTACGCCTCGCGGTATTCCTCGGTCTGTCCGCCAAGCCCGCCGGTGCCGAGGAACACGAGGTCGGCGTCATATCCAGCGAGACCTCCTTCTATATAGCCTGCGCTGCCCTGGATGAGGAAGCGTCCGCGCGGATGCGCGACATGGATCGCATAGGGCTGGCCGACGCGGTACTCGAAGGAGCCGACGGGAGGCACGAGTGGCTCGCGAATTTCGGGCTCGCCGAGCGCGCGCTCCCTGACGGCCGGGTCCGGGAACTGGAAGTGCCGCGTGGCGATCAGCGTGATCGTGAAGTCTCCGAAACGCACGGGTTCGCCATCGACGGCGATTCGGATGCGATCCTCTGGGAGGCCCCAGCCGCGGCCGATATTCGCCGTCGACTCCGAGCCCCAGAGCAGCGCGCCGGTTCGCTTCGCGACTTCCGGCGAGTCCATCGCGTGGTCGTAATGCGAGTGGACCGGAATCACGACCGCCAGCCGGTCGACTTCGTTCGCGGCGAGACCGCGCGTGATGGCGTCGAGGTCGGGACCGATCTCGCCGCTGACCATCTGAAGTGGGCCGAAGCGAGAGAACCAGCCGTCGACCATCCACTTCGTCTCGCCGTCGGAGAAGAGCAGGGTGGACGTGCCGGTGTAGCGGACGCGGACGGCGCCTTCCGGTATGGCGCCGTCGGCGATCATCGCCCACTCAGGGTCGATCGGCGGTTCGTCGTAGGTCGTGAGCATATAGGTCGCGAGGCCGGCCGCGAGTGCCAACACGGCGAGCAGCCCGCCGAGGAGAATTCTAAGGATCATCCCGGCTACGCTAGCGCCTCGCGCCATGATCTCGCGCCTCCCGATTCGGCCCATTTCGTTCGGGGCATCGACCGGGTGTAAGATGGGGCATGAGCTGCCATCGATTCATTCTAGTGGCTCTCTTTTCCGGTCTCTCGTTCGTGGCCGGCACGACGGGTTGTCTCTCGACGACGCCCGAGGGCCCGCGACTCGACTACGACTCGACAGCATTTCGCGAGACCCTCCACGAACGTGTCCCGGATCTCGGCGAACCGATGCTTCGCGCGCCGTTCGAAGTTCCAGAGGAGGTCGTCTCTCGCGCGCGGGAGCGGGTGATGGCTGCTCCGCCGGGCCATGCACGGGTACGCGCTCTCGTGAAGTTCCTGTCCGACCCCGAACCTCGCGGACTCGGACTCGTCTACGACTGGGCGACTTCGACGACGGCCGAGCGGACGATCGAACTCGGGAAAGGAGATTGTGTCGCCCTGGCGAACGTGCTGGTGGGACTCGGTCGAGGTCTGGATTGGCCCGTCTTCTTCGCCGAGGCGCGCACCGAGCGGCCCGAACTCCACGAGTTCGAAGAGCTCACGGTCCTCTCCGACCACATGGTCGTCGTCGTCGCAGCGCGAACCGTGCGCATGGTGATCGATTTCCTCGGCATCGTCGACAAGGGCTACTCGATCCGACCCATCGACGATCTGACCGCGTATGCCCATCTGGTCAACAATGTGTCGGGTCGTCGGGTCGTCATGCGACACGGCGAAGGGGCCGACGATCCATGGGAGGCCGCGCTGGCGGGATTCGAGCTCGCGACGCGCGTGCAGCCGAGTCTCGGTCGCGCCTGGAACAATCTCGGTATCGCCTATGCCCATTTCGAACGCTTCGAAGAGGCGAGGAGCGCCTATCGGCGCGCGGTCGAACTCGATACCGCCTTCGGCTCCGCCGAGCACAACCTGACGATCATGGAGACCCGCGCTCAGGGCGAGACGATGCTGTTGGAGAGCGAGCTTGCGCGTTAGTCATCGCCTATGCTCGTCCCTCCGCAGTGAATCCAGAGGTCCCGTGCCTTGACCGATCCCATCGAAGCCATCGCGTTCTACGCGGTCTTCGTATTCTCGGTGACGCTTCACGAGGCCTCGCATGCGTGGGCGGCCAAGCTGGGTGGGGACCTGACTGCGTATCACGGCGGGCAGGTTTCGCTCGATCCGATTCCACACATGAAACGCGAGCCTTTCGGGATGGTGATCCTTCCCATCCTGAGCGTCGCGATCTCCGGTTGGCCCTTCGGCTACGCGAGTGCGCCCTACGATCTGCGCTGGGCCGAACGGCATCCGAAGCGGGCGGCATGGATGGCTCTTGCGGGTCCGGGAGCGAACCTCGCCCTCGCTGCGGTCGCGGCGGTGGTCGTTCGCATCGGCGTGGGGGCGGGCGTGTTCGAGGCTCCGATGTCGATCCACTTCAAGCAGGTCACCGCGGCGGCCGGCGATGCGACCGGACTGGCGGCGGGCTGCGCTCTGCTCGTGAGCATCCTCTTTTCGATGAACCTTCTGCTCTTCGTGTTGAACATGATTCCGCTTCCGCCGCTCGACGGGAGCGGTGCACTCCCGCTGATCCTGCCCGAAGACTGGGTGGCCACCTATCAGCAGCTCGTTCGCCAGCCGATGGTGGGGCTGATCGGAATCATCGTCGTGTGGAACCTGATCGGTGACCTCTTCATGCCTTGCCTGTTCTTTGCGATCGATCTGCTCTATCCCGGCGTGCGATACGGATGAATCTTCGACCCCGTGCGTTTCTCGGGTCGATCTCGTGTGCAGTCGCAGGGCGAAATCGCTATCGATTCGGCCCCGCCAGGGTCGTGGCGAGATGAATTTCTCGGGATTGCATCGAACGAGTTCCGATCGTGCGCGGTCCAAGCGGGGCGGAGCCGATGAGAATGTCGGCGGGAACCGCATATTCGGGGCATGCACAGTCGAATGGACCGGGGATGACTGAAGACGGGATCGCGGAGTCGGATTCACAGGGTCGGTATCGGGGCGCGATCGTCCTCGCGGTCTCGGCGATCGCCATGTTCGTCGCCTTCAGGTCGGTCCTGGTCTCTCCCTTCGGGCTGCTCGGTGACGCTCGATTCGACTATTGGTTCTTCATTCCCGATCGGGATTCGGGCGCCCTCTCCGTCATCCTCGCTGTCTGGCTCTTTTGGAATCGTCGCACAGCACTTGCCGCGATTCGTAGGCAAGAGATCGGAGTGACGCACTGGGCGGCGGCCGTGCTCGTCCTGCTCCTCTTCGGGTGGGCGACCTGGATGCGCATCCAGGTTCAGCTGATTCCCATCCTGTGTGTCTGCCTTGCGACACTCGTAGCCGCATGGGGTGGTCGGGGCGGTCTGCGTCTCGTCGCCATGCCCTGTGTCGCGCTCCTGCTGGCGTTTCCACCGCCCGCGCCGCTGCAGGCCGAGATCGTCTGGAGGCTGCAGGGCATCACCGCCACGGGCGCGAATTTCGTTCTGTCGATCGCCGGGTACACCGTGCAGCTCGAGGGCACCGAGTTGAGGATGGGTGGGCATGCCTTCGTCATCATCGAAGCTTGCAGCGGATGGCGCGGTATCCAGGTCCTCTCGCTCGTCGCGCTGGCCGCATCCGAACTCTGCGGCCTGCGCTTGCGTCGTGCCTTCTGGGTGATCATGGCAGCGCTGCCGCTCGGGGTCGCGCTCAACGTCGTGCGTGCCTGCATCGTGATGTTGGACAAGGAAGAACTCAACGCCGAATACTTCGAGAGTCATACGCCGCAGGGAGTTGCCGTGCTGGTGATCGGCAGCCTGGTCTTGTACGCCCTGGCGAACATGCTGCGACCACGAGGCTCCACCGCCGACGAGTCGTCGTCCGCAGCGAGCGAGGCGACTCCGATCGAAGTTGCAGGGCCACGGTCCCTGGGCGCGCCGGCGGTTTGGGCGGTATTCAGCCTGATTCTTCCCTTCACCCTTGCCGTCGTCTCGGTGGCCGCACCCATTACGCGGGATCCGTTGCCGAAGCGTCCGCGCTACGAGTTCCTGCTGCCCGTGTCCTTGCCACCCTGGATCGGCACACGGCTCGAACTGGATTACTTCTTTCCGTACAGCACCGCTTCGAACGCACAGTTCCATGTCGACTATCGCGACACTGTGAGTCCCGGTGGCGGGATGGTCGACTTGTTCGTCGCGCGAGAGCTTCCGTCCGCCTCTGGGCTCGACCGGATGCCCGACTCGAAGGTGCTACTTCCGGCGAATGACTGGACAGTCACGCATCAAGAGCCGTCGCGGGTTCTCAAACTCGGTGTCGACGCCACGAAAGCGATCGTCTCTCGAGGTGGGGGCACGTATGCCGCCTATGTCTATGCCTGGCGTCTCAACGACCGCGGCCTGCTGGCCGAGACTCTGCGCTCGCTCGTGTTGCCTCAAGATTGCGAGCGATCTCCGAACGAATGTCTGCGCGCCGTCGTTCGACTCGTCGTGCCCATGATCGAAGACACTCCGATCGAGCGGGAGAGGGCCGCGCAATCGGCTAACCGCTTCATCGACGACTTCATCATGCCGCTCAAGTCGCTCGAGATGATCTGATTCAACCTCGCGTGCAGGCGCTCTGCGTCTGCACTGCGCGCGAAGGGATGGTCGGGAACCCGGAGAGGATTCCCTTCGCGAAACAGCCTGGATATAATGCCGCCCATGAAAATTTCCACTCGTGTCAACGTTCTCCTCGTCGCCCTCGTGTTCATCGCCGCCGGCTGTTCCGGTGATTCCGGGCGCTACTCCACTTCGAGTCTCAGCGACGAGGAGTTGGTTTCGACGATCATCGAGATCTACGCCGAGCCGGATCGCATCGAGCGGACCGATCAGCTCGTGTCCGTGTTGAAGGGCGTGAAGCCGGACCAGGGTGAGGCCCTCGGGCAGGCGTTGGACGGACTCGACCTCGAGCATCGCGAGCCCGAGTGGATTCTGATCGTCGCTGCCTGGTCGAAGTTCGATGGCGAAGCCGCGACGCGATGGACCCTTCGACAGTCGAGGCTCGAGTGGGTCCGATTCTTGATGCTGAATGAATCGATCTACCACTGGGCGCTCGATGACGCCGAGGGCCTGATTCGCGATCCGCAGATGGTCGCTTATTCGAGGAACGGCTGGGACAAGTTCAGCATGAGGGGGATCGTCCGCGGCTGGTACGACTCGGGCAAGCCGAACCTCGAGCAGTGGGTCTACGATCTGCCGCCCACGCGCGGGGACGATCGCCAGCGCGCTGCGAGCGCTCTGATCGCGTCGAAGCTCGCCGATGTCGGCGTCGAGGAGACGATCGACTGGGCTCGGAGCACGATGCAGGGATACTCACCCTTCAATCGCTACATCTATTCTCGACTCGCCGGGGACATCGCCAAGATCGATCCGGAGCGGGCGATTGCCTGGTGCGAGGAGATCTGCGACACGAAGCTCGGAGCCGAGGTGCCGCTCTGGATCGCGACGACCTGGGTCGTCGATGGTCGCGGCGACGCGATGGAATGGATCACCAAGCGGGATGCCGAAGTCACCTCGGTTCGCGTCGGTGCACGTGCGGCCTATCGTCGTTTCCTCTTGAACCACCAGCTCGAAGCGCTCGAGTGGATGGAGAGTCTGCCGGAAGAGGAGCGTACGGGCCGGGCGGCTCTTCAGGGTCCGCTCTTCATGTACGTCAATGAGAAGTCGGGTCTCGGCGAATTCGAGACCGCCATCGAGTGGACAAATTATATGGTCAAGGACTCGACGCGCGAAGAATCGCTGAAGACGATCGGGCGCCGCTGGTTGCGACAGGATCCCGAGGCGGCGGAGGCCTGGCTTGCCACAGCGCCGATGTCGGAAGACGCGAAGATGAAGGCGCGTCTTCCCAAGCCCGACCCAAGCGAGCGGCGGAAGGGATTCCGTGCGAAGGAGACGCTGCTATCTCCCGAGTGACGGCTGGCTGATCGAAGGGTCTTCGTCATCCATCGAAGAGGTCTGCGCAGGTACTAGAACTAGGGAGCGGACCATTCGATCGGCCGCTCGCTCATTCCGATCAATCGCCGAGGAAGAACCAGCCCGATCGTCCGCCGATCCAGCGGATACGCATTCCTACGCTGGCGCGATAGATCCATGGCTCGATGTCAGCCGACCAATCGCTGAAATAGCGGATGTTGCCCTCGCTATCGAAACCATCGGCCTGCATGTCCACGCTGCGGTCCGACAAGATGCGATACGCGCCACCACTCACATAGACGGAAGCGGCGAGCGAGCCGACTTCCGCTGCGGCGAGTTCGATCTCGAGTCCAGGACCGACGGCGTCCACGTCGAGGGAAGTCTCGTCCTGGAGTAGCAACACGGCCGTCGGTGGCGGTTGCGCCAGCACGCCAGGCCGATCGCCGTTCGAAACGATTCCCCTGAAGTAGAGCTTCTTTCGCAAATAGCGAGCAGAAGGCTTGATCGAGAGTCGCCACTCTCCGATGTCGACGGGAATCGAGATTCCTGCCACAGCGCCGTACTGGATGTTCTTCTCGTCGACGTCCGTCTCCGAACCCTGTCCGAGAATCGCGGAGTCCGGAAACACGCTACCCGCAGGTTCAGTCAGCACCGTGCTCGGGTCGCCTTCCTTGGCGATCGATCTTCGCTGCGACGAAACGTGCGAGATCTCGCCTTCGAAGAACAAACGCGGCCGCAGATGTGGAATCGGCAGCGTCGGCGTTTCGATCTGGAGGGTTCCACCGACAGTGATCGAGTTGAGTTTGTTCTGACTCTGATCGGCGGGGCGAGAGATCGACGGATTACAGACGAAAAATGAGGCCTCACAGGTCTCCACCGTACCGTCCACTTTAGTATTCGTGAAGCCGAGAATGACGGATAGCGAGGGGATCCATTGGTCATCGCCGGGGCGCGCAGTCGACGGAGCGTCAGCTAGGACCGGGCCGGCACTCAACATCAAGAGGGCGTGGAGCACGATCGAAATGCGGTAGACTTTTCGAGACATTGGATCTCACTGTAACCGACGTTCTTTGAATGACGCGTCGCCGGACGAGCGGGTTATTATAGACAGCCGGATCATTCGCGCTAATAGTTGGGTTGCGACCGGATACGAAAAAGTGACATCATCGCCCGTTTCGAGGGACGCCGAACGATAGCTCCCAAGTCTCTTTTTCAATTCGTCGTGCACAACTACCACAGATCGTTCTAGAGGACTCATGACCCCCACAAACCACTTGATCCGTTACACGCGGGTGCGAAATCGATTCGCCACGTGGATCCTGGTGCTGTGCACGGTCGGCCTCGGGACGACCGATGCGCTCGCGCAGGACGCACAAGCCAGTGGGACTCAATCTGACGATGTGTGGGCTGGCGTCGAGGAGATGGTCGTCAGTGGATCAACCGCGGGTGGAATTCTCGCCGATGTCGCTCGATCGAATTCCGTGACCGCGTTTTCCGCGGATGATCTCGAAGCGATCGGCGCCGCGGACATCTCGGACATCGCAAGCTTCACACCAAACCTCGAGATCGTCGTCGCCGGTTCAACGTCTCCAACCTTCTTCATTCGCGGTATTGGACTGAACGACTTCAACGCGAACGCGGCCGGTGCGGTTGCGGTTTATACCGACGATGTTCCCTTGAACTCTCCCGCTCTTCAGTTGGGTTCGCTCTACGACATCGAAGCGGCCAACGTGCTTCGCGGTCCGCAGGGAACCGGGCCGTTTCGCAACGCTTCGGCGGGCGCGATCAAGGTCTACTCGAAGAAGCCGACAGGTGATTTCGGCGCGACTTTCATCGCAGAACTCGGCAACTACGACGGCCGGGACTTTCAGGGCAGTCTCCAGTTTCCGATCACGAAGGAAACAGTCTGGGCGCGGTTCTCTTTTCGTTCGACGGAGCGCGAAGGCACGTTCAAGAACCGCTGTACGGGCGCGCCCGCTGTCAAAGACCGCGAGGTTCAGCAGCCGGGTATCGGTGCGCCGGACGTGGGTTACTGTGGAGAAGATGTCACGCCCGGGTTTACGTCGCAGGTCCTGCCCAATCAGGACAAGTGGCTGAATAGTAGAAACAACTGGTCGGCGCGTGGAGTCTTTCTCTTCCAGCCGGACCTGCGCGGCGATGTGGACACGGACTGGCTTCTCGCAGTGCGCGGTAGCCGCCGCGACGAGCCCTCCTTCGTCGGTCAGTCGATCGGCACGAACGGCCAGAATAGAGAGGTCGATCCCAACACCGGTCTCGACGTGCGCCCTCCGATCAACGGTATCCTCGGCGGCCGCGATAATGGTGGTTTTACCGATCCCGACGTGGTCCAGGCGATCGTCAACACCAACAACCGCCTACAGGAAAACTGCTTTCCCTGTACGTCGAGCGAGCGAACCGCAGCCCTCACCGAGGCGAGGCGTATGGTTCGCTTCGACCTCGGACGCGATCTCGATTCGGATCCCTATCTGGGCAGCATCAGTCACGCTGGTGGTACGACCAACGACACCTTGGGAACGTCCCTCAAGGGTACGATCGAGATCGGCGACCTGATGGAGCTGACCTCGGTCTCCGGGTTCGACATGTGGGATCGGCGTGTCGACATCGATCTCGATTTCTCGCCCAATCCGCTCTTCCAGATCGACACGAAGGACAACGGCCGTCAGTTCTTCCAGGAGCTTCGGCTGAACGGCCAGGCTTTCGATGGACTCGATGAAGTCTTCGGCGGCCCGCTCGACTGGGAAGTCGGCACGTTCGTACTCCATGAAGAGCTCAACACGCACGTCACTCTCTTCTTCGGACCCGGCACGGGCCTGACAGGTGCGCCGGACAGTCGCGACTACACGCAGACGCTCATCAGTCTTGCGGGCTATGCCCATCTGTCCTGGGATTTCTGGGATGCCTTTACGATCGATGGTGGAGTGCGCTTCAACTACGAGAAGCGTCAGATCGACTACCAGCTCGGCGTGACACTGGGTCCGGACATCCTGACCAACGACAAGCTCGTCGGCCAGGAGCCGACGGGAACCGTTCGCTTGACCTATCGGCCGACCGAAGAGACCAGCATCTATGCGAAATTCACGCATGGTTGGAAGAGCGGAACCTTCAATGCGACGGGTAGCGTGCAGCTCGGTGTGACCGACGCCAAGCCGGAAGAGATCGACGCCTTCGAGATCGGTCTTCGGGGCAGCTACCTCGACAATCGATTGAACCTCAATCTCTCGCTCTTCCACTATACGTACGCGAACTACCAGCTCTTCACTTCGCTGACGGGCTTCCAGCAGCCGCCGCAGTTCATCATCCTGAACGCGAGTGACGTGGAGCTCTACGGCGCGGAAGTCGAAGCGACGATCCTGCCTTGGGAGGGCGGTCTGCTCGACATCAAGTTTGCGTGGCTCGAGGGCGAGTTCCTCGACTTCGTCCAGACCCAGCTGAGGCAGCGCACCGTTGCGCCGAACCTGGCAGTGACGATCCCGTTCGAGACGGACAATTCCGGAAACCGACTCCTGAATGCGCCGCAGTACTCCGTCACGCTCTCGGCGCAACAGGCATTCCCGATTGGCCGATTCGGTGCGCTCGTCGCTCGCTGGGACGGCACCTGGAAGGACACTACGTACTTCGATGCGAGTGAAGGAAACGGCCTGCCGAACTCTGAGGGAGACAAGATTCTGCCGAAGAGCACGATCGGCCAGGACGCCTATTGGATCCACAACCTCCGGCTCTCCTGGATCACCCCCAGCGAGAACATCGACATCTCGGCCTGGGTCCGGAACGTCGAGGACAAGTCGTACAAGGCCTTCGGGGCCGACCTTACGGAGTTCCAGTTCACGACGCTCTTCTTCGTCGGTGATCCCAGGACCTACGGCGTGACCACGTCGATCCGCTTCTAACCAGCCGCGACTTTTTCCGCGACCTTCAGAGATTCGGCGCTCGTTCCGCTCGTTCCGCTCGTTCCTCGCCTGTTACCGGTCGCGATCGAGCGGAGGGACAGTCGTCCCGAATCCCACTCGACCCGACGCCGACAGCACGCGAGCGTTCGCTCCGACCACGGTCGAATTCGTTCGTCGACCCTGACCGGCAGCTCAGGGGATCGCGTATCCCAACGCCCGTAGCTGGTTCAGCTCGAGCTCTCCAATCTCGCGCTTCGGTGCTTCGCCCCAGGGCGGAACCGCGTCGAGTTGTTCTTGCGCGATCTGGCGAAGCCGTTCGACGATTTCGGGGTGTTCAGCCGACAGGTCATCGAGCTCGGCGGGGTCGCTGGCCGCATCGAAGAGTTCCTCCGTCGGCTCTGCGTCAGGGCCGGGTTGTGCAGGTGCCTGCTGGAGATATCGATAGGCTCCATCCGTGACGGCGATCTGGATCCGCGCCGCACTCTGTTCTTGACCCCAGGTCTCGTCGAGGACCGCGATTCCGTGAGAGTCGTCTTCGATGCCTTCTCCGGAGATGGCGCCCAAGATCTCCGGCACGCGCGACATGCCGTCGACGCCTTCGGATGATTCGAAGCCGAGCAGCTCGAATACCGTCGGCCAGATGTCGATGTTCTGGGTTCGGTTCTCGACTACGACGCCGGGCTCGAGGCGGAACGGGAACGACATCAGGAACGGAACTTCAGTGGTCTCGCGGTAGACCGCGCGCGCGTGTCCCTCGAGTCCACGCTCCCGGAAGGCCTCGCCGTGATCGGAGGCGATGACGACGAGCGTGTTGTTAGCCAGACCAAACTCGTTCAAGTAGTGGAAGAGGACGTCGAGGGTTCCGTCCGTCCAACGAATCGAGTTGTCATACATGTCCGCATGGCCGCCGCCGAAGAGGGCCGATTCTTCGTCGTAGAGGAATTCATGCACATCCATCAGGTGCATATAGAGGAACCAACGGTCGTCCTTGCCGCTCACTCGCAGGAACTCGATCCCCGCAGCGACGGTGTCCTCGTCGTTGCCTGATGTCGAAATCGTCGGATTCTTCGCGCGCACTTTCGAATTGAGTCGGCGCCGAGGAGAGTGGGTATAGACGTCGAATCCCTGCTGGAAGCCGAACGTCGGGGCGACCCAGCCGTTCCGATAGATGCCTACTGTGTGGAAGCCCTCTTCCTTGAACCTCTCGGCGGCCATGACGGCTTCGTCGGAGACGACGTGGTCGTAGCGGGTGACACCCGTATGCATCGGGTAGAGACCGGACCACATGGAAGCCATCGAGGCCTTGGTCCAGGAAGACTGCGCGAGATGGCGCGCGAAGCGCACGCCCTTGGACCCCAGGCGATCAAGCGTAGGGCTCGTGTCGCGGTGGTATCCATAGGCTCCGACTCGTTCGGCGCGGAGCGTATCGATCAAGATGAACATCACATTGATGTCGTCTCGTTCGGCAAGCTGAAGGATTTCCGCTTCGCCGCCGATAGAACGAGCATCAGCTCCGGGCGTCTCGAATTTGACGGCCGTCGACAGTAGCCAGAGGACGATAAGTCCAGCCGCGACGAGCCAAGGCCAGTTCTTTTGCAGTAAGGTATTCGTCATGAAGAGAAGAATAACTCAGTTGTCTCCCGTTGTGTGTCGGCCGGGTCGGTACGCCATAGCGGCTGCCATCATGCTTGCACTTTCGCTGCTCGTCGGTTGCGGTCCGAGTGATCCGATCGCTGCGGCGCGACAGCAAGTGCTGTCGGGTGATGTCGAAGGTGGCCTCGAAACGATTCGCGAACTCCTCGACGAGGACGGCGACAACCCCGAACTTCTCTTCCTCTACGCGCGGCTCTTGAACCGAACCGGTCAGCCCGGCCTTGCAGAGTGGCCGCTTCGGAAGGCCATGCAGAATCCGGTGTGGTTCGAAAAAGCAGCGACACTTCTCGCGACGGTCGAGCAAGCGGGTGGCAACTACGAGAACGCAGTGAAGGTCTACGACGAGATCCTCGAGAGGAACCCCGACGACCTCGACATTCGGATCCAGCGCGCCAACGCCTGCGCCAAGTCGCCAGTGCTGTTCGAAGAGGCGCTCGCTGAAGCCGACCGGATCCTCGAGATCGATCCCGATGAGCTCGGCGCCTTCAAGCCGAGGGTCCTTGCCTATCTCGGACTGAACAAGCCCGAGGAAGCTGGAGAGGCGATGGAGGAGCTCGGCGAACGCATCGATGCCGTTGCCGAGCCCGAGAATCCGATCCGGGGATGGCATTGTGCGACGATGGCGATCTTCGCCAGCGACAGCGGAGACGTCGCGCTCGCTCGCGAGCGATGGGCGATCTGTGAAGAAGAGTTCCCGACCCATCAGAACGTGGTGTCGCAGGCCATCGAGTTCCACATGAAGATGGGGGAGCTCGAACGCGCGCTCGAGGTCGCGCAGACTGCATTCGCAGCGGATACGGCGGACGGATCTGGATATCGGCTCACGATCGCGGATCTCCTTCGCCAGCTCGAGCGACCCGAGGAGGCCGAGGCCCTGTTGATCGAAGCCTCCGAGCTGAACGAGAGCCCTGTATCCAGGACCGCGGCGCTACTCGCACTCACGGAGCACTACAAGATCCAGGGCGATGTCGATGCGGCCGCGTCGACGCTCGAGCGCGCACTCGCGGTCGCGCAGAATACGATCGGACCCCAGCCCGATCTGCTCTTTTCGCTGGCCGATCTCTCGATTCAGAACGGCGACTTCGATCGCGCGCTCGCGTTGTCGGCGGAGATGTCCGTGCCCGCACATCGCAGTCTGGTTCGCGCCAGGGTCGCCCACGAGCGAAAGCAGTATGCCAAGGCGATGAAGCTCTATCAGGACACGTCCCGGCTGTGGCCCGAGAATCCCTACGCGCCCTACCACGAGGCACGCGCCGCTCTGTCTGCCGGTCTCTTCGATCGCGCATTCAAGTCCTATCTGCTCTCCGTTCGCGTCGACGAGACGGCGACCGATGCAAGGCTGCAGGCCGCGCGGTTGCTGATGGCAGAAGGGCGCACGCAGCCTGCTCTCGAGATGCTGAGCAGCTCCAGGGCCACCTCACTCCCAGAAGCACAGCTCCTCGTGGTCGAGATCCGCGGCCAGACGCGTGGGGCCGTCACGGGCACGAACGCGGCCAACCGCATGTCCCAGAGCCGGCCCGAGTACTACGGTCAGGCGATCGAGGCGGCGGCGCGCGGAGCGAGTCGTCGAAAGGATCCAAGGGAAGCCTGGGCCGTACTGGCACCGAAGATCGAGCTGCAGCTTCCGCCCGCCAATCGTTTTCCGATTCTGCGCGCCGCCGTTCTCTACGCGCCGGGCGAGGACGAACTCGAGGAAGTTCGCGTGCACGTCGAGAAGGCGGTCACTCGGTTTCCGCAGGTCGCAGACGTACGCGAGATCGAGGGCATGCTCAGCGAGCGGCTAGGGGCGCCGGCCGAAGCCATGGCCAGTTACAAGGCCGCACTCGAGATCGATCCTGCGCGCGTGGATACCCTGCTCAGGCTCGCGAAGGTCGAGGCGGAGTTGGATCCGGAGGCGTCGATCGGCTCACTTCGGAAGGCGCTCGACGTTCAGGCGAAGTCGGTTAGACGCTTCGACGACGGTCTGTTCCTCGCTGCCGTGGGGGCGTTGCCGTCCTCCCAGGAGGTTACGTCTCTTCTGGAGGATGCCCTCGAGCTGGCTCCGACCAGCGGCGGAATTGCGTATCGCCTGGCTCTGGACCTGGAATCCGGCGGGGGCGACTCCGATCGCCTGGCAAGGCTGGCGAGCAGGGCAGTTCGCTTCCAGGCGGGCGAGGGCGCCGTGGAACTCCGGGACAGGCTCAGCGAGCAGGGTTGATCCGGCAAATCGCGTGCAATCCCGTGGGGCCGAGAAGAAATGTGGGCCTCGAGTGCATTCTTCTTCACACCTGAAGAGCTGATAATGGTACTTTGATCTAGGTGGCCGGTGCGTTTACCGGTTTCCGCTTGTCTCTTCATATGGAGTTCAAATACACATGGCAATTCGAATCAAGTTAGCCATTACGCTGCTGACGTTCTTAGCAGCAATGGCGTTCACCGGGACGGCTTCCGCCCAGGCAGGCCTCGCCTGCTCGGGTACGGTCTGCGGCCTGGGTGGACAGATCCGTGGTCAGATTGGTGACGGCCTTCCGCTCCCGATCTCGATCGCTCCGGGATATACGGGCCCCTTCAAGGGTGGCACGTCTGTCGGTGGCCTCAACAACGTCGTGATCAAGTCCGGTCCGGCAACGCCGAATGGCCTTCCGCTGGTCGGTAACGGTCTTGGCCAGCCTGGTCAGATCAAGCCCACGGCGAGCGCAACGGTCATGCAGACGACCGCCGTCGCTGGCTCGCTGGGTCGCGCAATCACGCTGCCCGCGGAACAGTTTGGCTACGGCCCGGCTCCCGAGGGATCGATTGGCGTCGTCAACTTCAACAACGCGGTCTTCGCAGTCCAGACGAACCTGATCTTCGATAGCCCCCACCCCGGTACGACCGGTATGGGTGCTCCGGCGACGGTTCCCGGTGGCGGCGGCTCCCGCATGATGTCTCGCGGCCTCGCTGGCGGCGGCACGATCAGCCAGGGTCGACCCGGTCTCACGACCGTTTCGTACTACGCAGGTGCTTCGGTCTATACGCCGAACCCGTCGGCAAGCGCCACCGCGCGACTGCACACGCCGAGCGCGGCAGTCAACAAGCCGGGTAGCCCGAACAACAACTACCTCCACACGACGATGCAGCCGCAGGTGACTGCAGCGGCGGGTAACCTCGCTGGCATCAACGGTGTCGCTCGCTTCGTTGCGACCGGCCGCCAGTTTGGTGGTATCAGCACGGGTCGAACGCTCGGCACGGCGAAGGTCTACTTCAACAACGTGTCGAACCTGATCCCGGCCACGCAGCTGCCCTGTACGGGTACGGCGATGTGCGCCTTCGGTCTGTCGACGGTCTTCCCGGCGACGACCGGTGTTGCGGGTGGTCCCTTCGGTGGTACCGCCAACAACTCCGCGTTCGTGACCCTCACGGGTGTCTACACGGGTACGATCGGCTTCAACGGCACGATCAATGGCATCGGCAACGCGGTGACCAACGCGGGCGTGAACATTCCGTTCACGGGCCAGCAGGCGACGAGCGTCGGCTTCCCGGCTACGACCGGCATGCTGTCGATCACGGTTACGAGCATGCTCCCGGCCGACCCCTCAGAAATGTGGGTTCGAACGGGTACGGATGCTCGTGATGCCGCCGGTAACGGTGTCATCGCCACTCTGACGGGCTCGATGTCCGCTCGGAACATCTCGAAGGGCAACGCGAACCGAACGTGGAGCACGCTCGAGATTCCGGAGCCCGGTTCGATCGCAGCTGCCTCGGCCGCTCTGCTCGGACTGTTCGGATGCCACCAGCTGGTACGACGCCGCAACCGCTAGTCGGTCGTAGCATCGACCAACAGGTCGTATGACGAAAAAAGAGACGGGTCGGCTTCATCGCCGGCCCGTCTTTTTTTGACCTCACCAAACGCGTGGGCGAAGCAGCGACAAGAGATGCGAGGCCCGCACGGCTGGCAGACCCGCGACACCGGCAAAAGGTGAGGGGCTACGACAAGAGGTAAGAGGTGCTACGCGCAAAAGCACGCGGCTGCACTCGCTCGATTTGGAGTGGAATCAGCTTCCGCTGAAGTCCTCGCCGAGAGGCCGGCGGAAGACGTAGTTTCCGGGTTCGACGACGAGAATCTCGGCGGCTTCCTCGAAGGGTCCCGTGTCGGAATCGAAGGGCAGGCGGAACGTATAGAGAACGCTCGTAATGGCCAGCGCTCCCGCACCGACGATCAAGCGGACGGCTCCGACCGGTCGGAGGATGATCACATCGAAGATCTTCGCCCCGACGCTGGGATCGTCATCGTCCGCCAGGCTCGCGGTTGGTGCGAGTGCGACCAGCGCACCGATCTGCGCACTGATGAGGATTCGACGTAGGGCGGGCTTCATTGCATCTCCGAACCGGGTGGATGGAGGCTGGAGCATAACCTATTTTGGCACTCTTTCGCGTTGGCGAGGCTCCGATTCGCGAGCCGGTCATGTAGCGATTCTGACGCCGTGTGAGCACGGCGAGCCGCGTGAACGGAGATCCGATGCCCGAACGTCCCCTCGATCCGGCCTGCTACGAGGCCCTGCAGATCGAGCGTGTTGGGCCGGTCGTCCGGATTCGAATCGATCATCCCAAGAGCGCCCTGAACACCGTCGACGCGCTCCTCCACGAGGAACTGACGCGTCTGTTCGGCGATCTCAAGCGTGAATCGGACGCGCGCTGCGCGATCCTCACGGGTTCCGGGCGAGCGTTCTCGGCGGGCGGAGATTTCGGATGGTTTCCGACTCTCGACGACCTGGCGAAACTCGAGCATCTGAGACGCGACGCCAAGCAGATGATCTGGGACTTGCTCGACGTGCCGATCCCGATCGTGGCGGCCGTGAACGGTCCAGCGATCGGCCTGGGCGCGTCCCTGGCTCTGCTCTGCGACGTGATCTGGATGGCGGAGAGCGCGACGATCGCGGATCCCCACGTGCTGGCGGGAATCGTCGCAGGGGACGGTGGGGCAGCGATCTGGCCACTCGCCGTCGGGCCGGCGCTGGCGAAGGAGTACCTGCTAACGGGGGATCCGGTGCCCGCGGATCGTGCCCAGCAGATGGGGCTCGTCAATCACGTGGTGCCCGACGAAGCGCTCCAGGACGCCGCGCTCGAGTTCGCCAACCGACTCGCTTCCGGCGCTCCACTCGCCGTCCAGTACACCAAGCAGGCGGTCAACAAGGTTGTCAAGAACGCGCTGAACATCGCTTTCGACACGTCGACCGCACTCGAGATCGTGACCTTCCAGAGCGAAGATCATCGAGAAGCGCTGGCTGCGATCAAGGAAAAGCGCAAGCCCGCGTTCCGCGGTCGCTAGGCGCCGAGCGGAGGAGGACACGAGATGAGTCGAATCGATTTGCGTGAAGCCATGAGCACACTTCGTGCGGTACGTCGCTTGAAGCCGGATGCCATCGCGGATGACGTGCTCGAGCGTGTCCTGGAAGCGGCGGCCTGGGCGCCGACCGGCGGGAACGCCCAGCCCTGGCGCGTGATCGTCGTGCGTGACCGGACGAAGATGGCGGAACTCGGCCGACTCTACGCGAAGGGATGGCATGGCTACGCAGAAGGTCATCGGAAGATGATCGAGAACGCTCCCGAAGCCGTGAAGCGCACGACCGAGAAAATGTTTGGCGCGGGTAACTACCTCGCCGACCACTTCGCAGAGACGCCCGCGCTGCTGGTCTTCTGTTTCAATCCCAAGGCGATGGCGATCACCGACGCGAACCTCGATCGGGTTTCGGTCGTCGGTGGAGCTTCGATCTATCCGGCGGTGCAGAACACGCTGCTCGCCTGTCGGGCCGAGGGGTTGGGCTGTGTGCTGACGACCCTGCTCTGCATGGACGAGGACGAGGTTCGCGCGCTGCTCGAGATCCCCGAACCCTGGGGCACGGCGGCCGCGATTCCGATCGGGTATCCCGTGCTCGGTGGGCACGGCCCGATCTCTCGTAGGCCCGTGGCGAAGCTCGCCTTCGATGATACCTGGGGCAGCGAGCATTCCGGACCGGCCGACTAGGACCGGCTCGCTAGGCCCCGTCGATCACGACCGGTCGAGCCGGCGTCTAGAATCGCATGACGCCGTAGTGGGGATCCTCGATCGGTGTGTTGCGCGCGACGCTGAGCGCGATGCCGAGCGTGTTGCGCGTGTCGACGGGATCGATGATGCCGTCGTCCCAGAGATGGCTCGTTGCATAGTAGGCGCTCGATTCGCGCTCGTAGGATTCGAGCACGGGCCCTCGGATTCCTTCGATCTCCGCCGCCGTGAGGGTCTCCCCGGCGCGTTCCCGCTGTCGCACCTTCACGTCGGCCAGGGTGTTGGCCGCCTGTTCCGCGCCCATGATGCCGATCTGATGATTGGGCCAGCTGAAGACGAAGCGACCGTCGTAGGCGCGTCCGCACATGCCGTAGTTGCCGGCCCCGAACGAGCCATTCACCATCACTGTGAACTTCGGCACTTCGCTGCCCGCCTGGGCCATGATGAATTTCGCGCCGTCCTTGCAGATCCCGCGCGCTTCATACTCCTGGCCGACCATGAAACCGGTGATGTTCTGTAGGAAGACGATCGGCGTCCGGTTCTGATTGCAGAGCTGGATGAAATGGGCGCCCTTCAAGGAGGAGTCGTTGAAGAGGACGCCGTTGTTGCCGATGATGCCGACGCGATGGCCCCAGATGTGGGCGTAGCCGCAGATGAGTGTCGTTCCGTAGTCCGGTTGATATTCGTGGAAGAGGCTGCCATCGACGATGCGAGCGATGACCTCGCGCATGTCGAACTGGATCTTGATGTCGTCGGGGATGATCCCGTAGAGCTCTTCCGGGTCGTAGTAGGGTGGCTCCGGACGCCGCAGGTCCGTCGGGGTCTTCTCGGGTTTCTGCCACACGGAGACGATCTCGCGACCGAGTAGGATCGCTTCTTCTTCTGAATTTGCAGCGTAGTCGGCGACGCCACTCACCTGCGTATGCACGTCCGCACCGCCCAGGGTGTCGGCATCGACGATCTCGCCGGTGGCGGCCTTCACGAGCGGCGGGCCGCCGAGAAAGATCCCGCCGTTTCCGCGCAAGATGATCGCGTAGTCGCTGAGCGACGGGATGTAGGCGCCGCCGGCGGTGCACTGGCCGAAGACGAGCGAGAGCTGCGGAACGCCCATCTTCGAGAGGATCGCCTGGTTGCGAAAGATCCGGCCGGCGGAGACGCGGTCCGCGAAGAGCTCGGACTGCAGCGGAAGGAATCCGCCCGCGCTGTCGCACATGTGCACGACCGGCAGCCGATTCTCGATCGCGATGTCGAGACATCGAACGTTCTTCTTCACGGTCAGCGGATACCAGGCGCCGCCCTTGATGCTCGGGTCGTCGGCCCGAATGATGACCTCGCGGCCAGCGACGATGCCGATGCCAGTGACGACACTGGCGCCCTTGGAATCGCCGTCGTACTCGGTATTGGCGGCCAGGGAAGAGAATTCGAGGAAGGGCGTACCCGGGTCGAGCAGACGTTCGATCCGCTCCCGCACGAACGTCTTGCCGTGGTGTTCGAGGCGATCGAAATCACGCTGCGGACGCTCGAAGCGGGCCTCCTCCTGGCGGTGCCTGAACTCGCCGACGCGTTCGAGGTTCTTTTCGCGATAGCGCTGGTAGTCCGCTCCGTGTATGTCTATCCGGCTTTCGATTCGTCGCATCATCAGGCTTCTCCCTCGCTCCGGCCCATGGCCTCGAGCCGAACCAATGTCGCCCCTTGCTCGAAGCGTGCTCCGGCCGCAAGACAGATCTCCACCACGCGTGCGTCGTGCGGCGCGGCGATCGCCGTCTGCAGCTTCATGCTCTCGATCGTCATCAGGACCTCGCCGGTTTGGACCTCGGCACCTTCCGCGACCGCGACGTCGATGACGACGCCGGGCATCGGTGCGCGAAGGACCTGCTCGCCGCTGACGGCTGCGGCGACCCTCTGGGCGCGCTTCAGGGCGTCGATCGCTTCGACGCAGAAGGTGCGACCCCGCATGTGGATGAAATGGAACTCTCCGTGTCGCGCGGCGTGCAACCGTTCGACACGTCCGTCGATTTCGAGCGTGAACTCTCCGGGCGTCGTTGCCGGGACGAGCGTCGCGCGATGCGGATGTCCGTCGATCGACAGCGTCGACGCGGAGTCGCCGTGGATCGGGTGGACGATGCTGGTCTCACCTGCGAGATCGAATTCGGTTCCCATCTTCTCCTCAGTTCCTGAAGGCGCCCATCGACGCATAGGGCTCGGGTGTGGATTCGAGCGCTTCGACGAACTCGGGATCGGCGAGGGCGGCTGACGCCAGGATCGCCGCGCGCTCTGCCGCTTCGAGGGGCGGCTCTGCGAGTTCGTCCGCGTACGTCGGAATGAAGCCGGTTTCGACCTTCCCATCGCGGAAGGCGGAGTGGTCGAGTACGCGCTCGAGGTAGGCGGTGTTGGTCGTGCAGCCGAGGATCACACAGTCGCGGAG
>Ga0315338_1001935_pt1 | contig 22859 bp, 23 predicted proteins | sample ASW8metaG_FD_204518 | JGI IMG/M metagenome (GOLD analysis project Ga0315338, IMG submission 204518) | Ammonia-oxidizing marine archaeal communities from Monterey Bay, California, United States - ASW #8 | ecosystem: Environmental > Aquatic > Marine > Coastal | place: USA: California | collected... | reverse complement strand
TTCTGCGATCATTGGTGCTACTGGTTCGTTTATCTCGCTGGCGCTATCAAAGTGGTCAGCGAAACGCATGATGGGCGTTCAACTAATAGTGAATCCAAAAAACTCTACCGAACAGTGGTTGCACGATACTGTCGCAGCCCAAGCCCAGCAAAAAAATATACAATGCCCGGAGATTGGGTTATTTGAATCCCCACAACCAAACGCTTTTGCTACAGGAATGAGTAAAAATTCTTCTCTTGTAGCTGTCAGCACAGGATTAATTCAACATATGGATAGAGATCAGGTAGAGGCAGTTCTTGCGCATGAGATTAGTCACATTGTAAATGGTGACATGGTTACAATGGCGCTTATCCAAGGTGTAATTAATACTTTTGTAATCTTTTTTTCTAGAGTTATTGGCCATGTCGTTGATCGTGTTGTTTTTAAGGTACAAAGAGGGCATGGTCCTGCTTTTTGGATTACCAGCATTATAGTGCAAATTTTGTTATCAATTTTAGCAAGCATAATTGTGATGTGGTTTTCAAGAAAACGTGAATTTAGAGCTGACGTAGGCGGCGCAAGCCTAGCCGGAAGAGAAAAAATGATATCGGCCTTAGAGCGATTAAAAGAAACATCTCAAGCCGGACAGCTCCCAGATGAGATAGCAGCATATGGCATTGCAGGTGCAAAAACTAAATCTGGATTTAAAAAATTATTTATGAGCCACCCACCACTTGACGAACGAATCCGAGCACTTCATTTGCAAGACTGAATTTTATTATCATATATAAACAGTGGCAAACTATTCTACAAAGGAATTAAAGCAGGGTCTTAAAATAATCCTAGAAAATGAACCATACGTCATTTTATCTCATGAGTTTTTAAAACCAGGTAAAGGTCAAGCTTACTATAAAATTAAAGTTAAAAATTTATTAACCTCTAGAGTAAACGAAAAGACATTTAAGTCGGGCGCAAGCGTCGAAGCTGCAGATGTTTTGGAAGTTGAAATGCAATACTTATATTGCGATAAAGAAATTTTTTTTTTCATGAATACTGTAACATATGAGCAAATTCTCATTACCAGAGAAGTAGTAACTGATATAGAAAAGTGGTTAAAGACAGAAGACCTATGTGTAGTCACTCTATATAATGGGCGGCCTGTTATCGTGCATCCCCCAAATTTTGTTGAATTAAAAGTCATCGAAACTGACCCAGGTTTAAAAGGAGACACAGCTTCAGGGGGTGTCAAGCCAGCGACTTTAGACACAGGTGCTATCATTAAGGTGCCGCTTTTTATACAGGAAGCAGATTTAGTGCAAGTAGATACAAGAACTGGAGAATATGTTGCTAGGGTTAAGAATTAATAGCAGCTTACGATAGACTAAGGGGTTGACCGAATTTAATTAATTTTCCATCGATTGTTATATCTTTTTGCTCTATAAAGTTTTGATAATTATTTAACACAACAACAGTAGAACCAATATTAAACCTGCCCATTTCGTCTCCTTTTTTTAAGGTGGTCATTGCAGATCTTGCTTGGTCTTCTATATATCTCCAGCTTTTTAATGCACGTTTTCTTGGGGTAACTGTTCCACACCATTGCATTGAAATAGAACCAACGTTTATCGCTCCTATCATGATTAGGGCAAAATAACCGTTTTTATTTTTAAAGACTGATATTACCCTTTCATTCTTTACAAAAAGTTTTGGAAGGATCTCAGTTGAGTATTTAGCTACGCTGAATAAACGCCCGGGCACGTGAAACATTTCTATTAACTCACCATCATCAGGCATGTAGATTCGATGACAGTCTCGCGGAGATAAGTAAATAGTACAAAAATTGCCCTGGGAAAAAATATTACTCCAATGATTATTAGAAGCTAGCAAATCACTTACAGTATAGTTTTTGTTTTTAGCTTGGATAATTTCTCCTGATTGCATTTTTCCAGCTTGTGTAATTGTTCCGTCACAGGGTGAGACGAAAGTATCAGGATCAATAGGTCTTAGTACGGGGTTGATTTCTCGTGTAAAAAATTCGTTGAATGTTTTATATTTGTTTTGGTCAATTATTAAAGCATCCTCAAGGTTGATATTAAAGTATCTTGTATATACAGTGATTAAGAAATCTTTTACAAATGTTATTTCTATTCTGGCGAGCCAATAGGAAAATGTAGAGATAGCGTGATGCGGAATTACATGGAAAAGGCAGACTTTAATATTTTTCCACCATCTTGGACATCTTACTGTGAGATATCTTATGAACTCTTTTATTTTCTGAGTGTGGGCTTTCATTCAATGTAACCTTTTAGGTCATTTTTAACGAAAAACAGGATTTCAAAAAAATAGCTGAACCATTCTGTTAGAATAATACAATGTCTGGCAACTCAATAGGAAAACTTTTTACCGTAAGCACCTTCGGCGAAAGCCATGGGGAAGCAATTGGTTGCGTTGTTGATGGTTGTCCGCCTGGGATGGCTCTTTCCGAAAAAGATATTCAACAAGATTTAGAAAGAAGAAGGCCCGGCAAGACACGACATACATCGCAAAGAAGAGAAAGCGATGAAATCAAGATAATATCTGGTATTTTTGAAGGCAAGACCACAGGCACACCAATTGCACTGTTAATTTCTAACGAGGATCAAAGGCCTAAAGATTATTCAGAGATACAAAATATGTTTAGACCGGGGCATGCTGATTACACATATTATAAGAAATACGGGTTCCGTGACTATAGAGGGGGAGGCAGGTCGTCTGCAAGAGAAACCGCCATGAGAGTAGCTGCTGGCGCAATAGCAAAAAAATATTTACAGTTAAATTTTAAAATTATTGTACGCGGTTATGTTGCTCAACTAGGAACTATCAAGCCCGGTCAATTTAATTGGGATGATGTTGAAAAGAATCCGTTCTTTTTCCCAGATAGAGAAAAAATTTCGTTACTTGAAGACTGTTTAGATTCTTTAAGAAAAGAAGGAAATTCAATAGGTGCGCGCATAAATGTTGTTGCATCTGGAGTGTTGCCAGGTTGGGGTGAGCCAGTTTATGATCGTATTGATGCTGATATCGCAAAAGCAATGATGAGTATCAATGCTGTAAAAGGAGTTGAGATTGGTGCAGGTTTTGCATCCGTTGAACAAAAAGGCAGCGAACACCGAGATGAGATAACTACAGAAGGCTTTTTAAGTAATCATTCCGGTGGAACACTCGGAGGAATAACATCCGGGCAAGATATACTCGTGAGTATTGCATTAAAACCAACTTCAAGTATAAGAGCTCCCGGAAAAACTATTAATATAAAAAATGAAAATGTTGAAATTTCAACTAAAGGTAGACACGACCCCTGCGTGGGTATACGTGCAACCCCAATTGCAGAAGCGATGTTAGCTATTGTTTTAATGGATCATGCTTTACGGCAAAGAGCACAAAACGCCCATGTTAAAACCAGTGTACCTGATGTCCCTCCGTCAGCCCCAGACTCTTAGTTACGATAACTTTTATGGAACCATAAATGATGGCCCAAACTTTATACGATAAATTGTGGGATGCCCATGTAGTGGACGTTACCCAAGATGGGAGATGTTTAATTTACATAGATAGGCATTTAATTCATGAAGTCACATCACCGCAAGCTTTTAATGGTATAGAGCTTGCGCAACGTCAACTATGGAGGCGTGATTCTATACTCGCCGTTTCAGATCATAATGTGCCAACTAAAGACCGAGATGGTGGAATAAAAGATCCTGTTTCTAGAACCCAGGTAGAAACACTTAACCAGAATTGCCACAAACATAATTTAACTGAATTTGCTATGCATGATGAAAGACAAGGAATTGTGCATATAATTGGCCCAGAACAGGGTATCACAGTTCCTGGAATGACTATTGTTTGTGGAGATTCTCATACATCTACTCACGGTGCTCTAGGGGCATTAGCTTTTGGCATCGGAACGTCTGAGGTAGAACACGTTTTAGTGACACAGTGTTTGATACTAAAAAAATCTAAGAATTTTTTAATCAACGTAACCGGAGATTTAGATCAAGCAGTAAGTGCAAAAGACTTAATACTCAAAATTATAGGCTTAATTGGTACTGCAGGTGGCACAGGCTATACCATTGAATTTGCAGGAGATACCATTACTAGTCTTTCCATTGAAGGGCGGATGACTATTTGCAATATGGCTATAGAGGCTGGAGCAAGGACAGGCTTGGTTGCTGTGGACAATAAAACAATAGATTATGTAGAAGGCAGACCTTTTGCACCTAAAAGTGATTTATGGGATAAGGCGAGAGCATATTGGAATACTTTAAAGTCGGATCAAAGCGCTGTTTTTGATAAATCAATAACAGTAGACGCAACTAAAATTAAACCCCAAGTAACATGGGGTACTTCTCCTGAAATGGTCGTTTCAATAGATGGAAAAGTACCTTCACCAAGTAACGCAGAAAATTCAACCAAGGCAGCTAGCATGGAGCATGCTCTTTCTTATATGGGGCTTGAACCTGGTACAGCGATTACCGATATAAAATTGGATAAAGTTTTTTTAGGTTCATGCACAAATTCAAGAATTGAAGATTTGCGCGCTGCCGCAGAAATTGTTAAAGGAAAGAAAGTAGCTAAAAATATAAAATTAGCTATGGTTGTACCAGGATCGGGGCTGGTCAAGAGGCAAGCTGAAAAAGAAGGTATAGATAAAATCTTTCAATCTGCAGGTTTTGAGTGGAGATCACCTGGCTGTTCAATGTGTCTTGGCATGAATGAAGACCAGCTGCAACCAAAAGAAAGGTGCGCATCAACTTCAAATAGAAATTTTGAAGGAAGACAAGGGAAGGAAGGGCGTACGCACCTAGCTAGCCCTGCAATGGTTGCAGCAGCAGCCATTAATGGCCATTTTGTTGATATTATTTAAAATTATTTATGAAGCCATTTGAAAAATTTACAGGCACTACTCTTCCAATTGATAGAGCAAATATTGACACAGACACAATCATTCCAAAGCAATATTTGAAGTCAGTAAAAAAAACAGGATTTGGACCTAATTTGTTTGATGATTGGAGATATTTAACAACAGGAGAACCTGGTCAGGATCATAGTAAACGCAAGTTAAATCCAGAGTTCATAATGAACGACCCAATGTATAAGGAGCCAAGCATATTGCTCGCACGAGATAACTTTGGATGCGGTTCTTCAAGAGAGCATGCAGTGTGGGCGATTATGGATTACGGGATTAAAGCAGTTATTGCCCCAAGCTTTGCTGATATTTTTTATAATAATTCTCTTAAGAACGGTTTACTACCTATAATAGCAACTGCAATAGATATGGATTCATTGTTCATAAAATCTATGGAAATTAGCGGTTATAGTTTAACAATTGATTTAGTGAAACAGCGTGTTGTTGACACAGACAATTTTAGCCTTTCATATGATATAGATGAATTTTCAAAATATTCTTTGTTAGAGGGCTTAGATGACATAGGGATAACATTGAAGCTAAAAGAGAAAATATTAAACTTTGAGAAGGAATATAGAAAAAAAGCACCTTGGTTTTTTGACCAATTTTAGAAATATTTATTATGAAAAGAGTTCTTATTTTACCAGGAGACGGTGTCGGCCCTGAAGTCATACAGGAAGCAGTCAAGGTGTTAGATTGTCTTAAATTGCATTGCAGCCTAAATATAGAAATTAATAATGCGCTTATTGGAGGTGTTGCATATGATCAAGCTGAGAAGCCACTGCCTGATGAAACCCTTAGCCTTGCTAAATCTTCTGATGCGATACTTTTAGGTGCCGTTGGCGGCCCTAAGTACGATAACTTACCTCGGAAGTTAAGACCTGAGTCCGGGCTTTTAAGCATAAGATCTGAATTAGATCTTTTCGCTAATTTAAGACCAGCATTTTTGTTTCCACAGTTGTCAAAGGCATCACCCCTGAAAGAAATTATAGTATCAGGGTTGGATATTCTTATTGTGCGCGAATTAACCAGTGGGATTTATTTTGGACAACCTAGAGGTATTCGCCGGGAAAAAGGGAAAGAGCCCGAGGGTTTTAATACTTTAGTCTATAAAGAATCTGAGATCCAAAGGATTGCCGAGACTGCTTTTAAGATCGCAACAAAGAGAGATAAAAAGATTTGTTCTGTTGATAAGGCAAATGTGTTGGAAACTTCTGAATTATGGAGAGAAGTTGTTACTAAGATGGCGCAGAAGTATCGTGATATAGAGGTTAGTCATATGTATGTTGATAATGCTGCTATGCAGCTAGTGCAAAACCCGAAACAATTCGATGTTATTGTTACCTCAAACATGTTTGGTGATATTTTGTCTGATATTGCTGCGACACTTACAGGCTCAATAGGTATGCTGCCTTCTGCATCATTAAATAGTTTGCAAAAAGGTATTTATGAACCTATTCATGGCTCAGCTCCAGATATCGCAGGTAAAAATATTGCAAATCCACTTGCATGTATATTGTCAGTGTCTATGATGTTGCGTTACAGCCTAGCATTACCTGACCTTGCTGAGAGAGTAGAAAAAGCTGTTCATACTGTTTTAGATGCTGGCTTGAGAACAGAAGATATATATGAAGAAGGGATGCAAAAGGTTACAACGTCAGAAATGGGTAATGCTGTTGTAGAAGCATTAGCATAACTAAGGTTTATTTTTGTGATGAAAAAGATCAACGTAGCAGTAGTTGGAGCAACAGGCGTTGTTGGCGAAACAATGATTTCTATTTTGCAAGAGAGAAACTTTCCTATTGGAAATCTATATCCATTAGCAAGCGAGAGATCATTAGGGAAAGAAGTTTCATTTAATGGCGAGCCAATCCAAGTGCATAATGTAGATGGTTTTGATTTCACTAAAGTGCAGATTGCTCTTTTTTCTGCAGGTGCTGATATCTCAGCTGAATATGCACCTAAGGCAGTTAGTTGTGGCACAGTAGTTATAGATAATACTTCGCAGTTTCGTTATGAAGATAATATTCCTCTTATAGTTCCTGAAGTTAATCCTCATAGAATTTCTGATTACAAGAATGCTGGAATTATTGCGAACCCTAATTGTTCAACTATACAAATGGTTGTCGCACTTAAACCTATTCATGATTATGCTGGAATTTCCAGGATAAATGTTGCTACATATCAATCTGTTTCTGGCTCAGGCAAAGAAGCTATGAAAGAATTAAATTTGCAAACTACCGCCTTGGAAAAAAATAATGAATTGGTTTGTAATGTTTACTCAAAACAAATTGCATTCAATGTCTTGCCGCATATCGATATATTTATGGATAATGGCTATACAAAAGAAGAGATGAAGATGGTCTGGGAGACACAAAAAATATTTGAAGATAAGAAAATTATGGTAAATGCCACAACCGTACGTGTGCCTGTATATTTTGCACACTCAGAAGCTATACATATTGAAACAAGGAAAAAAATAACCGCAGAGAAAGCTAAAGATTTAATGATGCAGTCTCCAGGAATAAAAATAATTGATACAAGAGACGAGGGTGGTTACCCAACAGCTGTTACTGAAGGAGTGGGAACAGATGATGTTTATGTTGGAAGGATAAGAGAGGACATATCTCATCCACAAGGTTTAAATATGTGGGTTGTGAGTGATAATTTACGGAAAGGTGCAGCGCTCAATAGCATACAAATTGCCGAAGAACTCATATTAGAGCTCTAACCTAGACCATGAGTAAAATTATAAAACTCATAACATGTCTTTTGTTGCTTTATGCATCATCGGCATTTAGTACTGGAATTTCTTATGAAGTAAAAAAAGGAGATACACTTTGGGCAATTTCTAAAGACATTGCAGAACAACATGACCAGAATATTTTTCAGGTGATGTTTGTGATTCAAAAGATGAACCAGAACGCATTTATTCAAAAAAATATTAACTTATTGTTAGCTGAGTCTATGCTTCAGCTTCCAACTTTACATGATATAGAGAAAGAACTACTATCGCAGGAAGTTTTGCTTTCTGAAATGATTAGGCAAAATGCGGAATGGGAAAGTTATAAAAATAGTAGAGTACAGAAACTTCAGCCACCATCATCTTCTACCTCCTCAGCTGCAGAAAAAGCATCTCAAACAAAAGAGCAGCAGAGTGAAGGAACTACAGAAACCTCTAACTCTAAGAAGGAAGTCGAGCGGTTGAAAATATTAGCAGATGATCTAGCAACTCAAGAAAGTGCAGTATTGCGTGAAAGCGAAAACATAGAGTCAAAAAAACTAGAAGTATCTGAAATGCGTTCGCGACTTCAAAATCTAGAAGAACTTCTAAACAAACAAACAAACGTTATTGCATTACAGAGTAATCAACTGCTCAAGCTAAAAGATAAACTGAATCTAGCAAAAACACAAAAAAAACGACCCCTTAAGACTACTGAAGAAGATACACAACGAGACAGCATTAAAAAATATTTTTTTACACCTGAGCCTTATCTATTAAGTTTATTGATACTATTATTTTTTGTAGCATTATTGTGGAAGCAAAAAGTACCAGGAATGTACGTTACAGAATCATCTTATGAGGAGAGCAGTTTGCTAGACAGAGAAGAGGATATTGATGTTATGGATACTGTTGACGCAAGTCATCAATCCACAACATTATTAAACTTAGCTCATGTGTATATTGAAATGAAAAATTCAGATAAAGCAAAAAGTGTGCTAGAGCAAGTTCTAAGTATTGGCTCTCCTGATGATGTAGCTGAAGCAAAAGATTTGATTTCGAAACTTAAAAAATTAAGATCTTCTGACTAATATTTATTTTGTATTTGTTTTTTTATGAGACTGGTAGCATGCATTGAATATGATGGGAGCAATTTTTTTGGCTGGCAACGTAATCAGACTATTAGAACCGTGCAACTTGCAACCGAAGAAGCTTTAAGTTTAGTTGCCTCACATAAAATTGAAATCATCGCAGCTGGGAGAACTGACACAAAAGTACATGCGTCAGCGCAAGTTATACATTTTGATACTGTTTCCAGAAGAGATGAACGTTCCTGGGTGTTGGGAGCAAACACAAACTTACCACCGGATATCAGTGTACTCTGGGTAAAAAATGTGTCTGAGGATTTTCATTCTCGATATTCAGCTATTTCTAGAAGTTATCGTTACATAATTCTTAACACGCAGCCATCTAGACCTGCGATACTCAGAGATAAAGTTATGTGGGAGAAGAAGCCGCTTGATGTAAACGCTATGCAAACTGCTTGTTCATTTTTCTTAGGAGAGCATGATTTTACAAGTTTCAGATCTTCATCATGTGGAGCAGAAAATCCAGTACGCAATGTAATGGAAATAACAGTTTCACAAGTTAATGATTTCATTTTTGTTGATATTACTGCAAACGCATTTCTGCATCATATGGTTAGAAATATAGTTGGCACACTTCTTAGCATAGGGCAAGGAGAGCAAGCCAGTGATTGGGTTTCTGATCTACTTGCAACCTGTGATAGAAGAGAAGCAGGAATTACTGCTCCCCCAGATGGTTTATACTTAACAAATGTTAGTTATGAAGAACATTTTGCATTACCATCATCACCAAGCGCCCCGGTATATTGGTAGTGATGTGCTGTAATTACAATGATTATGTAAAATAAAATTGAGTACTCGTATAAAAATTTGTGGCATTACAAATACAGAAGATGCTAATGCATCAATAATCTCTGGCGCTGATGCTATAGGGTTTGTTTTTGTGGAGCAAAGTCCCCGCTTTTTATCTATTGAAAAAGCGATAGCAATTGTAGAGTCTTTAGCTTCTGTGGTAACAATTGTTGGCTTATTTGTAAATTCTTCTCAAAAGTACATAAAACATGTTATTGAGAATGTACCAATAGATTATTTACAGTTTCATGGAGACGAGAGTGAAGAAGAATGTTCTTTGTACGATACTCCTTATATAAAATCAGTTCCTATGAGCGACAATGTTGATTTATTAGATTATATGGATAAGTACACATCTGCCGAAGCTTTTTTGTTAGATAGCCACACAAGTGGTAAGCTCGGTGGAACAGGTAATGTGTTTGATTGGGACAATATCCCTAAGACAAAAGACGTACCTATAATTCTTGCTGGCGGGTTAACAGCTAAGAATGTCAGGATAGCAGTTGAAAAAGTTAGACCTTATGGGGTTGATGTAAGTAGTGGCGTAGAGTATGAAAAAGGTATCAAAAACCCGCAAAAAATCTATGAATTTATAAAAGAGGTAAAAAAGGCAGACTATGTCGAATAAATCTTTAAAAGAGTTTTCTTTGAAAAATTACACTTATCCAGATAATAACGGACATTTTAATGAGTTTGGCGGGAGGTTTGTTGCTGAAACACTTGTGCAGCCTCTAGAGGATCTAGAAAATGTTTTTAGGGAATTAAAATCTGATTCTTCATTTTTAACTGAACTTGATAATGATTTAAAACATTATGTTGGCAGACCAAGCCCTTTGTACCATGCAGAAAGATTAAGCAAAAAATATGGCGGAGCGCAAATTTTTTTAAAGCGCGAAGATTTGAACCATACAGGGGCTCACAAAATTAACAACACAGTTGGTCAAGCATTAGTGGCTAAACGAATGAACAAAACTCGTATTATTGCAGAAACAGGCGCAGGCCAGCACGGTGTTGCAACCGCAACTGTAGCAGCGCGATTAGGTATGGAATGTGTAGTCTATATGGGAGAGGAAGATATAAAAAGGCAGTCACCAAATGTTTACAGAATGAAACTGCTTGGTGCGCAAGTTGTCCCCGTTCTTTCGGGCTCAAGAACATTAAAGGATGCGTTGAATGAAGCATTGAGAGATTGGGTAACAAACGTAGACAATACTTTTTATATTATAGGTTCAGTTGCAGGGCCTTCGCCCTACCCAGAGATGGTAAGGGACTTTCAGGCCGTCATCGGAAGAGAAACGCGTTTTCAAATACAAGAGATGACAGGAAAAGGACCAGATGCTCTAGTTGCGTGCGTAGGTGGCGGCTCTAACGCTTTAGGTCTCTTTTATCCTTTTCTTGAAGATCAAGTTCCAATGTATGGGGTTGAAGCTGCTGGCGAAGGGCTAGATTCAGGTAAACATTCAGCTCCTTTAAACCAAGGAGAAAAAGGTGTTTTACATGGCAACAGGACTTATCTAATGGAAGACAGCGACGGCCAAATTTTACATACGCACAGTATCTCTGCAGGGCTTGATTATCCTGGCGTAGGACCAGAACATGCAATGCTAAAAGATAGCGGTAGAGTGCATTATGCTTCAGTTACAGATACTGAAGCTTTAGAGGCATTTTATGATTTAACAAAAGTCGAAGGAATAATCCCTGCTTTAGAGAGCAGTCACGCTGTGGCATATGCTGTGCAGTTATCTTCTAAAATTAAAAAAGATTCTAATATAGTCGTAAATCTCTCGGGGCGAGGCGACAAAGATCTCAACACTGTCGCAGACATTAAAGGTATATCGTTATGAGCCGCATAGATAATTGTTTCCAACAATTAAAAAAAGATAACAAAAAAGCGCTAATACCTTATATAGCAGCTGGAGACCCTGAACCTAAAATGACAGTACATCTATTGCATGCCATGGTAGAGGCTGGCGCTGATATTGTAGAACTCGGAGTGCCTTTTTCAGACCCAATGGCAGATGGCCCAATTATACAAAAAGCATATGAGAGAGCCTTAATTCATAAAACCAGTTTGAAAGATATTTTAGACATGGTGTCTGAGTTTAGAGAAAAAAATGTGAATACACCTATAGTATTAATGGGGTATCTTAACCCTGTTGAAGCTCTAGGGTATGAAAGATTTGCAGATCTTGCCTCAAAGGCTGGCGTTGATGGTGTTTTATTGGTTGATCTTACGTCACAAGAAGCGACAGAGGCTGTAAAACTTTTCAATGATCGACAATTAGATGCAATTTTTTTACTGTCCCCGACTACGAGCGTAAAACGCATAAAGAGTATCTCAAAAATAGCAAATGGTTTTCTTTATTACGTCTCCTTAAAAGGAGTGACGGGTTCAAATAAGCTTGATACTAACGAAGTGAAATTAAAAATTGATACTATCAGAGAACATACCGATATGCCTGTTGGTGTAGGTTTTGGGATAAAAACTCCTGAAGATGCGTCAGCAGTAGCAAGTTTTTCTGATGCAGTGATAATTGGTAGTTCTTTGGTGAGCTGCATCGAGAACTCACTGAGTGATTATGAAAGTATAGAGAAAAATATTAGTAACACAATAAAAGAGATGCGCATTGCAATAGATAATGTTTCTTCAAAACAAAGAGTTGCGTGAGTTTTTAACACTATGAACTGGTACAAAAAATTAATGCCTTCAAAAATTCGATTAGAAGGTAAATTTAGAAAAAAAAAGCAAAAACAAATGCCCGAAGGTTTGTGGCAGAAATGCACAAAATGTGGCTCCTTCTTATATAAATCAGAACTTGAGAGAAACAATGAGGTTTGTCCTAAATGTAATTATCATATGAGGATAAGCGCGAGAAAGCGCTTAGCTTTATTTCTTGATGAACATCCGCAGCTTGAGATTGCAGAAAACATTTCCCCTAAAGATTTTTTAAAATTCAAGGATAGTAAAAAATATAAAGATCGTTTAATTCAAGCTCAAAAAAACACGGGAGAAAAGGACGCCCTAGTCGTTATAAAAGGAAAAGTAAATGGAATAGCGCTCGTAGCGACAGCTTTTGAGTTTGGGTTCATGGGTGGGTCAATGGGGTCAGTAGTAGGGGAAAAGTTTGTACATGCAGCTAATACTTGTTTAAATGAGCACATTCCACTTGTATGTTTTTCATCAAGCGGAGGAGCACGAATGCAGGAAGCTCTTGTTTCTCTTTTTCAGATGTCAAAAACAGCAGGGGTACTTGGCCGGCTGAAGAAGAAGAGAATTCCATATATTTCTGTATTAACAGATCCAACAATGGGCGGTGTTTCAGCGAGCTTAGCAATGCTAGGGGATATTCAAATTGCAGAACCAGAGGCACTTATAGGTTTCGCAGGGCCAAGGGTTATTGAGCAGACAGTGCGTGAACAACTTCCCGAAGGCTTCCAAAGAAGCGAGTTTCTTCTGGAACATGGAGCAATTGATATGATTGTAGATCGATCAGAGTTGCGACAACAGATTACAGATTTATTAAATATCATGCTCAATAGAAGTAATAGCGTCAGCAAAAGCGCATCTTAATTTCTATTATTCATTACATCTAATTTTCAAATTGAAAAGAAAAAGTCTCGATGCATGGTTAAGTTGGCAGCAGCAATTACATGCTAGCAGTATAGAGCTTGGACTTGAACGTATTAGCAAGGTTGCTGAAAAACTAAAGCTCACAACCCCTCCTTTTTTAGTAATAACAGTTGCCGGGACCAATGGAAAAGGTTCAAGTGTTGCAATGTTTGAATCTATTTTAAGTCGTGCTGGATTCAGAGTGGGGGCCTACACTTCCCCTCATTTTTTAAAATACAACGAGAGAGTCCGAATAAACCAGTTACAAGTAAGCAATGATTTGTTATGCGAAGCTTTTGAGGAAGTAGAGTCATCAAGAAATAATACGAGTTTGAGTTTTTTTGAATATGGAACGCTCGCCGCATTATCAATATTCATAAAAGAGCAGGTCGAAATTGCAATCTTAGAAGTCGGGCTTGGGGGGCGCTTAGATGCCGTCAATATTTTGGATAATGACTTATCAGTAATTACAAGTATAAGTTTAGATCACACAGATTGGCTGGGAGAGGATAGAGAAGCAATTGCTTTTGAGAAATCAGGCATTATGAGATCAGGGAGGCCTGCTATATGTATAGATAGAAGCCCACCCAAAATAATTGCAAATGTTGCAAAAGAAAAGAACGTTAGCTTATACCAAATTGGGGAAGATTTTGATTTTAGACAGAAAAGTAAGTCTTGGGTTTTCACAGACAACGATGGTCGCGAACATGAGCTGCCATACCCAAATATTTTAGGAAGAGTGCAGCTGCATAATGCTTGTGGTGTTTTGATGGGTATAAAACTTCTTGAACTCCCAAGAGAGGTGAAAAGAAATGCATATGATGAAGGTCTTCAAAATATTAGCATTTTAGGGCGTTTTCAGACTATAAAAGGTGATGTAGAGACATTATTGGATATAGCCCATAACCAAGAGAGCGCTATGGTGCTCTTTGAGAATTTATCTGATTTGAGAAAAAATAAAACACTTCATGCGGTTTTTGCTGTTTTGGCAGACAAAGATGTTGCGTCTATTTTGCATGAATTAGGTGGTTCATTTTCCAGTTGGCATATTTCTAAGCCAGCAAATGCGAGAGGCTTGTCAGTCGAGGCATTAGCAAATAATTTGAAAAAACGACATATCGATAATGTACATTCATACGCAACTGTCACTTCTGCCTATTATGGTGCCCTTAATCTAGCGCAGCATGGAGAGTCTGTAGTAGTTTTTGGCTCAGCTTTTACTGTAGCTGAGGTATTGTCATTACACGTATAATAAAAGCTTGAGAATGGGAAAATTTTTGAATCAGGAGTTAAAACTCCGACTTTTAGGCGCTGGGATTTTGATTGCTCTTGTTGTGATCTTTTTACCAATGTTTTTCAGTACCGACAATGTTGTAAAAGTAGATACAAAGAAAAAATATTCAAACAACACAGTGCAGTTTATATATGATAAGACAGTAAATAAAAATGCAACAAAACAGATTTCTGCTAAAAAAAGAGTTGTAAGCAAAGCTATCGATGGCAAGAAGCAGGAGAATAATCAGGATCGTTATTATAACTGGAAGATACAAGTCGCTAGTTTCAGTAATGAGAATAATGCTAATCGATTAAATAAAACATTAGATAAGATTGGTTTGTCAGTTTCAAAAACATCTTTTAAATTGAAAGATAAAATTATGTATAGAATTGTGTTAGGTCCTTATGAAAGCAAGGAAGCAGCTAAAAGAGTCGTAGAGGAAATTAAACAAAAACAAAAGCTACAAGGTTTAGAAGATATGCGTATTTTCAAACATCAGAATTAGCAAATAAGCACAAATGCCTTTTTTTGACATTATTATAGTACTTATTCTTCTTGTTTCTGGTCTTATCAGTGTTGCCAGAGGCTTTGCAAAGGAATTTGTCTCGTTAGCAACATGGGTTGTTGCCATGTGGGTTGCAATTACTTTTTCTGCAGATTTTGCAGATATACTGCCTCAATCTTTGGAGTCCATCCATTTTAGTGTTTTCGGGCATGATTTCGCTTTTAACAACCTTAGACTAGGGATTGCTTTTGTCTTAATGGTGGTACTAGTTTTAATTGCTGGCTTTTTAGTGAACAAGTTTTTTTCCAGCATCATGAGGACTGAAGCTTTGAGAAGTTTAGATAAGATGCTTGGATTTATCTTTGGTTTAGCGCGCGGTGCGATTATTATAGTTATTGGTGTTATTATTGCTGGTCTTTCAGATTTACCAAGCCATGAATTATGGCAAGAGTCGCAATTAATAACCTATTTTGAGGCTCCAGCTTTATGGGTTATAAATTTGTTACCAGATAGATATATAGGGTCTTTTGTATACGGGTAGTAATAACTATGTGTGGAATTATAGGCATTTTTAGTAGTAAACCTGTAAATCAGGATTTATATGATGGGTTGCTCGTCTTACAGCACCGAGGCCAAGATGCTGCCGGGATTGTAACATGTGACAACAATAATAAGCTTAGCCATCATAAGGGAATTGGCCTAGTCCGAGATGTGTTTCAGGCGGAACATATGTCTGCATTAGTAGGCAATATGGGGATTGGACATGTCCGTTATCCAACTGCAGGCACATCAAGTTGTGATGAGGCACAACCATTTTATGTAAATTCGCCTTTTGGTATTTCTCTTGGACATAATGGTAATTTAATAAATGCAGATGAACTAAAAAAAGAATTATTTTCACAAAATAAACAACACCTAAATACTGAATCTGATTCTGAGATTCTTTTGAATGTTTTTGCACATGAGCTCAGAAACCGGATGACTACTAAAAAACAAGAAACTCAACTTGATGTCAAAAAACTTTTTGACGCAGTAAAAGCTGTACATGGGCGTTGCAGGGGCGCATATGCAGCTGTAGTGATGATCGCAGGACAGGGCATTTTAGCATTTAGAGATGTTAACGGAGTTCGCCCATTGGTCTATGGATATAAAGAAGGTGAGCAAGGAAAAGAATATATGGTTGCATCTGAAAGCGTTGCATTGGATGTGTTGGGGTTTAACCTTATAGATGACATATGCCCAAGTGAGGCAATATTTATAGATGTAAATGGAAAATTGCATAAGAGTAAATGTAGCGATAACCCAAAAAATGTTCCATGTATTTTTGAGTATGTGTATTTTTCTAGGCCTGATTCTTATATCAATAGGATTAATGTTCAAAAATCAAGAATGCGCATGGGGACACAATTAGGTAAAAAAATATTAAAAGAATGGCCTGATCATAACATTGATGTTGTTATACCGATACCAGATACGAGTAGGACAGCAGCATTAGAGATGGCACGCATATTAAAGCTTGAGTATAGGGAAGGTTTTATAAAAAATAGGTATATAGGAAGAACATTTATTATGCCAGGACAACAAATGCGTAAAAAATCTGTAAAACAAAAATTAAACCCTATAGGTCTTGAGTATAAAGGCAAGAATGTTCTTTTAGTTGATGATTCAATAGTGCGTGGCACCACATCAAAAGAGTTGGTACAAATGGCTAGAGATGCTGGGGCTAAAAAGGTTTATTTTGCTTCTGCTTCACCGCCAGTGCGTTATCCCAATATACATGGAATAGACATGCCCGTTGCCTCAGAATTAATAGCACATGGTAAGACTATTGAGCAAGTATGCGAAAAAATAGGCGCTGATAAGCTCATTTACCAAGATTTAGAAGATTTAATATCTGCGGTAAAAGCAGGTAACCCGTTAATACAAAATTTTGAATGTTCTGTGTTTAATGGAGAGTATGTAACAGAGGTAGATAAAGAGTATTTTGATAAATTAGCAAGAAACAGAAATGATGCTGCTAAGCAAGAAGATATAAAGAGCCATAATACTGAGAGTCTTTTTAAGACGGCTTAAGTTAATTTATTATTTCAGTATCAAATAAGAGCGTGGTAGCAAGAACACAAGATCAAAAAATCAGCCTTCTGCAGAATGCCAAGGGAAATTTCCTGGAGTGCGATTTTAACCCCTCAATTCTAATTAGTGTTTCAGAGCAAACACTGTATTTATTTCAAGAGAATAAATTACAAAATTCTTATTTAATCTCCACCTCTAAATACGGCACAGGAGAAAAAGAAGGTAGCAATCAAACGCCACTTGGAGCCCATAAAATTGCAGAGCTGATCGGAGAAGATTGTCCTGTGAGAACAATTTTTAAATCAAGAAAATCACAAAACCAGTTAGCTGAAATCATTACAACGCCACATGCATCTGGTAAAGAGCTTATTACCTCGCGAATTATTTGGCTAGAAGGATTAGAGCCAAATATAAATAAAGGGAACGGCGTAGATTCATATCAACGCTATATATACATTCACGGAACACATGAAGAGGGATTAATTGGGGTCCCTTCATCTATAGGATGTATTAGAATGTGTAATCAAGATGTAATTGATTTATTTCACTGTATTCAAAAGAATACATTTGTTTTGATACTAGACTAGGTTATATGTGAATAGTGAAACTCATAAAAAACTGTTAATGATATTTAATGCAGGGCTAGACCGTGTCAGAGGAGAGCGCGCAGTTAGTAATTTTATTGCAAGCAAAAAATTCACAAAGCAGTATCAATTAATTTCCATAGGTAAAGCTGCATGCTCGATGGCTTTAGGCGCCTTAAACAACATGCAAGACAATATACATGAAACTTTAGTAATTACAAAGAAAGGACATATTGATTCACGCTTATCAGATTTTCAACAGGTTACTTGCCTTGAATCAGATCATCCTATACCAAGCATGTTAAGCATTAAAGCTGGCGAAGCACTGATTGAGTTTATTAACTCTTCTCCAAAAGATCACGAATTTATATTTTTAATTTCTGGCGGCGCTTCAAGCTTGGTTGAAGTTTTATCGGATGGAGTAGATTTACCACTTTTACAAAAACTTACTGATGAAATGTTAGCGTCAGGTATGAACATTGCAGAAATGAATATAATTAGACGTTCAATTTCAAAGATTAAAGGCGGACGCTTATTAAACTATTTAAAAGAGAAAACTGTCTATGGTTTACTTATATCAGATGTGCCAAATGATGATCCTGCAGTCATTGGCTCAGGATTGTTAACTAGAGTAGAGGATAAAAAACTTCCTAAAAATTTGTCAGAGCAAATTAAAAAAATACTTAGTAGCACACCATCTTCCGAACTGCCTCCACAGTCTGCGTTTTCTGGCGTCAAAAATATGATAATTGCAACATTATCAGACGCAAAAAATGCAGCAGCAGACAAAGCTAGCACACTAGGTTACCCAGTGAAACTGCATGCTCAATTTCTTGAAGGCAGTGCCGTAGATGTTGCAAAAGATCTAATTAAAACTTTGAGAAATTCCGACCCAGGTATTCATATTTGGGGCGGAGAAACATCTGTTATATTGCCTAAAAACCCTGGGAGAGGTGGCCGTAATCAACACTTGGCATTATCTGCAGCAATAGAGATTGGTAATGATAAGTCTTTATGTTTATTGTCAGCGGGGACAGATGGGACTGATGGTCCAACTGAAGATTCAGGTGCTATTGTAGATTTCTCCACAATTCAGAAGGGTTTAAGCCTCAATATGGATCCTGGCATACATCTAAATACTGCAGATTCTGGGTCTTATTTACATGCTACCGGTAACCTAATTACTACAGGACCTACCGGGACCAATGTCATGGATTTGGTTATCGCGCTCAAACGTTAATAATTTTAAAACCTTCTGGTTTGCATGATAGTGCGCTGCTTGTGGCATACCAGTCACCCAAAACTATTCTTTTTGCATCTTTACTATTTAGTGTGAAATTATGAATATTAGGCCGGTGTGTGTGTCCATGTATAAGGTTATATACATTGTATTTTTGCATCATAGCGATGACAGCATCTTGGCTGACATCCATTATATACTCAGGTTTTTCACTAATAGCTTTCATACTTTGTTTCCTTAAATAATTTGCTATGGTTAATCTTGTTTTTAAATTTAAAAATAAAAAAGATTTTTGAATTATTTTGTTGCGAGTTTTTTTTCTAAACCTTTGGTATGAAATATCATCAACACAGAGCGTATCCCCATGCATTATCAGCGTTGGTTCGCCAAATAAATCAATAACTACATGTTCATCTAAAATTTTACATTTTGTTATCGAGGCAAACTTCGACGAGATCAAAAAATCACGATTTCCATGGATAAAATAGACAGGTACGTTTTTGTCATGCAGAGATGCTATAGCCTGTATCGCGGGCTGCATTTCCTTAGCAGGATCGTCATCGCCTATCCAATATTCAAACAAATCACCCAAAATATACAATGCATTCACATAGCTAGCTCTATTTTTAATAAAACTAGCAAACCTTTGAACCATTTCTGGTCTTTGTTTATCAAGATGTAAATCAGAAATAAATAAAACTTCTTCCACTACTTGTCGACAATAGATACTTTTTCAATAATTATAGTTTCAATTGGCACGTCTTGGTGCATGCCAGCATTACCTGTGGGCGTATTTACGATAGTATCAACTATATCCATACCTGAAGACACATTGCCGAACACACAGTACCCCCAGCCTTGTTCAGACTCAGCACTGTAATTTAAAAAATCATTATCATTCACATTAATGAAAAACTGAGCTGTAGCTGAATGCGGATCTGTGGTTCGCGCCATTGCTATGGAACCACGGGCATTTTTTAAGCCGTTGCTAGCTTCATTTTTTATTGGGCCAATAGTTTCTTTTTCGTTCATATCTTGATCAAAACCACCACCTTGAATCATGAATCCTGGTATAACGCGGTGAAAAATAGTTCCATTAAAGTGATTTTTTTCAACATAGGTCAAAAAGTTTTTGACTGTATTTGGAGATTTATCAGGGAGGAGGCTAATTTTTATCTCCCCTTTATTTGTGTTTATAGATATTTCTATTGTTTTTTCAGACATAGCGTGATTTTCTCCAAATAAAGCAAACGGATATAAAAATAAAATAACTAATAGAATGATTCTTTTGAATGCTTGGTTGATCATAACGTATTAAAGTTTAGCATGGACTAACTATTTGATCTAAACTTGCGTTAAAATCATTGATTCTTTTAACTATAAGTATTATTTTCCGCCTTGTGATCGACTTTAAAGTGAGCGATTATAGCGGCGTTTGGTCACCATTATCGGGGTATAGCGCAGTCTGGTAGCGCATTCGCTTTGGGAGCGAAGGGTCGGGGGTTCAAATCCCTCTACCCCGACCAATAACATGCGCCCGTAGCTCATCTGGATAGAGCATCGGCCTTCTAAGCCGAGGGTAGCAGGTTCGAATCCTGCCGGGCGCGCCATGTAAATTAAATTATGTATACTAAGAGTTCGACGGTGAGCGTAGCTCAGTAGGTAGAGCGCAGGGTTGTGGTCCCTGTGGTCGTGGGTTCGATCCCCATCGCTCACCCCATTTTGGGGGATTAGCTCAATTAGGCAGAGCATCGGACTCTTAATCCGCAGGTTGTCGGTTCGATTCCGACATCCCCCACCACTTGCCTGTTAAATTAGTTTAAAAATAATTGGTATTCTTAGTGATGACTGTATAGCAGAATTGTTCTTGGTTGCAGGCAGAAATCTCCACTTTGTGACTGCCTCAATAGCTTCATTATCGAGAATTTTATAGCCAGATGATTGGTATATTTTTATTTGAGTAGGGTCGCCAGTTTTACTTATATTTACTTGCAAGGTGACTTTGCCTTCAATGTCATTTTTTTGTGCAAGCAGCGGGTAGCGTGGGACTGTGTTATTAAGCGATTTATGTTTATAGCGAGCCTTTATAATAGCGTTTTGGGTAGTAATTTTTTTTATTTTTCGTGATTGAGCCTTAGTATTGTAGTCATTGTTTGTGAGGATCTTTGCTAGATACCAGGTTCTTTTATTTTCCCTCTCTTTTGCGTTGCTTTTCAAGCTAACAGTAACTAGGTTCTTTTCGCCTGCTATAATTGATTTAGAGTTTGTGTGGTAATAGGAAACATAAATACCGAGATGTATAAAAATAGAGACAAACAAAGAAAGTTTCATGTAGTGTGTTTTTATCGACATTTTTCTAGATTATTTTTCCTATTTCATGGAATTTTCTCCCCCTCTGTTGCAGCTTCAATGCATGCGAGTAGTAAAAAATTACACAAAGTATGGTCAACCATATTAGCGATATATAACCGAGAACATGGTCATAGTCGCCAACTAAATAACTGTATTTATTATATGGCCATGGGGTCTGATCAGTAAAATGTTTTAGCATTTTTATAGAAAACACAAGCCCAGCATGAATACCAATTGTGGTTATAATACTTTTATAACGAATACGTATTAGGCTGAAAAGAATACCTAAAATAAACAAGCACGCATAGGAATCTATGCTCGCAGAATTAGGAATCAAGTTTGGTAAAGCGGCCAAATATCCAGAGAATCCATTACTTAAAGTTATCGGGGCATTTTCCTGCAGCGCCGGGGAAAAGAAATGCATCGACGCATAAAATATACTACTTAGAATAATTACACTAGTTAAAGATTCTTTGTACGGCCTATTTATGAGAATGCCCCTAAAAAATGTTTCTTCAAAGAAACCTATTAAGAAGCTACTAATAATTGCCGAAACAAGTGCTAACGGGAACTCCGCTATTATACGATCCATGTGTAAATCTAAATAACGTATATTGAGCATAAATAGCGCAATAACTATAGGTGCAGCACAGACTATCCCTATAAAGAAACATTGCATTAGTTTTTTTATTGCATAGGAACCACTATCAACATATCCAATTCTTCTCCAATCAGATATACCTAAAACGCGCATTAGAGGATATATAAGCCCAATAGCAAATAAAAATGAAGTGAACTTTATGATTTTATCATTTGTAATGAGTTCATTAGGGCCTACCAAGTTGATTATCGGTATGCCAAGCAGCGAGCCAATCATGAAGGTCGCAAGTACGAATATAAAAAATAATATAACTATGTGCATAGAGTAATTAAGTAGCTATTTTTGGATAGTATAAATTTTATCATTAGAGTCTTTTATAATAATATACTTTTATCTTGGTTATAATAATGTATCTATAACGCGAGAGTGGCGGAATTGGTAGACGCGCTGGATTTAGGTTCCAGTGGGGCAACCTGTGAGAGTTCGAGTCTCTCCTCTCGCACCATCATTTTCAAGCCAAGGACAAAAAATGCAAATTTCTGTAGCATCAATGAGCAAATTAGAACGTAAAATGTCAGTCACTGTGCCAGCAAAAAAAGTTGAGGAAGAAATCAATAATCGTCTTATTGATTTACAAAAAACATTCAAGATGCAGGGTTTTCGTGAAGGGAAAGTACCACTTAAAATTGTAAAACAAAAATTCAACGCAAAGATTGCTCAGGAAGTGATGGGCGATCTTATGCAACAAACATATCAACAAGCAATTCAGGAGAAAGAATTAAAACCTGTTACTGGACCTACAATTACACCTAAAAGTATAGAAATGGGAAAAGATCTTAAGTACGAAGCTATTTTTGATGTATATCCAGACTTTAAGATCAAAGGAGCGCATAAAATTAAAATTTCTAACCCAGAGACCGAAATTGCACAAGAAGACATTGCAGATGTAGTGGAGAAGTTGCGCACACAAAAACGTGAATGGAAGTTGAGTAGTGGCGATGCAAAAAAAGGAAGCCAACTTGATATTAATTTTGA
>Ga0315338_1001934_pt1 | contig 22892 bp, 31 predicted proteins | sample ASW8metaG_FD_204518 | JGI IMG/M metagenome (GOLD analysis project Ga0315338, IMG submission 204518) | Ammonia-oxidizing marine archaeal communities from Monterey Bay, California, United States - ASW #8 | ecosystem: Environmental > Aquatic > Marine > Coastal | place: USA: California | collected... | reverse complement strand
ATCACGGTGCTATAATTTTGATATGAAAAAAATATTTTTAAATACGTTCAAAAAACTTCGTTACAAAAAAACTATTTTGGTAGTTGTATCAATTTTTTTCTTTGCAATATTAATTTCTGATAACAGGTATAAAAAACCTCATATAGCAAAAATTACGATAGATAATATTATTACACAAGATTCTTTTAGATATGAAAAACTTGAAGAATTATCTCAAAATAAAAACACAAAAGCAGTTATAGTTTTTATTAATAGTCCTGGTGGAACTGTGGTTGGAGGGGAAACGCTATATAAAAGTATAAAAAATATTTCTCAGCAAAAACCAATTGTATCAGTTATGGGAGAGGTTGCTACTTCTGCTGCATATATGGCATCTTTAGGATCAAACCATATATTTGCTCAAGAAGGAACTATTACAGGATCAGTTGGTGTGCTAATATTAAGCTCAGAAATTACGGAACTTGCAAAAAAAATTGGAGTTTCTACTGAAATTATTAAAAGTGGAGATTTAAAAGCCTCACCTTCTCCTTTAGAAAAAATGACCCCTAAAGCAAGAGAACAGATGAAAAAAATTGTAAAAGAGATATCTAAAAATTTCATTGATTTAGTAAAAAAAGAAAGAAAGCTAGATAATAACAAAACACAATTAATCTCAGATGGAAGAATTTTTACAGGTCAATCAGCTGTCCAAACAGGTCTAATTGATACTATTGGGAATATTAAAGAAGCAAAAGAGTATTTAAAAACAGAATATAATATTGGCAAACTACCATTATTAGATTTTGAAATTATAAAAAAAGAAAAGTTAATAGAAAAATTTTTATCATTCTTTTCCGGCAACATTAATGCTAGCAGATTTTTAAATCTTCAAGGTCTTATTTCTATTTGGATTCCAAATGTATGATTATTTAAAAATAGGTTATTATTGAAATAATGAAAAAATTTCTCAGATTCCTTTTTTATCGATAATAGAAATTTTTAGATCTTCTTCCTTTTTTTCTGAAACCATTTTTAAATTAGTAACTATTAGACGAAGTTCTACACTGTTGAATTCTTTTCCAGTTCCTATTCTTGTACAAATCATCTCAACTTTATTGTATAAATCGTTTGCATGGTTATTTTGTACTTTATATTCATAATTCCTATCTGTTGTAATATTTAATTTAACACCATACTTTTCATTAAAATGTTTTTCTAGAGCACGTAAACTAGTTTTGCACATTATGAATTCATCTAACTTTTCAGATTCAAAAAAATTGTTAGTAGAAATCTTCCAAACTCGTTTTGTCATACTTGTGCAATAAACAATATGTTGTTTAAATAACTTATTCGGCACCTTTCCTTTCGTACGGTAGTTATCAGATGTTGAATCTATGCACTTGTCTCCAAATTTGATTCCAAATAATTCCATAATTTCTTCTGGTTGTTTTTCCTCTATTACTTCAGCCCATACACCATGAACTGGGAAAAAGAGAAGAAATATGAGCAAGAGTTTTTTCATACTAATATTATAGCATTATGATCCGTGATTTTCGATGCAAAATTGGTTGCATTATGGTTGTAAATTTGTTCAAACTTTTGATCCGTGATACGGGATTAGAGTTTATTTAATATTTTTATATTGCTTTTTGATCCTTAATTGTTTTTTAAACATAGTTACGACCTTTCCAGTGGAAGAATTTTGAAGTTTTTTTCCATTTCGGTAAATTTTTATGCTGACTTAATTTCAAAGCAGTAGAGTCTTTTTTTGATAAAATTGGTTTTTTTATTGGCCATTTAATACCAATATCAGGATCATCCCACACAATTGTTCTTTGATTATTTGAAAAAAATTTCCCTGTACATTTGTAAATTATATCAACTGTTTTACTTAATACTAAATAACCATGCCCAAACCCTTCTGGTATACATAATTGCTGTTTTTTTTTTGAATCTATAATGCATCCACACCATTTTCCAAAAGTTGGGCTGTTTTTTCGAATATCAACAATGACATCAAATATTTTTCCATTAATAACCGAAACAAGTCTTCCTTGTAGGTTTGGAAATTGAAAGTGAATCCCTCTTAGAGTATTTTTTTTCGAATAGGAATGAAGTACTTGAACAATTTTAAATTTTATTTTATTTTTAAAATATAAATCTTGTCTCCAAATTTCATATAGAAAACCTCTTTTATCATAAAAGACTTTTGGTTCAATAATGAAAGTATTAGGTAAAATTAATTTTTTAATTTTCATTAATTTTTTTTTACTATATGTTTTTTTGAGATAATTTTTCTTGGATAGGTGGACAATTAATATTCCCATATGAACAAAAAACACAACAATCACCCTGTTTGGGTTTTAAGACTGCATTGCAACTTGAACATTTATAAATGTACAGACAAGAATCTTTAGGCATTTTCTCTTTTTTCCTGTATGTGCAATTTGGACATGTAATAATTGAATAATATTCCACCATAGAAATTATCATAGCACCATGATCCGTGATTTTGGAGGCAAAAACAGTGTCAATTATTTTTATTGTTTTATTAAAATCATTTTGAATGGGCCTGTATCTTCGCTAATAGTAGCATCTCTCATGTCAATTACACCGGGAATGCCAAAATATGCTAATCTTGGTGATACTTCAATTAAATAACTTTTTCCGGGTTCTGCATCAAAAAGTATTGACATTCTACCAGGCACCATGAAAGTGGTAACACTTACTGTTGTTCCTCCAGATTGAACATCATAAATAGTTGCTTTTCCATTAGGTAATTTAGCTATCTTTTTATCGTTTACGCGAATATTTGCTTTTGATGTCGCAGCTTTAATGTTTTTTTCTCGTTTAATCGTAAGTCTTGAATACCCTGGCTTAACAGGTTTCTTAATATTATGGAATCCCATAGCGTCTAGATCTAAATCTGCTTCTTCAGACTTTGAATGGGTTGTAGTAAATAATAATAAGAAGATTGAACATATTGCAAATTTTTTTATAAGCCAATTTAAAGATATTTTTTTCATATCAAAATTATACATCATAATTCGTGATTTTCGATACAAAATTGTCAGTAAATTACTGATCCGTGATTTTCGATCCCGTCTAGCTCCACCAAAAAATCTATAGATTTAGTATTTTTTCTATGAACTCTGCCCAAGTTCCTGATGGCTTCCAAATCTTTTCCATAGATTCTTTTGCTTTTTCTTTATGAAAATTATCGTGCAAAACTCTATAAAGGTAAATGAAAGCAGAAACTCTCATATTCATAGCACAATGAACAAAAATTTTTTCCCCCTGATGCTTTTTCATAGCCATAACAAAAGAATTAAAATCAGTTTCTTTAGGATTATCCCAATCCACAGGAATATGAATATAATCCATATTATTTTCTGCAACTAAAAATTCTTCATTATCAATGGGATTTTGATGAGAAGGGAGTAAATTAACTACAACAACAACACCTTTTTTTGATAGCTTCTTAAAACTATCATGACTAGGTTGTCCACCTGTTATTAATTGTTCATTTAAAACTAAATAATTGAGTATATCCATTCTTCATATATCACCTAATCTTAGTAAAGCATAACCAATCCATAAAACCAATATTAAATACCATAAACACCAGCCTTTGCTTGCAGGAAAATATTTAGAAACATTTTTAAATTTTTTTTCATACCATTTTGGAAAAAACCACACCATTATGTTAGCAGAAACACTATCAAGAAGAATTAGATACCATAAAATTTCTTCTAATGTAAATCCCATAATTTCAATTTCATTTTTTTTTGTTTTCTAGACATAAATATTGTAATACCATAACTCATAATTTTGTATGCAAAATTAGTACAATAAAATTTCGATGAATAAAAACATACTTATATTACAACATATATCTGTTGAAGATCCTGGCTTTATAAAAGATTTAATGATTAAAGATAAATTTAATCTTAAGACTGTAAAACTCTACGAAGGTGAAAAGATTCCAGAAAATCTAAAAAAATACGACGCTATGTTTTCTATGGGAGGTCCTATGGATACATGGATGGAAAGTAAATATCCTTGGTTAAAAGATGAAAAAAAAGCAATATACGAATATGTTGTAAAACTTAACAAGCCCTTTTTAGGTTTTTGTCTTGGTTGTCAATTGCTTGGCGAAGTTTTAGGAGGAAGAGTAGAAAAAATGAAAAAAAATGAAATTGGAATTTTGGGTCTATCTATGCAAAATGGGTATACCAGCGATGCCTTATTTCAACATTTTGATCCAACCATTAAAGTTTTACAATGGCATTCTTATCAAGTAAATAATCTAAACAATGTGAAAGTTTTAGCATCATCTAATCTTTGTAAATATCAAGCTTTTCGATACAAACAACACGCTTATGGTATACAATTTCACTTAGAAGCTAAAAATAATACTATAAAAAGTTGGGCATCTATTCCTGAATATAAAAAATCATTAGAAAATAGCTTAGGTCCTGGTTCAATGGAAAAATTAGAAAATGATACTTTAACTTCCCTAGACATAATGAATGAAAGTGCTGCCTCTATGTATCAAGGATTTAAATCATTACTCTAAAATTTTTTATTTAACTACGTGGCTAATTTTATTTTTGTATTGTTTATTTACCCAAGTAGATGCTGGAGATAAAAAAGTAAATTCATCCATGTAATTATATGTTTTATTTTTTTTTTTAGATTTTTTCATATATTCTAGATGTATGATCTAAACTAATTTAGTTCCAATTTATTTTTCATATATACTTAATATGTTTTCGAAATGATGGATATATAATAGACATAATATTTTTGAAAGTGGGTGAACAATGAATAACACAACTAATGATAATGAAATGATTAAAAGGACTGTACAGTTCTATATTGATGGAGCTAAGTCTGGGAAAGGTGATGATATGAAACCAGCCTTTCATGCAGATGCAACCATTTTTGGTTATATTGGTGACGATTTATTTGCTGGGCCAATACAAAAACTTTTTGACTGGAATGATAAAAATGGACCAGCGACTGAAATTGAAACAAAAATAGCTAATATTGATATAGTTGGTACGATTGCAACCGTTCGTCTAGAAGCAGATAATTGGACGGGCCATAAATTTACTGATTTTTTTACACTACTTAAGGTAGATGATGAATGGAAAATAATGAATAAAGTATTTTATCTTCACGCTTAAGTTGCATATATTGTAATTCAAGGAGTAATTAATGCCTTTTGTCACAATTACCTTACTTGAAGGTAAGGGTAAAGAATATATTAAAGCGGTTACAGATGGAATAAATTCTGCAGTTATAGAAACAATGGGATTTCCTGATGATGACCGGTATCAAGTAGTTCATCAAGTAAGCGAAGATTGTCTTCAATATCAAAATAGAACTGATGACAGGGTAATGATGCACTTAGTTATGAGAGCAGGGCGTTCCAACAAATCAAAACAAGCGTTTTATAAGAAGGTGGTTCAAAATTTATCCAAAAGTCCCGGAATTAAACCTGAAAATGTTTTTATAACAATAACTGAGAATCATGATATTGATTTTTCATTTAGAGATGGAATTGCTCAGTTTGTTGTTTAAATAAAATTCTTTTGATTTTTTTTTTAAAAATGTCTAGAGAATTGTTTTTTTCTTTTATAAGAACTAGGAATATTCATTAATTTTCTATATTTTGATACAGTTCTTCTAGCAATGTTTATCCCATTTTTTTTGAGTTTAAATACAATATATTTATCTGACATTATATTTTTTTTTGATTCTTCTTTAATCAATCTTAAAATTTTATTTTTAATTAATTTATTAGAGAGCAATGTAGCTTTATCTTCACTATTTATTCCTCTGGAGAAAAAATATTTTAATTCAAAAATACCTTTTGGCGTTTGAATATATTTTTTTGATGTACACCTGCTCACAGTGCTTTCATGAAAGCCAGTTTTTTTTGCAATTTCTTTTTGAGTTAGAGGATAAAAATAATTTATTCCTTTTTTAAAAAAATTTTTTTGATGTTTTACTATTTCTTTAGTAACTTTTTCTAAAGTTCTTTCTCTATTTTTTATAGAATCTAATAATAATTTACCTGATTTTACCCAGTTAGATAAGTTTTGTTTTTCCCTTTCATATAATTTTTTTTTTTTTATTATTTCATAAAGTTTTTTATTAAAATCAAATCTAGGCATCTGTGATTGATTTACTTCTAACTTAAAATTATCTTTATTTTGTTTTAATATAATATCAGGTATTATATTTATATTAGGTTGATGATCATAAATGTTTGCTGGTTTAGGATTTAAAGATTTAATATTTTTAATCATTTTTAACAACTCTTCTTTTTTAAGCCGAGTTTTTTTACATAGCATGCCAATATCATTTTTTGCTAATAATTCTAAATTTCTTACAAGAAAATGATATTTACTGTTGAATAATTTTTTAGATTTAAGCTGTATTTCAATACATTCTGATAGATTTCTTGCAAAAATTCCTGGAGGGTCGAACTCTTGGATTTTTTTTAAAGTTTTTTCTACTAAAGCTTTAGTTATGTTGCAATCTTGTATTTGTAGTTTTTTAGAAATCTTATCTATGTCATCATCCTTAATATAACCATTGTTGTCTATACGTTCTAAAAATTTTAGAGCTATTAGTTTTTCTTCGCTATTGTTAATATCAATGTTTATTTGCTCATTGATATGGTCCCTTAAATTTTTTTTTTGTTCTAAGGTTTTTTCAATATATTCTGATTTTGAATTGTCTTCTCCTTTTTTAAAATATGAATCTGTATTATATTCCTTTTTATCTCTATTAGATTCAGGCTCTAGCAATGGATTTTTTTCTAATTCTTTATTTATTTTCTCAATCATTTCAGCATAAGATAGCTGTAATATTTGAAGAGACTTTTGCATTTGAAGATTAATTGTAAAAGTTTGAGATTGATTTAATTTTATACTATTTTTTATTTTCATATGCTTAATAACTAAATTTTAAAAGTTTCTCCTAAGTAAACTTTTTGAACTACTTTATTATTTATAATATCTTTTGGTCTACCCTGCATCAATACCTTTCCTTCGTTTATTATATATGCTCTATCAATTATGCTTAGCGCTTCTCTGACATTATGATCTGTGATTAAAACACCTATTCCTCTTTTTTTTAAATTTTTGATTAAATTTTTTACTTCATTTAATTGTAAAGGATCAATACCAGTAAAAGGCTCATCAAGTAAAATGAAATTAGGTTTTGTACACAACGTTCTTGCAATTTCAACTCTTCTTCTTTGTCCACCAGATAATTGCATTGCATTGTCTTTTCTCTTTTTTATTAAAGCGAAATCTTTTAAAAGATCTTCTAAAAAATTAATTCTCTTGCTTTTTTCTGTTACAGTATATTCAAGTATGCTCATCAAATTTTCCTCAACCGTTAAACCCCTAAAAACTGAAGGTTCTTGTGGCAAATAACCTATACCTATTTTTGAACGAATATGTATTGGAAAATTTGTAATATCAGTACCATCAACAAAAATTTGACCTTTATTTGGTTTTATAAGCCCTGTTAAAATATGAAAACAAGTAGTTTTACCCGCACCATTTGGTCCAAGCAACCCGACAGCTTCTGATCTATGAACTTCTAGATTTATATTATTTAGTACTTCATTTTTTAAAAAAGATTTATTTAAATTTTTAACTAAAAGACCTTCTTTTTTACCACTATTTTTTTTTTGATCTAATGATTCCATAAACTTTTTTTCTACCTCCTTCTTTATTTGGTTCGATTGATATTTCTCCTTTACCAGTTAAAACATTAAAAATTCCTTTGTCTCCAACTAACAAATCGCCTTCTTTTTCTAATTTTACTTTGTCGTAAAGTTCTATGATATTGTCTTCAACAAAATATATACCTCTTTCTGCAAAAGCCTTTCCTTGATCTGATACAATTACAACATTGTTATCAGCATTAATTTGTATAATTTTTGTTTCACCTTTTTTTGTTTCGCAGGTAAATGCTGTTAGTACATCAGCTTGAAGCGAAGTTAAACCTTCTTTAACATAGGCATTGCCTGTAACAATCATTACTCCTTGTTCATTATCTACCTCAATTTTTTTGTCCGCAGATATTTCTATATCTTTTCCTTCTTCTTTCTCATTTTTATCTTTAGTTTCTTCTAAATTATTATTTTTATTGGGACCATTATTTTTTTCTGGAGAATTTTCATTTATTGTAAATTCTTTATTCTCAATGTTATCTTCCTCTTCAAAACACAAAGGAGCAGCAAAAATATTTTTATTAATCAAAATAATAAAAATTAATAAAAGAAATAGAAGATAATTTTTTTTTAATAGCATAAATAAGTTGAATTATTTTATATTTTTTATTTTTATTTTACTCTTTCCAAATAGTTGAAAATTTTTTGAAGTTTTTTGTACTTCAAAACCTTCTGATGAGAAACTAATAGTTTCATTTTTTCCAAATATTTTTTTATTTCCATAAATTTTTGCCTTTTTTAAGTCTATTATTGCATTATTTGTATCAATTTGCTCACCATCACTATGTAAGAATATAACATCCCCTATTAATTCTAGTGTTTGTTTTTCAATATCAAAAATGCCTTCCTCAGCATTCATTGTTAACCATTTTCCTTTTTTTAAATTTATTTCAGCTTTTGGTTTTTTAAATAATAATTTATTTTTACTGTTAGTTATTTTTTGATATTTTTTTGCATGTAAGTAAAAAGGTTGATTAAGTTCATCAATTCCTTGGAAGGTAAAATCTTTTGTTTTTTTTAGATTTTTTGTTATATCTAATGGGGATTTTTTTTCTTCAGAAAAATTGTAAATTGATGACCAAAAAAAAATTGTAATTAAAAATATAGACAAAATAAAAGGTGCTGATTTATAGTAGAGATTTCTTATAAACAAAGATTTTTCGTAACTATTTGTATTTAGTTTATTACTAAACAAATTTAGAATTCTTTTTTTTATCATTAGCAATTTAATTAAAGAAATTAAGCTAATTCTAATTCTATACAATCGTGTATGTGAAGTATACCAATTGGTTTATTATTTTTTGTAACAAAAACTTGAGTAATTTTATTTTTTTTCATTATATTTAAAGCTTCAATTGCAAAAATATTTTCACCAACAGTTTTTGGTTTTTTTGTCATTATATAAGAAGTTTTTTTTTCTAAAATATTGTCTTCCATATGTCTTCTCAAATCTCCATCTGTTATAATTCCAATAAGATTGTTCGTTTTAGATACGACTCCTAGACAACCAAAACGTTTTTTAGTCATTTCAATTATAGCAGTTGTCATAGGAACATTTTCATTGATCAATGGTAATTTTTTAGCAGAATGCATAACGTTTTTTACTAACAACAATTTTTTCCCCAATTGCCCACCTGGATGAAAAGAATAAAAGTTTTTTTTTGTAAACTTTTTACTTTTCATTAGAGAAATTGCAATTGCATCGCCTAAAGCTAGCATAGCTGTAGTTGATGTTGTTGGAGCTAAATTTAAAGGACAAGCTTCTTTTAAATTTGATATTTCAATACAAACTGTAGAAATATTTTCTAATTTTGAATTAGATTTTCCAGTGATAATTATTAATGGAATTTTTCTTTCTTTTGAATATATAAAAACATCATTTAATTCAATTGTTTTTCCTGAAAAAGTAAATGCTAAAACCACATCTTTATTATTAATCATTCCTAAGTCACCATGACTTGCTTCAGTTGAATGTATAAATTGAGAAGGGGATCCAGTTGAAGATAATGTGGAAGCAATTTTTTTAGCAATAATTCCACTTTTACCAACTCCTGTTACTACGATCTTTCCATTAGTTTTCTTTAAAATATTTACAGCTTTTGCAAAATTTTTATCTAACTTTTTTGATAAAGTTTCTAGACCTTTAATTTCAGTATTTATAACTTTTTTTGCAGTTTTAATAATTTGTTCTGTCATTTTTTTTTTTATTATTTATTTATGTTCGAAAATATCTTTATCTTGCCATCCCAACAAATCAAATTCTGCTCGTGTTGAAAGAAATTCAAAACAAGATTTAGCAAGATGTAGTTTTCCTTCGCGTACCATTATCTTATCAAGCTTATTTTTTATTTCATGTAAATAAAGAACATCATTTGCTGCATAATCTAATTGGTTCTCAGTTAAAGTATCATTTCCCCAATCTGACGTTTGACTTTGTTTATTTAAATCTACTTTTAAAAGATCTTTACATAGATCTTTTAATCCATGTCTGTCAGTAAAAGTTCTAGCTAATTTTGAAGCAATTTTCGTACAATAAATTGGCTCACACATTATTCCTAAGTTTTTTTTTATAACAGCTATATCAAATCTAGCATAATGAAAAATTTTTAGAATATTTTTATCATTAAGTATTTTTTTTAGATTCGGTGCATCATAAGAATTTTTAAGAAATTGAACTATATACGAATTATTTTTACCATCTGAAATTTGAATTAAACAAAGCCTATCATTGTTTATATTTAATCCCATAGTTTCAGTATCTATTGCAATAGATTTCTCAAATTTAACATTTGCAGGTAAATCGTTTTTATATAATTTGATATTTTTAACTTTTTGGTCCATGGTATGATGTGGCATTTTTCAAAAAAAAATCAATATTTTTTTTTTTTTTTAACTAATTTATTAATTAATGAATAATTTGAGAAACTTAAAAATAACTATATTTGGCGGAACAGGATTTCTTGGCAGACATTTGATTAAATATTTATGTAATCACGAATGCATAATTCAAGTACCTACAAGAAGCCCAGCAAAAGGATATTTTTTACAGCCTTTAGGGGATGTGGGCCAAATAAATTTAATTAAATTTGATTTATCAGATAATAAAAAGTTAAAAAATTTAGTAGAAAATTCAGACATTATTATAAATTTAGTTGGAATTTTATATGAAAAGAAAAGAAATGATTTTATCGAGGTTCATTATAATTTTGTTAAGAAATTAGTAGATAATATAAAAATATACAAAAAAAAGTTTGTACAAGTTTCAGCTTTGGGAGTTAATAAATCTAAAGATTCTTTATATTCTAAAAGCAAAAATCAGGCTGATATATATATAGAAAAAAATTTAGAAAAATTTTTAATTATTAGACCTAGTCTAATCTTTGGACCAGAAGATAATTTCTTTAATAAATTTGCACAAATGAGTTTGATCAGTCCATTTCTACCTTTAATTGCAGGTGGTACGACTAAGTTTCAACCAGTTTATGTAGAAGATGTTTCTAAAGGCATTGTCACAATTTTAAAAAAGGATATAAAAAATAAAATATTTGAGTTTGGCGGACCAGATATTTTTTCATTTAAAGAACTATTGCAAATTTTATTAGAATCTCTTAATCGTAAAAGATTATTAATATACATTCCAAAAAGAGGAGCTGTTCTATTAGCTAAATTTTTTCAATTATTACCAAACCCCTTATTGACAGAAGATCAGATCAAACTTTTAGAAAATGATAATGTTGTTTTAGATACTAATTATACTTTTAAGTATTTAGGTATTTCTCCAGTATCTTTAAAATTAATAATTCCAGATTATTTAAAAAGATTCAAAAAATACTAAGATCAAATAAAATGCAAAATTTAAAATATGAAGTTTTCCCAAATGAAGATCTTAAACCAAATTCATTAGTTTTTTTGTTACACGGAATCGGAGCTGATGCTTCAGATTTAGTACCATTAGCAAAATATTGGTCTACAAATTTAAAAAAAACTAAATTTTATTCCTTAAATGCTCCGTACACATATAAATTAGCACCTTTTGGAAGGCAATGGTTTGATTTAGAGGATAGAGACCAAACAAGAATACTTAAAGAAATTGAATTAGTTAAACCAATGATTATTACTTTTCTAAAAAAAAAACTTAAAAAGTATAACCTTCAATACAAAGATTTGATATTAGTTGGTTTTAGTCAAGGAACAATGGTTGCATTAAACTTAGCGTTAACAATTAAAGAAGAACTAAGAGGAGTTCTAGGATATTCTGGTGGAGTTATTTTAACTAAGAGTGGAAAAATTGAAATAAATTCAAAACCAAAGATTTGTTTAATTCATGGTAAAGAAGATGAAGTTGTTCCAAAGAAAATGATGGAGTCAACTGAAATAGTTTTAAAAGAAAGTGATATTAATATTAATACTCATTTAATAGAAAACTTGGGTCATAGTATAAATCAAGAAGGTTTAGAAATTGGCCAAAACTTTCTTGTTAAATATTTGTTAAAATGTTAATAATAATTTGGTTTTTTTAATAAAATTTATTAGCTAAATAATATATATGAGTTTTAAAACCCTTGTTCTAAACGCTGATTATAAACCATTAAGTTATTTTCCTTTATCCATCTGTAATTGGAAAGAAAGTATTAAAGCTGTTTTTTTAGAAAAAGTTTCAGTAGTTTCCGAATATAATGAAATTGTTCGTTCACCTTCTATAAAAATAAAAATACCAAGCGTTATAGCTCTAAAAGAGTATGTTGTTTGTTCAAGAAAGCCTGCATTTACACGTTTTAATGTCTTCCTAAGAGATGAATTTGAATGTCAGTATTGTAGAGCAAAAAATAATTTAACATTTGATCATATATTACCAAAATCAAAAGGTGGCAAAACAACATGGGATAATGTAATTACTGCATGTTCAGATTGTAATACATCAAAAGGTAATAAGACTTTAAAGGAAATGAAATTATCTATTAGTAATGAGCCTTTTGAACCTTCAATTTCATATTTACAAGAGAAAATAAAGAAGTATCCCCCTAACTATCTGCATGATAGTTGGAAAGATTTTTTATATTGGGATACTGAGCTTGAACCTTAATCCTTTAATTTTTTCAACCCAACGATAGAAAGAATAAGTAAAATAAAAGATACAATTATATTGTATCCAGCAAGAGAAATTCCTAAAAATTTAAATGAAACATCTTCACAAGATATATAATTTTTATTTAATAAATATTCTTTTAAATCATTGTTATTTGATAAACTTTTAAAATTTGTTTCACAACTTGATAAAGAACTCCAAAAACCTTTTTCGACTCCAAAATGATGGACGGACATAATTATACTTGAAGTAAATATCAGAATATAAAATAGGAATGCAATTTTTTTAAAATTTTTATTATTAATTAACAAAAAAGATAATGCTAATAAAACAACGATAAAGTAGGGAAATCTTTGATAGACACATAGTTTGCATGGTTCAACTCCTTCAAAAAACTCCAAATAGTGGACTATTAACAAAACTAGAGCACTAAAAAATAAAAAAAATAAATTTAAAAAATTACTATTTTTGTAAACCATTTTAAATGATTAACCTAAATGTTTAATTATAAAATATATAACTAATAAAATTAAAAAAAATATTGAACTAATTAACCAAAATCTTTTAATTAATAATTCTTCTATTTTCTTACCAAAAAAATATAAAAGGGTAGCAATTAGAAAAAATCTAGCTCCTCTAGAAATAAATGAGACGATAGAAAATTCTAAAAGATCCATTTTAACAAAACCGCTAAATATAGTTATTAATTTATAAGGAATTGGTGTAAAACCACCTGCGCCAACAATTAAAGCCCCATGTTCATTATATCCTTCAGAGAAAGCTAAAAACTTATCATTTAGATTATAATAATTTAAAATACCTTGGCCTAAACTATCAAAGAAAAAACTACCAATAAAATAACCTAAAATTCCTCCTGCTACAGAGAAAACTGTACAATAAGAGGCTAAATAAAATGCTTTATTTCTATGAGCTAAAACTAAAAAAATTAAAAAAATATCAGGAGGAATAGGAAAAATAAAGCTTTCTAAAAAGGCAATAATTAATAAAAAAGGTAAAGCGTATTTTTTCTTAGATACTGCTATTATTTTTTTATAGATTTTTTTTATCATTTATAACACATTAAGTGGTAGGCGTGGACGGACTTGAACCGTCACGGTGTTGCCACCAGTGGTTTTTGAGACCACCCTGTCTACCAATTCCAGCACACGCCCGAACTATCTAGATTATAATTTTTTATTTCTTTTCTATAAAGTTAAATTTTAAGTCTGCAGATAAGATAATAAATATTATTATGTACAAAGATATAGGTGCGTATGGGCTTGTCCAACAAAATAACATTATAAATAATAAAAATTTTATTAATGAATTTAAAAATTCAGAAAATTTAAAATTTAATGTTTCAATTATAAAAAACAAACAAGGTATAGTAATTAGCACATCATAACTTTTAAGTCTTGGAAGAAGCATTGAAAGAGCAATAATACTAAATGCTATGGCTATGTTTTTATTTTTTAAAATTTCAGAGTTTTTAAATAAAAAAATTAAAATAAAAAATAAACTTCCTGAAATAAAAAAATAGGCTATGTATTTTAAATAATTTTCGGAAATAAAATAATTATCTAGTATTCTAAATAAACCTCTCCCAAAATCTCCCTCATCCCCAATAAATTTGGAAAATTCAAGAGAGTTTATCCAATCAATAAAAAGTTCATTATTTAAATAAAATGAAATTAAATAAATTGAAGTAATAAGAATTAAATAAAAAGAAGTTTTTAGAAAAATTTCTTTGTTTAAACCTTTTATTAAAAAAGGTATTCCAAAAAAAATTAAATAAGGGAATTTAATTAATGAAAGTATAGATAAAATTAAATAAAAAATATGATCTTTTTCTTTACTTAAAAAAAATAAACTAATTGCAAAAAAACTACCTAAGACTATAGATAAATTACCTGTGAAAAAAACGGAAAGGGAAATACCCCCAAAACATATTAAAAAAATATAAGAAAATTTTGAATTTATTTTGAAAATTTTAAAAAGAATTATTGGAATAGAAAGAAAAGAAATAAAAACAAAGAAAAACCAAAATTTTACTATGGCTGTATATTCAAAATTGGTAATAAATTTAAAAAAATGGAACACTACTGGGGGATTAAAAAAAGGAGAATTATGTATTTCTAACCATTCTTTATAAGGATTGTTTCCTTGATTTAATATTTCAGAACCAGCGTATATTAAATAAAAATCAGAAAAAAAAACTTGAAAAAAATTTGGATTACTTAAATATTTTTGTAATATCTCATTATAAAAATTTCTTGAAAATACTATTATTGTAGTAACAATTAAAATTGTAAGAAACGTAGTATTTAAATTTTTCTTAATCACAATGAATATATTAAAAAATAAAAATAATTGGATACCACCTACTAGCTTTGAAGAAAAAATAAAGCATATAATTATTCCTAGTAAATTATACATCAGAAGATTAGTTTTGAAAGAATGGATAAAGGGAAGAACAGATATAAAGTTTTTAAAATATCTTATAAATAGAAATCTTAACTCTCTAGATGTTGGCGCCTATAAAGGAGTTTATACTTATTTTATATCAAAATATTCAAGAATGGTTTATGCTTTTGAACCAAATCCAAAGTCTTATAAAATTTTAAAGAGAACCGTAGATAAAAATGTTAAAGTTTTGCCATACGCGCTTTCAGATAAATCATCTTATAATTTTTTAAAAATACCAAAAGGAAAAAAAGGTTATTCAAATCAAGGAGGTTCTATTCGAAATGTAAAATTAGATAAAAATTATGGTAAATTAAAAATAAAAACAAAAAAAATAGACGATTTAAAATTAAAAAATATTGGGTTTATAAAAATTGATGCTGAGGGAGTAGAGCTTAAAGTTTTAAAAGGTGCAAAAAAACTAATAAAAAAATATAAACCAAATTTACTTATTGAAATTGAAGAAAGATATATCTCCGAACCTATTGAAAAGTCACTTCAAAAAATTTTGAATATGGGATATCGAGGTTTTGCTTTAATTGGTGAAATTTTAACACCATTAAAATTTTTTGATGGTAATAAAAATCATAGAATAGATTATGGCCCAGAATTTCATGCCAATGCATTTATTTTTATTGCAAAATAAATTATGAAAAACTTTATTTTTTATTTATTTTTCTATTTATTAATTTTATATCCTATTCATTCTGAGGATATCCAAAACGTTTCTTATCCATTTACCGCAAAAGAATTGGTATTTGAATGCGAAGCATGGATACCAGGAGAAACAGCTGCTCAACAGGAAGCTAAAAGGGAATATCCGTGTGTCAGATATATTCAATCAGCCATTAATACTTATCAGCTGATTAAATCTCAAAATGATAAAGAATTACCAGACCTATGTTTATCTAATGTTTTAAATTTGCAAAGGCATAAAGATATTTTTATTAAATATGTCAAACTTAATCCTGATAAAGAAAATAAAGATGCTTCAAAAATTATTTTTGAATCTTTAATAGATGCATACTGTAAATAAAAATTTTTTTTAATTCATTTGTAATAAATCTTTGCTATATTTAAATTTCTTTTTTATATAGGGATGTACATTTAACTGGGTTAAAATGAGTTTAGATTTAGGACAACTTTCCTTGTGGCAAAATATAACTGTAGCTGTTTTAGTGGGATTAACATTTATATTTTCAGTTATTAAAATTTTCAAAGTCATAGGATTTACAGAAAGTGGTTTCGGTAAACTTTTATTAAAAGAACAAATTGTTGCAAGACCAGGATTTAATAGATGGTGGGTTCCTGTTGCTTCAGTTTCAATCCATTTATGTATAGGTTCTGTCTATGCATGGAGCATATTTAATCCAGCATTGATTAAAGCTATTGGAGTTGTTACAAGTTCAGCTGATGATTGGGCACTTAAAGAAGTAGTTTGGATTTATTCCACTGCAATTGTATTTTTAGGTTTAGCAGCAGCTTTTGCTGGAACATGGTTAGAAAAAGTTGGACCAAGAATGGTTGGATTAGTTGCCGCTTTTTGTTGGGGAGGGGGTTTTTTAATCGGAAGCGTAGGCATCATCAATCATCAACTCTGGTTAATTTATCTTGGTTATGGTGTTTTAGGAGGATGTGGTCTTGGACTAGGATATGTATCTCCAGTTTCTACATTAATTAGATGGTTTCCTGATAGAAGAGGTATGGCAACCGGTATGGCTATAATGGGATTTGGCGGTGGAGCTTTTTTTGGGGCACGCATTAAAGATTTTTTTATTCAATATTATTATAAAGCACCAGAACTTTTATCAAATATTACGGAGTCAGATTTAATTACAAAAGCAGGAAAGAGATTTGCAGAGACAACAGAAGGATTAAAAGAAGTGGTAGTAGTAGGAGCAAACGATGTTGCAAGCATGATTATCCCTGGAGAAGTTGGTGTATATCTAGTTGGAACAGGTTCTGTTGGTGTCGCACAAACATTTTTAACACTTGGCGTAATATATTTTGTTGTTATGACTATTGCATCTTTATCATATAGAGTTCCGGCAGAAGGCTGGGTACCAAAAGGGTGGAAACCTTTAAGTGATGCAGAGATTGAGAAAAAAATGATAACAACTAAACATGTTCACATCGATGAAGCATTAAGAACCCCCCAATTTTATCTTTTGTGGGTAATTCTCTGTTTTAATGTTACTGCTGGAATTGGAGTGCTCGGTGTTGCCAAAACAATGATTACTGAAATATTTCAAAAGAAAGCAGCTTTAATTGTTACAAGCGCCTTTACCACGTGGTACGTGATGCTTATTAGTATTTTTAATATGGCTGGTCGTATAATTTGGGCTAGTGCCTCAGATTATATTGGTAGAAAAAATACATATTATTGTTTTTTTATTTTAGGTATTATTTTATATTCATCGATCCCTATCTCCGCACAGACTTTTGATATAGCACCAGTTGTAGTTTGGTTAATTTTATTTTATGCAGCTACAATGATAATTTTTACAATGTACGGAGGAGGCTTTGCTACAATCCCTGCTTATTTAGCAGATATGTTTGGAACAAGATATGTTGGGGGAATTCATGGAAGACTATTAACAGCTTGGAGCACCGCAGGAGTTCTTGGTCCTGTTATAATAACTTCATTAAGAGGAAGTTCAATTAATAACGCTATTAATGATTTAGCAGCTACAGTCGATCCCCAGGCTTTTTTAGATAAATTTGGTGCAAGTATTGAAAATTTAGATGAACTTGTAAAAGCAAAAACTGTAACTATTCAAAACCTTTTGGAAATTTTACCACCAGGCACGCCTGATCCTACAAGCCAAGTTTATAATAAAACAATGATTGTAATGGCATTTTTGCTTGGGATAGCATTAATTGCTAATTTTTTAGTTAAACCTGTTGATCCAAAACATCATATGAAAAAATAAGTTTTACCTTATTTTATAAATTACCGGTACTTGAATAATCATTCTTTTTTTTGTTATTTCTTTTGGAAATACAGGAAATGGCGCAGCTGACTCTACAGCATCAAAACTTGAATCTACAAGACGTTGAAACTTTGCTTTAATAGATTTTACACTTTTTAATCTTCCATCATTTTGAATAATTATTTCAAGCATAACTATACCCTCCTCCCTTCTTATCAATGATTGTCTCGGATATTTCTTTTTTGAATCTATTAATTTATATACCTGTGTAACATATTGATTTATAATTTTTTTTGAAGCCCCTCCTTCAATTCCTTTTATTGTTCCGCCCTCAGCACTTTTTTCTACTTCTTTTTTTATTGATTTTTCTTGAGGTATAATTTTTTTTATATCAATTTTTTTTTTAACTTCCTCTTTAGATTTTTTTTTAATTTTTTTAATTACAGGAATTTCTTTTTTAATTATTTTTTCTTTTTTTATTGATTCTTTAGGAGCTTCATCCATTGTACCAATGGCTGATAAAGTTATTGTAATTCTTTTTTTCTTATCAAAAAAATTAGTTTTAAAACCTGTAAGAAAAAAAATTATGTAAATATGCAAAAGAATAGAAAGTAGAAATGCAAAATTCAGAACCCATATATTTTTTTTTTCTTCCATTTATTTTTGGTGTACGTAATTTGTCTCTACTACTACTTTTTTTATATTTTCACTCTCGAGTATTTTTAAAATTTTTAAAAAATATTCTGAAGGTGTTTCCGAATCTATTTTTAGAGAAACTTCGTTAGGTTTTCTTGATCTTAAAATTTCTAAATAATTTCTTTTTTGTAATTCTTTTTTTCTATTTTTACTATCAATAAATACCTCACCATCTTTTTTTATAATAATTGTTAAAAAAGGAGTTACAGGATCATTTTTTATTATTGATTCAGGAATATTTATTTTATGAGGATCAATTTTTGTGATAGTTCCTGCTAGCATAAAAAAAATTAACATTAAAAAAATAATATTGATTAAAGGAATTAAATTTATTTGCTTTATTTTTTTTTTTAAGGCCATTATTTTTCTAAATTTACTAATTTAATATTATCTGTTCCCGCTAAACGAACTTCTTCAATTAATCTAATTACTTTTTGAACAGCTATTTTTTTATGACTTTTTATTAAAAATTTTTGTTCTGGCTTATTATCAATAATTTTAATTATTTCATTTTTAATATTAGAAATACTAATTAATTTATTATTTAAATAAATCTTCCCTGTTTTATTTAAAATTAGTACTACGTTATTTTTTTGATTTTCAATTTGAACAGTTTCTCCGCTACTTAAATTTACTTCAATTGTACTTTTTTGAATAAACGAAGTAGCAAGCATGAAAAAAACAAGTAAAAGAAAAACAATGTCTATCAAAGGAGTAATATTAATAGATATAAGTTCTTTTTCTTCTTTTTGATAAAAATTATGAGTTTTCAAAATTTTTACTTTTTAAAGTTAAGTAGGGTATTGGTTCTTACGACAGCGTCATTAATTTTGTCTCTAGTATTACTTATCTTATTTTCAAAAAGATGATAAGCAGCTAGAGCCGGTATTGCAACTGCAAGTCCAAATGCAGTTGTTAACAATGCTTCCCAAATTCCTCCAGCTAATAGAGCAGGATCTATTTGTGAACCTGCTTTTTCTAAGTTTAAAAAAGCTTTTATCATTCCAAGGACAGTTCCAAATAATCCAAGCAAAGGACTAATACTTGCAACAACTTCTAATCCTCCAAGATAATTTTCTAAAGCTCTGACTTCGAGTGAAATAATTCTTGATATTTCTGCTTCTCTAGATTCTTTATCAAATCTTCTATCTCCTTTTGTTACTATTACAATTTCTATAATTCTTGCCAATGGACTTTTTATATTTTGGATTTCAGATAAAAGTTTTTTTGCATTTGACCCATTTAATTTTGCAAGAACTTCTTCTATTTTATTGGTTTTGGTTAATGCAGCGGATAAAAATTGTATTAATTTGACAAAAATTATTGCAAAAGCAAAAATTGAGAATCCCAGCAAAATAAACATCACAGGGCCTCCTTTTGATATTAAATCTAGATTATTTAAATTTATGAATTCGAATAATTCCATTAAAAAACACAATAATTAGTTCATTATCTTGATTTCATACAATCTTCAATCATTTTTTCTCTTTTTTTTGATAATTTTATATTATCTATATCATTTCCAATGTTATATGAATCAACCATGGTATCATCTGTTTGAAGCATATCAATCCTATCTTGATTAATATTGATACTTGTTTCAATATTATCATTAGCATCTTTTAGACAAATTTTATAATTTGAACTTTGTTTATTAAATTTTGAAGTATTAAAACTTTGCGAACATCCAACAGTTAAAAATAAAAAAAGAATTAGAGTATTTTTGAAGATAATTTTTTTCATTGAGTTTGTGTTGTTTAAAAATTAATTAAATATAATATTACATTAATTTTAAAAAAATTGTTTTAATAATTTTTTCTTTTTTATAGAAATTGTGAAAAAAATTTATTTTGATAAATTAAAAATAAACCAATCATATACTGAAAGTATAAAAGTTAGTGATGCAAATATAAAAAAATTTGCTAGTGCATCGGGTGATAAAAACCCAATACATTTAAATGAAAACTTTGCAAAAAACACTATTTTCAAAACAAGAATTGCTCATGGAATGTTAATTGCCTCTTTTGTTTCGTCGGTTATAGGTAATAAATTTCCTGGGAATGGGACAATATATGTTTCTCAAACTTTAAAATTTAAAAGGCCAGTAAAAATTAATGATTTAGTTAAAATTAAAATAAATGTTCAAAAAAAAATATTAAAAAAGAAATGGTGTGAACTTCAAACACTATGTTTTGTCAAGAATAAAGTAGTTTTAGAGGGAACAGCTATTGTTATACCTCCACAAAAATAAACTAGTATGAAAGTCCTAAATGGATATTCAAAAATAAGACAAAATACTGTTTTAACAATTGGTAATTTTGATGGAATACACAAAGGCCATCAAAAAATTATTAAGAAAGTTGTTGAACTTTCAAAAAAAAATAATTTAAAGTCAGTTGTAATTACTTTCAGACCACATCCAAATATTTTTTTTAAAAAAAATTCTAAACCCTTTAAATTATTAAGTGATACAACAAAAATTGAAGAAATAAAAAAATTGGGCGTTGATTATTTAATTTTCATGAAATTTGATAAAAAATTAAATAAATTATCTCCCGATGATTTTATTAAAAAACTTATTATTTTCAAACCAAAATTTATTGTTGTTGGATATAATTTTCGTTTCGGTTATATGAGAAAAGGAAATATAGATTTTCTAAAAGAATTAGCTACAAAATATTTATATACATTACAAGTTATTAAACCAGTAATAGGCAGAAATAAAAGGGTATTTAATTCAACATTTATTAGAAAGAAGCTCGAAACTGGAAAATATGATATTGTTAAGGAAATGTTAGGGCGCAATTGGTTATTAGAAGGTAAAATTATTAAAGGAAGTGGAAGAGGAATACAATTAGGGTATAGAACAGCAAATTTTGTTTTAAACGATTACATTGTGCCTATGAAAGGCGTTTATATAACTAAAAGTTATTTCGGTACAAATAAAAAAAAAAAATATTTTGGATTAGCAAATATTGGAAATAGGCCAACATTTAATGAAAAGAAAGTATTTTTTGAAAATCATTTTTTTAATTTTAAAAATATTTTGTATGGAAAAAAAATATTTGTAGAACTATTAGGGTTTTTACGAAAAGAAAAAAAATTTGCTAATATTAATATTTTAAAAAAACAAATAGAAAAAGATATTTTATTAGCAAAAAGAATTTTAAGTAAAAATAAATGAATTATAAAGATACACTTTTTTTACCAGAAACAGAATTTAGTATGAAAGCTAGCTTGCCTACTAATGAACCCAAGATTCTCAAAAAATGGAAAAAAGAAAAGCTATATGAAGAATTAAGAAACAAATCAAAAAAAAATAAAAAATTTATTTTGCATGATGGGCCTCCCTATGCAAATGGTCATTTACATATGGGGCATGCCTTAAATAAGATTTTAAAGGACATAATTGTTAGATCTAAACAAATGCAAGGTTTAGATGCTGCATTTGTACCGGGCTGGGACTGTCATGGCTTACCAATTGAGTGGGAAGTTGAACAAGAATTAAGAAAAAAAGGTGATGATAAGAAAAAGATTTCTATTAAAGAGTTTCGAAATAAATGCCGCACATTTGCAGAACATTGGATAAAAATTCAAAGAGAAGAATTTGAACGTTTTGGCATCTTAGGTGATTGGGAAAACTATTACTCGACCATGTCTTATAAAGCAGAAGCTCAAATAGTTAGGGAAATAGGTAAATTTTTATTAAATGGTTCTCTTTATAAGGGTTCTAGACCCGTAATGTGGTCTGTAGTTGAAAAAACAGCATTGGCTGATGCAGAAGTAGAATATAAAGATAAATCTGATAATGCAATTTATGTTTTATTTCCAATTGAAAAAACAAACTTAAAAATTGAAGATAAAAAAAATACTAATATTTTAATATGGACTACAACTCCTTGGACTATACCAGGTAATAGAGCTTTAGCTTTTAATAAAAATTTTTCTTATAGTTTAGTAAATGAAAATTTAT
>Ga0315338_1001933_pt1 | contig 22898 bp, 22 predicted proteins | sample ASW8metaG_FD_204518 | JGI IMG/M metagenome (GOLD analysis project Ga0315338, IMG submission 204518) | Ammonia-oxidizing marine archaeal communities from Monterey Bay, California, United States - ASW #8 | ecosystem: Environmental > Aquatic > Marine > Coastal | place: USA: California | collected... | reverse complement strand
GGCCGTCGCCACCGCACGTGGCGTCGCGGTCGTGGCGGTGCCGACGGCCCTGGATAGGGCGTTCGAGCCCGATGTCGTCGTCATCGCCGTCAAGCCCCAGGAAATGGCCACGGTCATACCGGCCTATCGGGATACTGCTGGAGCCCCGGTGTTCGTTTCGGTCGCCGCCGGCACACCGATTCGCGTCCTCGAAGCGGCGCTAGGAGAGGCGATCGCCGTCATCCGGACGATGCCCAATACGCCGGCACTGGTGCGCCGAGGGATGTCAGTCGCGTGCGCCAACGCCCATGTGAGCGCGGCGCAGCGCGACACCTGCACAACTCTGCTGGCCGCGATCGGCGAGGTGGCGTGGGTTGAGGACGAGGGCCTGATGGACGCCGTGACGGGCGTCTCGGGTAGCGGTCCGGCCTATGCATTCTTGTTGATCGAGTCCCTGGCCGCGGCCGGCGTTGACGCCGGACTGCCTGCTAAACTCTCGCACCAGCTGGCGCTCGCGACGGTGGCAGGCGCGAGCGAGCTCGCCCGTGTGGCGCCCGAGGTGCCGGCGATCTTACGCGAACGGGTGACAAGCCCTGGCGGCACCACCCAAGCCGCACTTCGTGTGTTGATGGCGGCCGATGGCCTCAAGCCGCTGATGAGTAAGGCGGTTGCCGCCGCGACCAAGCGATCCCGCGAACTCGCCGGCTAGCCCCCTTCCGCAAACGGCGCGGCGACGCTGGGGGCGGTGATCTCTATAATGCGGCTGCGGGTGTCGCGGCAGGGAGACGCAGGCCATGGCAAGACGACCCATTACCCCCGAGCGGATGTTGGATAACGTGCTCGACCTGGTGGCGCGCCAGGGCTGGTCCGATGTCGGGCTCACAGCGATGGCGGCGGCGGCCGAGGTTCCGCTGGGCACTTTCTTGCGGCACTACCCGTCGCGGGGCGCGGTGATGAACGCTTTCGCGCGCAAGATCGATCTCGCGATGCTGGCTGCCACCGAACAAGTCACCGAAGGCGAGAGCGCCCGCGATCGGTTGTTCGAGGCGCTGATGCGCCGCTTCGATGCCATGCATCCCGACAAGGAGGCGGCGCGGGCGATGGTGCGCGATCTGTCGCGGCGACCGTTGCGGGCGATCTGCCGCTCGCCGCGCATTGCGTGTTCGATGGCGCTGACCCTTGAGGCGGCGGGCCTCGGCGCCTCTGGCCTCCAAGGGCTCGTTCGTATCAAAGGGCTCACGCTGATCTATCTCGACACGTTGCGGGTATGGCTCGACGACGACAGCGAGGACATGGGCAAAACTATGGCAGCGCTCGACCGCCGCTTGGGTCAGGCCGATCGGACGATCGCCACGCTGTGCCGGCGGCCGCGTGGCCGCGCGAACGCGACGTCGCGAGGCGGGTCGGAGCCCAAGCCGGCGTGAGCGGCAAAACCATCGCCTTCGCGGACTTCCTCAAGGTCGATATCCGCGTCGGCACGATCGTCGGGGCGGAGGATTATCCAGAGGCCCGCAAGCCGGCCTATAAACTTAAGGTTGATCTTGGGCCAGAGATCGGCGTCAAACGGTCCTCGGCTCAGATCACCGAGCACTATACTGCGGCGGGCCTGGTCGGTCGGCAGGTGGCGGCGGTCGTGAACTTCCCGCAGCGCCAGATCGGCAAGTTCATGTCTGAGGTTTTGGTAGTCGGCTTTCCCGACGAGAACGGTGCGGTGTGCCTGGTGAGCGTTGATCCCGCGGTGCCGAACGGTGGGCGCCTGTTCTAGTGGGGCGTCAGCTCTGGGGACGCCAGTTCTAGGTGCGCGTGAGTGGCTTATAGCGGATGCGGTGGGGTTGGTCGGTGTCCACCCCGCGCCGGCGGCGATCGGCCTCGTAGTCGGCGTAGTTGCCCTCGAACCACTCGACGTGGCTGTTACCCTCGAAGGCGAGGATGTGGGTTGCGATTCGATCAAGGAACCAGCGGTCATGGCTGATGACGGCGGCGCAGCCCGCGAACGCGAGGAGCGCCTCCTCGAGAGCCCGCAAGGTGTCGACGTCGAGATCGTTGGTCGGCTCATCGAGGAGAAGTAGGTTGGCGCCGGTCTTGAGCATCTTGGCAAGGTGGACGCGATTGCGTTCCCCGCCGGAGAGTTGACCGACCTTTTTCTGCTGATCGGCGCCGCGGAAGTTGAACGATGCGCAATAGGCGCGGCTCGCGATGGTGTGCCGTCCAAGGGCGATGTCGTCGGCCCCCGCGGAAACCTCTTCCCACACGGTCTTGTCGGCCGACAGCGAGTCGCGCGACTGATCGACGTAACCGAGCGTGACCGTCTCACCGAGCCGCAGTTTCCCGCCGTCGGGCGATTCCTGTCCGGTAATCATGCGAAAAAGCGTCGTCTTACCGGCGCCATTGGGTCCAATGACGCCAATAATCCCGCCGGGTGGCAAGCGGAACTCGAGATCGTCGATCAGCAGCTGGTCGCCGTACCCTTTATGCAAATGGTCGGCCTCGATCACCAGGTCGCCAAGCCGCTCGGCCACTGGGATGACGATCTGGCTGGTGCCTGGAACCCGCTCTTTCTCCTCGGCGAGCAGGTTCTCGTACGCGCTCACGCGGGCCTTCGACTTGGCTTGGCGAGCGTGCGGCGATTGGCGTATCCATTCGAGCTCGTGAGCAAGGGTGCGTTGCCGCGCTTCGTCCTTTCGCTCCTCCTGAGCGAGGCGCTGCTGCTTTTGGTCGAGCCAGGACGAGTAGTTGCCTTGCCACGGGATGCCGCGCCCGCGATCGAGCTCAAGGATCCAGCCGGCGACGTTGTCGAGGAAGTAGCGATCATGGGTGACGGCGACAACGGTGCCGGGATAGTCCTGGAGGAAGCGCTCAAGCCAGGCGACCGATTCGGCGTCCAGATGGTTGGTCGGCTCGTCGAGCAAGAGAAGATCAGGGCGCCGCAACAGGAGCCGGCACAGGGCCACCCGCCGCCGCTCGCCGCCTGACAGCGTCGAGACATGCGTGTGGCCGGGAGGACAACGGAGGGCGTCCATGGCGATCTCGACCGCCCGGTCGATCTCCCACGCCTCGGCGGCGTCAATCTTCTCCTGGAGCTCGCCCTGCTCGGCGATCAAAGCGTTCATTTCTTCGTCGCCAAGGGGTTCGGCGAAGCGCTCACTCACCGCCTCGTAGCGATCGACCAGCGCCTTGGTCTCCGCGACGCCTTCCACGACGTTGCCGAGCACGTCCTTGCTGACGTCAAGCGCAGGCTCCTGCGGCAGGAACCCAACGCTCGCGCCAGTGGCGGCGAACGCCTCGCCAGCGAACTCAGCGTCGAGCCCGGCCATGATCTTGAGCAGCGTCGACTTGCCCGCGCCATTGAGACCGAGCACGCCGATCTTGGCGCCCGGCAAAAACGAAAGCGAGATGTCTTTCAGCACTTCGCGACCGCCGGGATAGCTCTTGCCGAGGCGCGAGGTGACGTAGATGTACTGATATGATGACATAAGGCGCCCCTTGTAGCGTGATTCCACGAGACCCGCGATACGGCTTAGCTCAGCAATGTCACTTGCTTCGAAACCGGTGCCCGATAAACTCGCCGCCCATGAGTCTTCATGAGGATTTTCGGCGAAACCACGAGGTGGCACGCGCCTCGGAGCGCAGCTTCGGGCTGGTGATGGCGGCGGTCTTCACCATCGTTGGCCTAGCGCCACTTGTGGTCGCTGCCGCCCCGCGCTGGTGGTCGTTGGCCGCTGCCGTCGTGCTCGCGATTCTCGGTATAGTGCTGCCGCGTGTGTTGAGTCCCTTCAGCCGGCTGTGGATCGCATTTGGTTTGGTGCTGCACAAGGTGATGACGCCGCTCGTGATGGGCATCTTGTTTTACGGTGCGGTCACCCCGGTGGCGCTGTTGATGCGCGTCTTTGGCAAGGATCCGCTGTGCAGACAGTTCGAGCCCGAGGCCAAGACCTACTGGATCAACCGCGAGCCGCCCGGACCCGATCCTGAATCGATGCGGGATCAGTTCTAGGCGCTCGGACGCGGCCAATGTGGCCTGGCAAGGATTTGGGGCCGCGAACTAATTACGTGCATCTGGTGACGGAGCGGCTCCGGCGGAACCACGTTCGCTGTCCGGGGCCCGAGCGACGGGGCATTGGTCGGCTGTGCGGGGTTTGGCGGCTATACGAGGGCAGCCAAACTCGGCTACTGGATGGGCCGTCCCTCGTGGGGTCTCGGTTTCGCTACCGAGTCGGTGCGCGCAGTCGTGGGTCATGCCCGCGAGCGCGGCGCCGCTTACTCGGCCGGCGCAGCGGCGCCTTGGCGCCTCGACCGGCCGCGAGCCACACCGCCAAGCGCGTGCGCGACGAAGGCGAGCGACGCGCTGATCAGCATGACGCTGACCAAGGGCATGGCGTTATCGTCGATGAGCACGCCGACGATAAACGAGGCGACGGCGGCGAGAAACATTTGCATGAAACCGACCAGCCCTGCGGCGGTCCCTGCGGCGCGCGGGTTCACGCTGACGGCGCCGGCCATGCCGTTGGCCATCGTGAGGCCATTGCCGAGCGCCATCAGGGTTGGCAGTCCGAACAAGAGTCCCGGTGTCAGCCGGTCGAGCGCCGCCACCACGAATAACGCTATCATCCCCAACAGGGTCAGCGAGGTGCCCGCCCAAATCATGCGATCGATGCCGAAGCGCGCCGAGACTCGTGCCGAAATGAAATTTCCGGCCATGAAGGCGCCCGAGACGAGCATGAAGTAGAGGCCGTATTCGCTCGGGCTTCGCCCCATCAGCTCGATCATCACGTACGGTGCGCCGGCCAGAAAACCGAAGAACATCGCCAGCGAGAAGGCGTTGACGACGGCGTAGCTGAGGAACGCCGGAACCGCGAGGAGCCGGCCAAAAGCGCGGCCGATATCTAGGGGGTTGGCGAGCGGCAAGCGGGCGTGGTTGGTCTCGTGGAATGTCGAGAGCGCGAACCCCAGGATGATGGCGCCCATAATCCCGACGAAGACGAAGTTGGCCCACCAGCCGATCCACTCCTCGAGAATACCGCCGATGGTCGGCGCGATCATCGGCGCGACCACCATCCCCATGGTCACGTACGCCAACATGCTCGCGACTCGTTCGCGCTCGTAGAGGTCGCGCAAGACGGCGGACGCGAGCACGATGCCAGCACAGCCGCCGACCGCCTGCACCAGGCGCAGGGCGATCAAGGTCTCTATATCGGGCGCGAAGATGCACGCTACGCTGCCGACGAGAAATATCAGCCCGCCCATGAGCAGCACGGGCCGGCGCCCGTAGCGATCCGACACCGGCCCGTACACGAGTTGGGCGAAAGCGATGCCGAGGAGCGAGAGCGTGAGCAGGTATTGCACGGTCGCATAGTCGGTCTCGAACACCCGCTGGAGCCCCGGCAACGAGGGGATCAAAATGCTCTGCGCCAGCGGACCGATGGCGGCAAGCCCGATAAGAATAGCCAGCGTTGGCCGCGGCAGGACGGCGGGCGTCATTGTGGTGTCCTGGGTGAAAGGAAGGGCGCGACGTTAGCCCTGATGTTGGCTCGAACGCTACGACAATCGCGCGGCACCGCGCTGCAATAGCGTCGTGAATGAGATAGATTAACGCCGTGCGCGGCCCGGTGGGCGATCTTGGCAAGTGTCCTACAGGGCAGGATCGAGTGAGGTGAGCCGATGCACCACCGCGATGAGCCTGATCCAAATGCGCTGCCCAACGATATCCTTGAGCGCGTGACGGCGGTGCCGCCGGCCCCGGCCGCAGCGATCGTCGCGGCGGTGTGTACCTATGGGGGTTGTCGGGTGCCAGGGTTGCTGGGTCCTTATATGCTGCACCAGCTTGGCGAAGAGGCGGTTCGAGCATTCGCTATCGTCGACCCCCACGTGAAACAAGGTTTCGACAACGACAAGGGACTCGCCATACTGAACCCGACCGAACGGCTGGAGGGACTGTTCCTGGCTGTCACTGCCCTCTTCTCGATCCCGGTGCTGCGCGAGGCGGCCACCGCCTATTATGGGGAGTGGTAGAATTCAACACCCAGATCTACATCGCAAACAACGTCGGCGCGTCCGAGTACCTCACCGGCTCGTCATACGACGTGCATTTCGACGTGAACCAATGCCTTAAGTTTTTCTACCTGAGCCATGTGACCAAGACCTGCGGCCCCTTTGAGTTTATGCCGGGCACGCAACATCGAGACGCGCATTGGCCTGCTGCGCGAGCACGGCAAACCGCCGGGGAGTGCGGGCGACGTTGGGCCAAGCGCCGAGGGCATCGTCTCGATGACCGGTCGGCCCGGTACGTTGACCGTGTTCGACACCGATGTATCGCATCGCACCGGCTACGTGCAGCCGGGTCACGCGCGGCACGTCATTCGTGGGCACATATTCTCGGCCACGCACTGGAAGCTGCTGACCGGACAGGCGATGTTCGAGGAAGTCGACCTCATGGTGCTGCATCGCGACCAGGAGTGAGCGGCGCGCCCTGCTCGGCCATGGCACCCTTGCCTTGGGGGAAAGGCGGCGGCCGGAGGAGAAACACTTGGTCGGAGTGGGAGGACTTGAACCTCCGACCCCCGCCTCCCGAAGACGGTGCTCTACCAGGCTGAGCTACACTCCGATCAGGCGCGAGGTTATAGCGCCAACCACCCCCCACCCGCAACGCGAGGTGCCCTCAATAGGCACGCTCGATACAGAAATCGACGGTCTCCATCATCGCCTGCTTGACCGGTCCGTCGGGGAAGATGCCAAGGGCGTCGCGGGCGATAGCGCCGTAGTGGCGCGCGCGTGCGATGGTATCGGTGAGCGCTCCGGTGCGCTCCAAGAGGCTGATCGCGTGGGTAAGGTCGGCGTCCTCCTGGCAGCCATCAGCAAGGGTGCGACGCCAGAAATCGCGCTCCTCGGCGCGGCCCCGGCGGAAGGCGAGGACGACCGGCAGGGTGATCTTTCCCTCGCGGAAGTCATCGCCGACGGTTTTGCCGAGCGTCGCCTGACGGGCTGAGTAGTCGAGCGCATCGTCCACGAGCTGGAAGGCGATGCCGAGGTTGCGGCCGTGACTTTCCAGCGCCTCGTCCTCGGCCTGAGGGCGATCGGCGATGATCGCGCCGATCCGGCAGGCGGCGGCGAACAGTGCTGCGGTCTTGGCGCCGATGACTTCGAGGTAGGCATCCTCGCTGGTCTCAGGATTATTGTTGGTGGCGAGTTGCAACACTTCGCCCTCGGCGATCACGGCCGACGCCGTGGAGAGGATGTCCAGCACTTGGAGCGAGCCATCCTCGACCATGATCTGGAAGGCGCGGCTGAACAGGAAATCGCCGACCAGCACGCTGGCCTGATTGCCCCACACCGAGTTGGCGGTCGCGTTGCCGCGACGAAGCCCACTCTCGTCGACAACATCGTCATGCAGCAGGGTCGCGGTGTGGATGAATTCGATGCACGCCGCCAGCATCAGCTGGCGCCGACCGGCGTGGCCGCAGAGCTTGGCGCCGGCTATGGTAAGCATGGGACGCAAGCGCTTGCCGCCGGCGGCGATGATGTGGCCAGCAAGCTCGGGGATAAGCGGGACGCGGCTGTGCATCCGCTCGACAATGAGCGCGTTGACCTCGGCCAGATCCGCCGCGACCAGCCGCTGTAGCGGCGCAAGCGAGCGCGTCGCCGACGGCCGCTCTCCTTCGAGCGGAACGACGGTACCCACGACCACCTCTTTCTTGACCTCTCGGGGACGAGCGGCGAGCATAAAAGCGCTGCGTCCGACCGGTCAAGGGAGGGCTGGCGATAGGGAAGGCTGGCATGGTCGAACTCCTCCGCACCAACGACCCCGTGCTTTTGTCGTGGCTGACCGCGCTCCTGACCGAGGCCCGCATCGAGGCCTTCGTGTTTGACAGCCACACCAGCGTGCTCGAGGGGAGCATCGGCGCACTGCCCAGGCGCCTGGTCGTGGCCCGAGCAGACGAGCTCCGCGCGCGCCGGCTTCTCACCGAGGCTGACATTCATTTGCCCGATCTCGCCCAGGTCTGATCGGCAGGATGATCGTCGGTGCGGGCCTACAGAGCCCAGGAAACATAGACATGGGGGCATACGCGATCATGGGCGGGCGGGTGCGGCTCGCCGACGTGCCGGGATGTCCACGTGCCGGTGCCGATGCCGTGCTGCTGGCAGCCGCCGTGGCGGCGGATGCTGACGAGGTCGTCGCCGAGGCTGGCGCCGGGTCGGGTGCGGCGGCGCTGTGCCTGGCACGCCGGGCCGGCTGCCGCGTGGACGGGATCGAACTGCAGCGGGACCTCGCGGCGGTGGGGACGGGTAATGCGACGCTCAACAGCTTGGATGCACGAGTGCGCATCATTGAGGGCGACATTGGCGATCCGCCGGCGCCCTTCGACACTACTACCTACGACCACGCCATGGCCAATCCGCCCTATTTCGAGCTGGGGCGCTCGCAACCCTCACCTGTGCCGGCCCGCGCATTGAGCCACCACCGCGCGGACGGTGATTTGGTGGTCTGGCTCAACTTTTTGGTCCATCGCGTGCGTTCCGGCGGCACGATCACCATGATCGCCCGGGCGGCGCAGATCGACGCCATCCTCGAACCCCTCCGCGGTGACATGGGCGCCATCGTGCTATTCCCGTTGTGGCCAGTTGAGGGCCAGGCGGCCAAGTTGCTCATCGTTCGGGCGCGGAAGGGCTCGGCCGCGCCGTTGACTATGGCCGCAGGGCTCGTGCTGCATACGGCCGATGGCGCCTATACCGACGGGGCAGACGCTGTGCTGCGCGACGGCGCGGGGCTCGTCTTGTAGTGTCAGCGCGCGTCGCTCTTGTTGGAGCCGGGCATGCACCCCACCTATGGAGACGATGATTGAGAAGTGGCTCACTAGGTTTTGGCCGCCGTGGCGGGAGCGGCGGCCGGTGGTTGCCGTGCTGCGGTTGAGCGGCGTGATAGGCGGTGAATCGCGCCTGAGCGGTGGTCTCAATCTCACCGGGCTGGCCGGTCAGATAGAACGGGCCTTCAAGTTTCACCACCTTAAGGCGGTGGCGTTGTCCGTGAACTCGCCCGGCGGATCGCCGGTCCAATCGGCGTTGATCGCCAGGCGCATCCGGGCCCTGGCCGACGAAAAGAAGGTGCCGGTGTTCGCCTTCGCCGAAGACGTGGCGGCTTCTGGTGGTTATTGGCTCGCCTGCGCGGGAGACGAGATCTACGCCGACGAAAACTCGATCATCGGCTCCATCGGGGTCATCTACGCGGGTTTCGGCTTTCAAGCACTGTTGGAGAAGATCGGCATCGAGCGCCGTCTGCACACGCGCGGCGATAAGAAGATGATGCTCGACCCGTTCGCGGCGGAAGATGCTGAGGACGTTACTCGCCTCATGGCGCTGCAGAAAGATGTGCACGATAGCTTCAAGGCCTACGTGCGCAAACGTCGGGGCGAGCGCCTCAAGGGTGCCCAGAGGAAGCTGTTTTCAGGCGAAGTGTGGACGGGAAAGCGGGCAGTCGGCCTCGGTCTGATCGATGGCCTTGGCGACCTTCGCACGGTGATGCGCGCGCGCTACGGCGATAAAGTCCGGCTCCGGGTTGTCGCCGGGCGGCGCGGCTGGCTCGATAGGCGGCTGCGGCTGCCGCTCGGCATGTCGTCGGTGGGTTGGGCCGAGCAGCTGATCGAGGCGATCGAGACGCGCGGGCACTGGCATCGCTTCGGGCTCTAAAACGGATCGCGCGGCTTGACCGCAGCAGGTCAGCGCCACTAAACCTCAGCCATGTTCGGCGGCCTCGGTAAGTTCATCCTCCTCGGTATCGTCGTGGCGGCGGTGTGGTATGGCATCAAGCTGTTCCAACGCCGCACCGCCGCGTTGGAGCGGCGCGGCAGCCAAGATCCGAAACAGACCGAGAGCGCCGCGGCGGATAGCGTCGAGAACATGCGCCAGTGCTCGGCCTGCCAGGCCTATTCCGCTTCGGCGCAGCCCCCGGCCTGCGACCGTGCCGATTGTCCCTACGCGACTTAAACCCGGTGGGGCAGTCTCCGGCGACCTCGTTTCAGGACATCATTCTTGCCCTGCAGGCGTATTGGGCCGCACAGGGGTGCGTGATTCTTCAGCCCTATGACATGGAGGTCGGCGCCGGTACGTTCCACCCGGCAACGACGCTACGGGCGCTCGGTCCCGAGCCGTGGCGCGCCGCGTACGTCCAACCCTCGCGGCGCCCGGCCGATGGCCGCTATGGTGAGAACCCGAACCGGCTCCAGCACTACTACCAGTTCCAGGCGATTCTCAAACCTTCGCCGGATGACTTGCAGGAGCTCTATCTGAACAGTTTGGCGACACTCGGGATCGATTTGCGCCGCCACGACATCCGTTTTGTCGAGGACGACTGGGAAAGCCCGACGCTGGGGGCGTGGGGCCTCGGGTGGGAGGTCTGGTGCGATGGCATGGAGATCACCCAGTTCACTTATTTCCAACAGGTCGGCGGGATCGAGTGCGAGGTGATCTCGGGTGAGCTGACCTACGGCCTGGAGCGCTTGGCCATGTACATCCAGGGGGTCGAGAACGTCTACGATCTTGACTGGAATGGGGCCGGCGTCTCCTACGGCGATGTATTCCTGCGCGCCGAGCGTGAATTCTCGGCCCACAATTTTGAGTACGCTGGGACCGAGATGCTGCTCCGGCACTTCGCCGACGCCGAGGTCGAGTGCTGGAGCCTGGTCGGCGCCGGCTTGGCGTTGCCTGCCTACGACCAGTGTATAAAGGCGAGCCATCTGTTCAATCTGCTCGACGCCCGCGGCGTCATCAGCGTCACCGAGCGGGCTGCCTACATCGGCCGGGTGCGCGAGCTGAGCAAGGCTTGCTGCGAAGAGTGGCTTAAGGGAGCGCGCAGGTAGCCGATGGCCGAACTGCTGCTCGAGCTGCTCTCCGAGGAGATGCCGGCGGGGGTCCAGAAGGCCGTGGCCGAGAACCTCGAGCGCCTGATCGCCAAGGGCCTCAAGGAGGCCGGGCTGTCGTTCGAAAGCATAGATACGTTCGTCACTCCGCGCCGCCTCGGCCTTGTCGTGGATGGCCTGCCCGAGAAACAACCCGATGTGCATAGCGAAAAGCGTGGTCCTCGGGTTGGCGCGCTGGAGAAGGCGGTGGCGGGGTTCTGCCAATCACTGGGGCTGACGCGCGATCAGTTGGAGGAGCGAGAGGCTGACAAGGGCCGCTTCTATTTCGCGGTGATCGAAGCAAAGGGCCGGCCCACGGCGGCGGTGCTGGCGGAAGTGTTGCCGTCAGCGATGACCGCCCTGCCGTGGCCGAAGTCGATGCGCTGGGGCACGCGAAGCCTGCGTTGGGTGCGGCCCGTGCACGGACTTCTCTGCCTGTTCGATGGCCACGTCCTGCAGTTCACGTTCGCCGATACCACGGCAGGCAACACGACGGTCGGCCACCGTGTACACGCGCCCGTGCCATTCGCCGTCACCGACTTCGCCGACTACGAGCGTAAATTGCACGACGCCTGCGTGCTGGTCGATCCTGCTCAACGGCGGACGATAATCTTGAAAGACGCCGGGCGGTTGGCAGGAGAAGCCGGCTCGCGACTACGCCAGGACGAAGGATTATTAAGCGAACTCGCCGGCCTGGTCGAGTGGCCGGTGGTGTTGATGGGCGCCATCGACGCCGACTACATGTCGTTGCCCGAGGAGGTGCTGATCGCCGCGATGCGCAATCACCAGCGCTATCTGGCGACCGAGGCACCGGACGGGAAGCTCGCGGCGCGCTTCATCGTCGTCGCCAACATCGAGGCCGATGACGGTGGGAGCGCCATCGTCGCTGGCAACGAGCGAGTGCTGCGCGCCCGCCTCGCCGATGCCCGCTTTTTCTGGGATCAGGACCGCGAAATATCGCTCTCCGACCGGGTGCCAAGGCTCGCGGAGGTGATCTTTCACGCCAAGCTCGGCACCCTCGATCAAAAGGTCGATCGCATCGAGGCTCTGGCCATGCACCTTGCTCAGCATATCCCGGCCACCGCCCACGACCGAGTACGCATGGCGGCGCGGCTTTGCAAGGCTGATCTGTTGACCGAGATGGTCGGCGAGTTCCCTGAGCTACAGGGAACCATGGGCCGTCACTACGCGCTGGCCGAGGGCGAGGACACGGCGGTCGCCGACGCGATCGCCGAGCACTACGCGCCGCTGGGGCCATCCGACACCTGTCCGTCGGCGCCGGAGAGCGTGGCGGTGGCACTCGCCGACAAGATCGACACCCTGGTCGGATTTTTCGCCATCGACGAGAAGCCGACTGGCTCGCGCGATCCCTTCGCCCTGCGCCGCGCCGCCCTCGGCGTCATTCGGCTTATCGTTGAGAACGGCTTGCGGATTCCCCTCAATGACGTGTTCGTTGCCGCCGTCAGCCTTTATCCGGACGAAGAGATCGAGGAGGGCGACACAGATTCTTTCGGGCTGCTGACCTTCTTCGCCGATCGGCTGAAGGTGCACCTGCGCGAGCGCGGCGTGCGCCATGACCTCATCAGCGCCGTGTTCGCGCTGACCGGCGAGGACGATCTGGTGCGTCTGTTGGCCCGGGTCGAGGCGCTCGGCGCCTTTCTCGAAAGCGACGACGGTGCTAATCTTCTCACCGCCTTCAAGCGCGCCAACAACATCGTCGAGATCGAGCAGCACAAGGACGGCAAGACCTACGGCGGCGGCGATCTCGCCGAGAGCTTGCTTGTCGCGAGCGAGGAAATGCGCCTCCAAGAGGCGCTGGCCAGGGCCGAGGCAGATGTAGGCCCGGCGATCAAGAAAGAGGACTTCACTGGCGCCTGTCACGCCTTTGCCAAGTTGCGCGTTCCAATCGACGCCTTTTTCGATCAGGTCACGGTCAACACCGACGATGCAGCATCGCGGGAAAACCGCCTGCGGCTTCTCGACGTGATCCGCACCCGTTTTTTGCTGCTCGCCGACTTCTCACTGATTGAGGGATAGTCGCCGGGTTGTGACAGGCTCAGTTTACGCCGAGGGCGGGTCGGAGCTTTGATCATGGCCGAGATTGCCGGGGCTGTCGCTCGCGCAGCTTGCCTGACTCTGAAGGTGGGAGAACGATGACCAAGGGAGTGTACGGATTCGGGGCCAAGGGGGCGGAGGGGCGCGCCGACATGAAGGACCTCCTGGGTGGCAAGGGCGCTAACCTTGCCGAGATGGCGAACCTCGGGCTGCCGGTGCCGCCGGGATTTACTATCACCACCAAGATATGCACGTCGTTTTACGCGAACGACCGACTCTATCGCGCCGATCTCGAAGTGGAGGTTAGCGCCGCGATGGCGGAGGTCGAGAACTCGATGGGCGCGCACTTCGGAGATACCAGCCGGCCATTGTTGGTCTCGGTGCGCTCTGGTGGACGTGCCTCGATGCCAGGGATGATGGACACGGTTCTAAACCTCGGTCTGAACGACGATACGGTGGAGGGGCTGGCCGCGCGGGCTGGCGATCCCCGGTTCGCCTATGACAGTTATCGCCGCTTCATCCAGATGTATTCGGACGTCGTGCTCGGCGTCGATCACCACAACTTCGAGGACATCCTCGAGACAGCCAAGGACAAGCGCGGGTTCAAGCTCGATACCGAATTCGAGGCCGACGATTGGCGCGAGGTCATCTCTAGCTACCGCGCCATGGTTGAGCGCGAGTGCGGAAAGCCTTTTCCCCAGGACGTGAACCAGCAGCTCTGGGGCGCCATAGACGCGGTATTCGGCTCGTGGATGAATCGGCGGGCGATCACCTATCGTCGCATCCACGGCATTCCCGACGATTGGGGCACCGCCGTCAATGTGCAGGCGATGGTATTTGGCAACATGGGCGACGACTCGGCTACCGGCGTCGCCTTCACCCGCAATCCCTCGACCGGGGAGCCCGAGTTCTTTGGTGAGTACCTCGTCAATGCCCAGGGCGAGGACGTGGTCGCCGGCATTCGCACCCCGCAGCATCTGACGAAGGCGGCCCGGATGGCGAACGGCCAATCGACGCCGTCGTTGGAAGAGTGTATGCCCGAGGTCTTCGGTGAGTTGACCGAGGTATACAGAGTCCTTGAGGCTCACTACCGCGATATGCAGGACGTCGAGTTCACGGTGCAAAAGGGCAAGCTGTGGATGCTGCAGACTCGCACCGGGAAGCGCACCGCGGCCGCGGCCCTAAAAATAGCCGTCGACCTGGTCAGGGAAGGCGTGATCAGCGAGGAAGAGGCGCTGTTACGGATAGATCCCGCCTCGCTCGACCAGCTGCTTCACCCCACCCTAGACCCCGAGGCTGCGCGCGAGGTGTTGGCGCGGGGTCTGCCGGCCTCGCCGGGGGCGGCTTCCGGGCGTGCGGTGTTCCAAGCTGACGAGGCCGAGGCGATGGCGGCCAAGGGTGAGGCGGTCATTCTGGTTCGCGTGGAGACGAGTCCCGAGGACATCCACGGTATGCATGCGGCGCAGGGCATCCTCACCAGCCGTGGAGGCATGACGAGCCACGCGGCGGTGGTCGCGCGTGGCATGGGCCGACCCTGCGTCGCGGGCGCTGGCACCATCAGGGTGGATTACCGTGAGAACGCCTTTTACATCGGTGAAAAGGTGGTCGGGCGGAGCGAAATCATTACGATCGATGGCTCGACCGGTGAGATTATGTTGGGCCAGGTGCCGACCGTGCAGCCTGAGCTGACCGGCGACTTCGCGACGTTCATGGCCTGGGCCGACCGGGTGCGGACGCTTGGCGTCAGAACCAACGCGGAAACGCCACTCGATGCCCAGACCGCGCTCCGCTTCGGCGCCGAGGGCATCGGTCTTTCCCGCACCGAGCATATGTTCTTCGATGCGTCGCGGATCGCGGCGGTGCGCGAGATGATTTTGGCCGACGATGTGGACGGACGTCGGGCGGCGCTCGACAAGCTGTTGCCCATGCAGCGCGCCGACTTCGTCGAGCTGTTCCAGATCATGAAGGGCAAGCCGGTCGCGATCCGTCTGCTCGATCCGCCGCTCCATGAGTTCATTCCCCATGGCGATGACGAGGTCGCCCGCGTCGCTGAGGCCTCCGGTCTCGATGCCACGGCCCTTCGCTACCGTGCCCGCGAACTCGAGGAATCTAATCCGATGCTCGGTCATCGTGGCTGCCGGCTGGCGCTTTCATTCCCCGAGGTTTGTGAGATGCAGGCACGTGCCATTTTTGAGGCCGTATGGGAAGTCAGTCGGGAAGTCGGCGAGACAGTCCAGCCCGAAATCATGGTGCCACTGATCGCGACCACGCGGGAGTTCGAGCTCCTCAAAGCCAGGATCGATGCCGTAGCGTGCGATGTGGAGGCGGAGTGCGGTGGCAAGCTCAGCTACCTTGTCGGCACGATGATCGAGTTGCCGCGCGCTTGTCTGCGCGCCGAAGAGATTGCGATGGCGGCGGAGTTCTTCAGCTTCGGTACCAACGACCTGACACAGACGACATTTGGCATTAGCCGTGACGACTCGGGCCGTTACCTCGATAACTACATCCGCCAAGGTATCTTCAAAACCGATCCCTTCGTGTCGATCGACATCGAGGGCGTCGGCGAGCTGGTGAGGATCGGTGTTGAGCGGGGCCGCAAGGCGCGGCCCGATATCAAGCTTGGCATCTGCGGCGAACACGGTGGCGATCCGGATTCGGTGCGGTTTTGTCACGACATCGGGCTCGACTATGTCTCGTGCTCGCCCTATCGCGTGCCAATCGCACGCCTAGCCGCCGCGCAGGCTGCGCTGCAGGCGAGCGGTCCGGCGAAAGACTGAGCCGGCATGTCTGCGCTCCCTGTTCCGCCATGGCACAGGGGGCAAGGCCCATATGCAGCAATATTTCTTGTCCCTATGCTCAGGGTAGCGGCGGCTAATTTTGGTGTAGGATAGCGCCGGCTCCCGCGCTTGAGACGCGCGCCGAGCACCCTCTTGCCGTCCATTCACCCAAGCGAGGCGCAGATGACCGAGGGCACCCCGCTGATGGCTGGCAAACGCGGCCTCATCCTGGGCGTCGCCAACGATCGGTCCATCGCCTGGGGTATCGCACGGGTGCTGGCTGATCATGGCGCCGAGCTTGCCTTTACCTACCAGGGAGAGGCGCTGGGTAAGCGGGTCAAGCCGCTCGCCGAGGCAGTGGGATCGAACCTGGTCTTGCCGTGCGATGTCACTGATACGGCCAGCCTCGACCAGGTATTCGCCGATATCGACGCGGAGTGGGGCGAGCTCGATTTCGTCGTCCACGCCATTGCCTATTCGGAGCGCGAGCAGCTCAAAGGCCGGTTTGTCGATGTCTCGTTAGATAATTTCGCGCTCACCCTGCAAGTCTCCTGCTACTCGTTGATTGCTGTTTGCCAGCGCGCCGAGCGGCTCATGAAGAGCGGCGGTAGCCTTTTGACCATGACCTACTACGGCGCGGAGAAGGTCATGCCGCACTACAACATGATGGGCGTCGCCAAGGCGGCGCTAGAGGCCACAGTTCGGTACATGGCGGTCGACTTGGGCCGTGACAACATTCGCGTCAACGCGATCTCGGCGGGTCCGATCAAGACCCTGGCGGCTTCTGGCATCGGCGATTTTCGGTACATCCTGAAGTGGAACGAGTACAACGCGCCTCTCAAACGAACGATAACGATCGAGGAAGTGGGCGGCAGCGCGCTATATCTGCTGAGTGATCTGGGGCGCAGCGTTACCGGCGAAATTCATCACGTTGACGCGGGTTATCACGTCGTCGGTATGAAAGCGGCGGACGCGCCGGATATCGCGACCGTCTAGTGATCCTCGGCCAAGCGCGGGGACGATAGCGAAGATGTCGCACAACAGCTTCGGCCATCTGTTTCGGGTGACCACGTGGGGCGAAAGCCACGGTCCGGCGATCGGCTGCGTCGTCGATGGCACGCCGCCCGGAATTGCGCTTGCCGAGGACGATATCCAGACCTGGCTCGACCGCCGCCGTCCCGGACGTTCCCGCTTCACGAGTCAGCGCCGCGAACCCGATGCGGTGCGCATCCTTTCCGGCGTTTTCGAGGGGGCGACGACGGGGACGCCGGTCGCGTTGCAAATCGACAACGTCGATTCGCGCACGCGCGACTATGAGTCGATCAAGGATAAATACCGTCCGAGTCACGCCGACTACACTTACGCCCAAAAGTACGGCGCGCGCGACTACCGTGGCGGTGGACGGGCGTCGGCCCGAGAGACCGCGACGCGAGTTGCCGCTGGTGCCGTCGCGCGCCTGGTGCTGGGGGCGGGGGTGAGCATACGGGGCGCCCTGGTACAGATCGGGTCTCATCGGATCGATCGCGAACGGTGGGATTGGGAGGCGGTCGATCAGAACGACTTCTGGTGCCCCGATCCGGAAATGGTGGCGGACTGGACGACGTTGCTCGACGGTCTGCGTAAGGCTGGCTCCTCGGCCGGCGCAGTGATCGAAGTTGTGGCGAGCGGTTTGCCGGCCGGGCTCGGCGCGCCCATCTACGGTAAGCTCGACTCCGAGCTTGCCGCGGCGATGATGGGAATTAATGCGGTCAAGGCGGTCGAGATCGGCGCCGGTTTCGCGGCCGCCGCTCTGAACGCGGAACAGAACGCCGACGAGATGCGGATGGACGGGGATGCCGTTCACTTTCTCTCGAACAATGCGGGCGGGGTGCTTGGCGGTATTTCGACCGGCCAGGACATCGTGGTGCGCTTCGCTGTCAAGCCGACGTCATCGATCCCCAAACCGCTGCGCACCGTGGATGCGGGTGGCTCCGACGTGGAGATCACAACGACCGGCCGCCACGATCCGTGTGTCGGCATTCGTGCGGTTCCGGTCGGCGAGGCCATGATGGCTTGCGTCCTCGCCGACCACCTGCTGCGCCATCGCGCCCAATGCGCCTAACGCGGTGTCCGTCCGGGCGGTGTGCGCGGAGGCCCGAAACTCGGCCCGGTCGCATCGCTAGCGTCATCAGATATTAGCTATAAAAATCCACGCCTTGGAGGATTCCGGCGGGCCAGTCGTCAAAATAGTAAGGAATCAGAGGATGCGGACCAGAGAATTGATTGATGAGGCGGCCACGCTCGCGGCGGCTCAGGCCGGCGATCGCGACGCTTTTGGCGCATTGGTCCAGCCGCATCTCGCTACGCTGCGCTCGCTGGCCTACTGCATGCTCACTAGCCGCGAGGACGCCGACGACGCAGTGCAAGAAGGGCTGCTGCATGCCCTGACGGAGATTGGCGGTGTTCGTGCCGAGGCAAGCCCGCGCACGTGGCTGTTCCGCATCGTGCTTAACATTTGTTTGGACGTGCTGCGCCACCGCGGCCGCTGGCGGGCCGACGCTCAGCTCAACGGCTCACGCATCGGCAGCGACTCATCCGACCACCTCGCCGACTTGGCCACGGTCGAGCGTGATCCCGAGTACCGCTACGAGATGGCCCAGCACGTCGCGTTTTGCTTCAGCTGCGTCGGCCGATCGCTGCCACCTGAGCAGCAGGCGGCAGTGATGCTGCACGAGGTGTTCCAGCACAGCGCCGGCGAGGCTGCCGCCGTGCTGGACGTAACCGAGTCGGTATTGCGCCACAATCTCAGTGCCGGCCGCAGGGCCATGCAAGAGACTTTCGAGGGCATGTGCACGCTGATCGGCAAAACCGGAGTGTGTTACGAGTGCAAGAGTTTTCGCGATCGTGCGCCAGCCGAACGGCGTGGTCCCGAGCTCACCGCGATCGCGCCTACGGACGCCGATGCCCGCGTCCAATTCGCGAAACGCGCCGCCCTCGTGCGCGCCGCCGACCTCGAGAGCGGCACAGCGCGCCGGCTGCATGACCTGCTGTTCCAGGAACTCGCCGCCTGGGAAGCTGAGCGGCGCGATCAAACCACCCAACCAACCTCGAGAAGGAGAAACTGAAGGACTTTCTGATTCAGTGTCGCGTCGGCGCTGACAAAGTTGCTGAACAGGATGTGGCATTTCGCGAGTTTGTCGCGGCTGTCAAGGTCCAGCCCAGTCTACCGTTACACGGTCTATCGCAAGGAAGACGGTGTCTCGTTCGTTCACCATGCCTGGATCGCCGCCGAGGCGGCGATCCAACGATTCTGGGGGCAGCCGCACTTCAAGCCATTCGCAGACGGCCTCACCAGTCGTGCGGAAGAGGGCCCCACTGTCACCCGGGTCAACCGTTTCGCGTCGTCCGCAGCCTAAGTCGGGGCAGCGCCCCGTGCGGCCGCGATAAGGAATTCGCGGTTGCCCTTGGGCCCGGTTATTGGGCTTTCGGTAACGCCGATTACACGCCAACCGGGCCGAGTGTCGAGCCACTCATCGATGTCGGCGCAGACTTGATGATGGGCGGCGGCGTCGCGCACCACACCGCTATGGCCTACCGCCGCACGTCCGACCTCGAACTGGGGCTTGATGAGCGCCACAAGATGAGCGGATGCCGCTGCCAGCGCCAGTGGCGCCGGCAGCACCGTGCGAAGGCCGATGAAGCTAGCGTCGCAGACGATGAGGTCGGCCTCATCGGGCACCTCCTCGCGGCCGATGTAGCGAGCGTTGGTTCGCTCCCGCACCACGACGCGAGGATCGTTGCGAAGCCTCCAGGCGAGCTGACCGTGGCCAACATCGACGGCGTAAACGCGGCGCGCGCCCCGCGCGAGCAGGACATCGGTGAAGCCACCGGTCGAGGCGCCGATATCGAGTGCGACCGTACCGAGTGATTCTATCTCGAAGTGCTGAAGCGCGTGGTCGAGCTTGAGACCGCCACGGCTAACCCAGGGATGATCGCGGCCCCGAACCTCGAGCGGCGCGTCGGGCGCGAGACGCAGGCCGGGTTTGTCGAGGCGTCGGGTCCCCGTGAAGACGATGCCGGCCATGACCAAAGCACGGGCGCGTTCGCCGCTCTCCGCCAAACCGCGCGTCACCAGGAGCTGATCGAGCCGAGGCTTTTGGTCGCGCTCGGCTCGGCGCGCGGCCGGCATCGATCAGGCGCGTGCGCGCTCGGTCGACTTACCGAGCGCGGCCAGTGCTGCCGTCACGATGTCGGGCGCGTTCATCGCCGCCGCGTCGTACATCCGGGTCGGCGCGTCGTGATCGAGGAAAATGTCCGGCAACATCATGGTGCGGACCTTGAGTCCACCGTCTAAGAGATCGTGGCGAGCTAAATATTCGAGGACATAGCTTGCGAAACCGCCGACCGCGCCTTCCTCGACGGTGATCAGAACTTCGTGCTCTATCGCCAGCTGGCGCACTAAGTCCTCATCGAGCGGCTTGGCGAAGCGCGCGTCCGCGACGGTCGTGGAAAGCCCACGTTGGCTGAGTTCGTTGGCGGCGCGCATGCACTCCGCGAGGCGTGTGCCGAGGCTCAAGAGGGCGACCGTGGTGCCTTCGCGGAGGATTCGGCCCTTGCCGATTGCCAGCGGGGTTCCACGCTCCGGCAAGGTGAGGCCTAACCCCTCGCCGCGCGGATAGCGCACCGCCGAGGGGCGGTCGTCAATCGCCGCTGCCGTGGCCACCATATGTACGAGTTCGACTTCATCGGCCGCCGCCATGACCACGAATCCCGGCAGCGCGCCGAGATAGGCGATGTCATAGGCGCCGGCGTGGGTAGGTCCGTCCGCGCCCACCAGCCCTGCGCGGTCGATCGCGAAACGAACAGGGAGACGTTGTATGGCGACGTCGTGCACGACCTGGTCGTAGGCACGTTGCAGGAACGTCGAATAGATGGCGGCGAACGGCTTGAACCCTTCCGTGCACAAGCCAGCGGCGAATGTGACCGCGTGCTGTTCGGCAATGCCAACATCGAAACAACGATCAGGAAACCGCTCAGTGAACAGGTTCAGCCCGGTGCCTGACGGCATTGCCGCGGTGATGGCTACGATCTTGTCGTCGGCCTCGGCCTCGGCGACAAGAGCTTGGGCGAATACGGTCGTGTAACTCGGCGCCGCCGCCCTAGGCTTAGCCTGGGCGCCGGTCACCACATCGAACTTGCCGACACCGTGATACTTGTCGGTGGAGGCTTCCGCCGGTGGATAGCCGTGGCCTTTATGGGTCACCGCGTGAACCAGGACCGGCCCCGCCTCACGCGAGTCGCGAACGTTGCGCAGGACCGGAAGAAGGTGGTCGAAGTCGTGGCCGTCCACCGGACCCACATAGTAGAAGCCAAGCTCCTCGAACAACGTGCCGCCAGTAGCGATGCCGCGCGCGTATTCCTCGGCGCGCCGCGCGGTACGCTCAATCGGCTGGGGCAGCCGCTTTGCCACCTGTTTGGCGATCTGGCGCAGACCCTGATAGGAGCGCGACGAGATCAGTCGCGACAGATAGGCGCTCATCGCACCCACCGGGGGGGCAATCGACATATCGTTGTCGTTGAGGATGACGATCAGCCGACTGTGCATCGAACCGGCGTTGTTCATCGCCTCGAAGGCCATACCGGCGGTCATCGCGCCATCGCCGATAACGCAAATTACGGCGTTGTCGTCACCCGCGAGATCGCGGGCGACGGCCATGCCAAGCCCGGCCGAGATCGAAGTCGCGGCATGCGCCGCCCCAAAATGGTCGTACTCGCTCTCCGTCCGCTTGGTGAATCCGGAGAGACCACCCCCCTGGCGCAGAGTTCGGATGCGGTCGCGCCGCCCAGTGAGAATCTTGTGGGGATAGGCCTGATGGCCGACGTCCCAGATCAGCCGGTCGCGCGGCGTGTCGAACACGTAGTGCAGCGCTACGGTCAATTCGACGACTCCGAGCCCGGCGCCGAGGTGGCCGCCGGTGATGGATACCGCATCTATCGTTTCCGCCCGCAATTCATGCGCGAGTTGGCGCAACTGATCGGGGGAAAGAGCCCGAAGAGCGCAGGGATCGTTGACGGTGTCGAGGAGCGGCGTTGTGTTGCTGATACTCAACGAATTCTCCATCGGGAGACGCGGGCGCTTCAGCGATCGCGGCTGATCACGAACTCGGCGGCGGCGCGCATAATGTCGGCCTTTTCCCCAAATGGATCAAGGTGAGCGCTAGCCTGCTGGGCCAGCATCCGGGCCTGGGTGCGCGCTCGCTCGGGTCCGAGCGCCGAGACCAGCGTCGCCTTGCCACGCCGGCTGTCCTTGCGTACGGGCTTGCCGAGCGTCGATCCGTCCCCTTCGGCGTCCAACAGGTCGTCGATGATCTGGAACGCGAGGCCAAGATCGTGGGCGTACTGGTGCAACGCTTGGCGGAGGGGCTTGGCTACCTTGCCAAGGATCGCGCCGGCCTCGCACGAGAACGCGATTAGGGCGCCGGTCTTGAGCTGTTGCAACCGGATAATGTCATTCGCCTGTATGTTCTCGTGCTCGGCCTCCAGGTCGATCATCTGCCCCCCGACCATGCCACGACAACCGCAGGCGGCAGCCAGCGAACGAACCAACTCGCAACGCACGGTGGGATCGGGGTGAGTCTCGCACCCGACGAGAATCTCGAAGGCTCGAGCCTGCAGGGCATCGCCGGCCAGCACCGCAGTCGCTTCGTTGAACGCGATGTGAAGCGCGGGCTCGCCGCGACGAACATCGTCGTCGTCCATGCATGGCAGGTCGTCGTGAACGAGCGAGTAAGTGTGGATCATCTCGACCGCGCTGGCGACACGCAGTGAACTCGTGCGGCCGACGCCGAACATGTCGGCGCTCGCCGTGACCAGGAACGCGCGTAGGCGCTTGCCGCCGGCGAGTGTCGAGTAGGACATCGCCTCCAGCAAGCGGGCTTCTGGCCCCTCGGGGTCCGGGAGAAGTCGACGCAGAACCTCGTTGACCGAGTCAGCCGTGGTCTTGAGAGAGTTAGCGAACGAGGCCACGGCGTCGTTCAACCGAGATTCGCGGGCTCCGTCGCAACGCTTCCTTCGGGTCCAGCCACGATCTTTTCAACCCGCTCTTGCGCCGACTTGAGTTTTGCTTCGCAGTGACGAAGAAGTTGTGTGCCACGACTGTAAATTTCGATCGACTCGTCGAGATTGACTTCGCCCGCCTCAAGCCGGGCTACGATCGCCTCAA
>Ga0315338_1001930_pt1 | contig 22926 bp, 25 predicted proteins | sample ASW8metaG_FD_204518 | JGI IMG/M metagenome (GOLD analysis project Ga0315338, IMG submission 204518) | Ammonia-oxidizing marine archaeal communities from Monterey Bay, California, United States - ASW #8 | ecosystem: Environmental > Aquatic > Marine > Coastal | place: USA: California | collected... | reverse complement strand
GTTCGTACTCGAGACGCTGCAACTTCTATATGGAACGAGCGACGAATCACCGTACGACCGGGACACGCTCATCGAGCAGTACAACCGTCACGTCGACACCGTTCAGGAGTACTTCGCTCATCGGCCAGATGATCTCATCGTGCTCGACATCGGTGCGCCGGGGGGACAACGGGCCCTCTGCAGGTTCCTCGGCCTCTCGGTCGACGGTGGCGAGTTTCCCATCGGGCGACCTGACGTTGGAGCCGAAGAGGTGCTCCGGCGCGATCAGTAGCCGGTGAGAACGGCGCAGCGACAACCCGTGTTCGTCGTTGCTCCGAAGACCCAGAGGGCGGTCGGATCGCGGTTGACGGTTTCTAGGGTAGGGCCACCCTGAGGACCGAAACCTCCGGCGTCGACGGAGTGCCCGACAGGCTCGCGTCCTGTTTCGCGGAGACCGTCAGGAGCTGGTCGTTCCCGAGCAGGATGTGAGACACATGGTCGCGGAATCCAGCACTCGGGAGTTGAGCGAGGGACCACGTGGTGCCATCGGCGGAGTACATGACTGCACTTTGAGGATTGCTCCGTCCCATGTCCTCGTGCATCTGTCGCTCGGCCGTTTGTAGCTCTTCGAACGTGAACGTCACGATCGCCGCGCCGTCGTCGTCGAGGAAGGTGATCGCCTGGCCGTTGATGTCGACATCGACCTGATCCGAGGTCCTGCCCGAGTGCAGCGACAATCTGAACAGTTCGACGTCGTCACGCGTGATGCGAAGCGAGCCTTGCATCAGATTGCTCTCGAGAAGCACGCCGTCCTTTTCGACTTCCACGGGTTCTGGCCCGAACATCATCTCGCTCGAGTCGTATCCCGTTGCGACCGCGGCGAACCCAGACGAACCCGCGGCAAGCGGGTTGAAGTGCCAGTCGAGCTCGTCGCCCAACACGTCCTGTGGATTGATCGTCGTCCATGTCTCGCCGTCGAGCGAGACGACGAGCGAGGCGCGATTGCCATACGACATGCCGATCGAGCCGACGTCACCTGACACCGTCTGTTGAATGTTGCGCGGCCGCTGGACCTCTTCCCACGTGATGCCGTCTGCCGATTTCAACGACTGTTCGCCGCTGAAGCCGTAGCCCGACGCCACGAAGTTCCCTGAGCTGTCTACGGCGACCGAGTTGAGCATGAGGTCGTCGATCGTCGAGCTCGTCCAGTCGGTTCCGTCGGTGGAGTGCCAGATGGTTGTTCCGCCCATTTCTGGCCCGCCGCCCATCCACATGTCGACCAAGTCGTCGTCGAGGCCGAGGTCGTCGGCTGTTGCGGTATAGATCGTGATGCCCATCGGCGCCTGGACTTGCACGCTAAACGGCGGTCCGCCCCAACTCAGATGAAGGCCGTTGGTTTCGCTCGGCCTGAACTGCTCCGGGAGTGCGTCGTGGATCGGGTCCTGCCTGAGACCACCAAAGCCAGCGACGACGACGATGGCCGAGTCGGTCGCGGCTACCCCGATCGGGAACTCGGTGCCATCGCCAGGCAGATCGTGTGTCGACCAGGTGATGCCATCTTCGGAACGAAACAGCACCGGCATCGCTGCTCCGAGCGATCCTGGCGCCATGTATCCCTGAGCAGTCGCATACACGTTGTGAATCGTTGCTGGCGCGGGGAGCACAGTTCCGATGGATGTCCACGTCTGGCCATTGGGCGAAGTCCAAGCCTCCACCCCAGTGGAGTCACCTGGAAGATAGTTGTGTGCGTCCGCTCCGTAGAGGATGAAGCCGTCGGCTGACGTGACGATGCCAACCGGCCACATCTCGCCGATCGCTGTGCGGGACAGGATGTCCAGTGGTGGCCCGATGATGACGTCGACTTTTTGGGTGGCGGTTCCCTGCCCTCGAGCGGTGGTCGTTGGCGTCACCCCAGTGGCGATCGTCGGAACTGGAGCCTCTTCGACCGTCTCCGACTGGGTGCTGGTTTGCGGATCGTCGCTGCTTCGGGCATCGGCTGCGGACGAACCTCCGTCGCCGGAGATGCGCGCGACGGCGAATCCGATTCCGATTCCGACAACGAGGAGAAGAGCCATCGCCAATCGCGCAGCTGCGCTCAAGCGAGATTGACCCCGTTCCACGGTGCCCTCCCACTCGTCGCCGGCTTTCAGATCCCACCTGTCATCCATATAGCGACGGTATCCGCGATGCTGCGAGATGTCCTCGCGACCCCCAAAACCAGAACTGGCGCCCCAGCGCACGCTCAGCGTGCGCTCGCGCGCCAATTCGGTGTGCGCGAGGGGGGACTTGAACCCCCACACCCTTTCGGGCACAGGCACCTGAAGCCTGCGCGTCTGCCAATTCCGCCACTCGCGCGAGTGAAGACGTGAGCGTATCGCTTCACTAGGTCGTTGCAGAGGGTTACGACTGGCCGAAGCGCCACGAGGGTCGAATGGGTGACCCGTACACTTTCACCACGATGGTGCTGCGAGGATTTGAACGCGGACTCGAGAGGTTGGTCGAGGGAACATTCGCACGCGCGTTCCGAAGCGGTGTGCGGCCCGTCGAGCTCGGCCGAAGGTTGACGCGGAGCATGGACGACGATCGTTCGGTCGATGTGCGCGGCAGGACGATCACGCCGAACCATTTTGTCATCGCCCTCGCTGACGCCGACTACCAGCGCTTCGGCGAAGTGAGGGGGGCCTTGCGGACCGAGCTCACCGAAGCTGCTCGAGAGCACGCAACCGAACGCAGCTACTCGTTCATGGGTCCTGCCGATGTCGTACTCGCTGTCGACGCCGGCTTGTACGAGGGCCAGTTTCAGGTCGACGCATCGTTTCGACAAGGAGCCGGCGGAGTAGGAGCCGGAACGCTCGTGCTCGCCGACAGCACCAGAGTGCAATTGACAGACAGACCGCTCGTCATCGGACGGCTGGCCGACTGCGACATCGTCATCGAGGACTCGAACGCCAGCCGGCGACACGCAGAGATCCGCCAAGATGGCACCGACTATCTCCTCACCGATCTCGGTAGCACCAATGGGACGAGACTCAACGGCTCTGTCGTTCGGTCGCAGCTGCTGACCCACGGAGATCAGATCTCGATTGGTGCCTGGTCGTTCGTGTTCGAGGCCAACTGATGTCGCCGGCACTGATCCGACTGTTGACGCTGTGCCTCCTGGCGCTGATCTACCTCTTCTTCATCCGTGTGCTCTATGCCGTCTGGACCGAGGTGCGGCCACCCCGCGCCCCTCGTACAAGACGCGCGAGGGCACCCCGATCCACCGCAGCGCCCGGCCGACTTGGCATCGTGGCCCCAGAGAGCGCCATGGGCCAGGTGTTCACCATCGCCGATGAGCTCACCATCGGACGCGCAGCAGGGTGCGAGGTGACGATCGACGATGGATATGCATCGCAGATGCACGCGCGGGTATTCCGAAGAGACGATCAGGTACTTGTAGAGGACCTGGGGTCGACCAACAGCACCTACCTCAATCGTGAGAAAGTGAGTCGCCCCACGGTGGTCAACCGCGGCGATGTTCTCCAGATCGGGGCCACGGTTTTCGAGGTGACGGCATGAACGAGGCACGACGTTGACAGACGGCGACGACATAACCGGCGCTGAGGGCGAAGAGCCCGAAGCTGACGACGCTCCAGCGCAACGGCTCCGGCTGTCATGGGGTGGCGCCACTCACCAGGGTCAGATCAGGCCCGTGAACCAGGACGCCCTCTTTGCCGATCGAGGGCTGTTCGTGGTCGCAGACGGCATGGGAGGACACCAAGCTGGCGAGGTCGCGTCGCGCATCACGGTGAAAACCCTCGGTGGTCGAGAGCACTCGACGCTCGACGACCTCGTGGTCAGCGCGAGTGCCGCAAACTCTGCGGTGTTCGAACACGCGTCGTCTGACGAGAAGTTCAAGGGCATGGGAACAACACTTGTTGCTCTCGCCGTCATCGGCGACGGTCGGCCGCCGCGACTCGGTCTCGTGAACGTCGGCGACAGCCGGATGTACCGGATGCGAGCCGAGGAGCTCGAGCAAGTGACCGACGATCACAGCTATGTCGCCGAACTCGTCCGCCGTGGCCAGATCTCTGAGACCGAAGCCGAAACCCACCCGTATCGAAACATGCTGACCAGAGCGATCGGCGTCGGCGAGAACGTTGAAGTCGACCAGTGGGAACTCGAGCCGGAAGCCGGCGACATCTATCTCCTGTGCAGCGATGGGCTCATCAATGAGATCGAGGAAGACGCCATCACCGGCATCCTCGCCGGCGAGCCTGATCCGACAGAAGCAGCCAAGTCGCTCATCACTGCCGCGAACCGAGCTGGCGGTCGGGACAACATCACCGTCGTCATTGTCACCGTCGATGTCGAGGAGGTCGCCGAGCCCGTCGCGCCCGCGGCGATTCCGGTGACAAATCCGATGGACACCGGAGTCATCAGCTCGGTTCCGAGCACAGCGCCAGAGACTGCTGAGATTGAGAGTCTCGTCGGTGACGTCGCGGCCGAAGCGATCGCCGACCTCGAGGCCATCGAGTCCGATCTGGCCAACACGACATCGGTCGTCGACACGGAGATGCTCGCAGCAGCCCTCCAGGCCGAAGTCGGCGTTGACGAGGAAACCGCAGACCATCCCATTTCGGAGCCAGTGCCTGGTTCGACGCTCGATGAGCCGATCCCATCGAACGATCCGCTGTCGGCGTTCGATCTGCCGCAGCTCCAAGGCGACGATTCGACCTTGCCATGGTTGGTTGATCCTTCGGCTTCAGCGGCAATTGACGAAGAACTGTCCCCATCCGAGGACGATGATCACGACGACGCGGCCACAATTGGCCTGGCGGCCGCTGGAGACCTTGTTGCCTCAGACCTTGTTGCCTCAGACCTTGTTGCCTCAGACCTTGTTGCCTCAGACCTTGTTGCCTCAGACCCTGCCGATCCGAGTCCAGTCGCTGCAGAAAACGCCGACCTCGACGAGGTCGACGCGAACGTCCCCGCCTCTGATGGCCATGTCGCCGACGACGTTGCAGATGGTCTCGACGCAACGAGCCAAGACGACACATCAGGCCAGGACGATGCGCCGAGCTCAGATGAAACTGCGCACGTGGGCGAGGATTCGCCACAGTCGGCTGCATCGCGTGAAACAACGAAGCCGATCAACCCGTTCCTCGACCCGGTCACTGCATCTGGTCCGGTCGACCACTTCGCTCCGGCGGTCCGCGGATGGAAAGCACCGGTAGCAGTCACCTGGCGCTCGTTGCTGTTCGTCACCGTTGTTCTCGCGGTGATCGTTGCGGCTGGCTTCCTCGTCGCCTGGTACGCCCGGAGCGCGTACTACGTCGGTTACGCCGGTGACGAGGTCGTGATCTACCAAGGGCGCCCCGACGGTGTCCTGTGGTTCGATCCGACGCTCGAGGAAACCACCGGCGTGTTCCGCCAGGACCTTCCAGCGTCGGTGGCTCTCGAGGTCGAGTTGCTGTTCGAGACAGCAACCCTTGAGGGTGCGCGTGCGTTCGTTGATCAGATCCGGCCGGCACCTGGCACCGAGCGAGCGCCGCCGGACGTCGTCGAGGAAGAACCACCGGCAGACACCACGACGACCACGCTGTCGTGAATCAGCATCGGGCCGCTGAGCTCGGCCTGATCCTTCTCGCTGCACTCGTCACAGCTGGCACGTACGCGCTCGCTGGCGCGAGTGAGTCCGGGCTCGGCCAGGGCGCGTCGATCCCTGCCAACATCGGTCCTTTCCTTGCAGTCGTGCTCGGCGTGCTCGTCCTCGCCCATGTCGCGGTTCGGCGCTTCGCGCCTGATGCAGATGGCACGCTGCTGCCGATGGCGGCCCTGCTGAACGGCATCGGGTACGCCATGATCGTCCGCCTCGACCAGGATCTCGCCAAGTTCCAGGCTGCGTGGACCATCCTCGGGGTTGGCGCCTTCATCGCGACGCTCGCGTTGGTGAGAGACATTCGTGTGCTCGCGAGGTATCGCTGGACATTGGCTCTCGTTGGTTTCCTCGCGCTGGTCGCGCCGATTGCTCCCGTCATCGGACGCGAGATCAACGGCGCCCGTCTCTGGGTGAGTCTGGGCCCGGTGAACGTTCAACCTGGCGAGTTCGCCAAGATCGCCCTCGCAGTGTTCGTTGCGTCCTACCTCGTCGAGAAGCGCGAGCTGCTCGCGCTCGGCGCCAGAAGGATCGGCCCGTTCCTCGTGCCAGATCTGAAACACCTCGGCCCGGTCCTGGCTGCGTGGGGCGCCTCGCTCTTGGTGATGGTGTTCGAGCGCGATCTCGGCTCGTCGCTTCTCGTGTTTGCGACCTTTGTTGTGATGTTGTGGATCGCGACCGGGCGGGGTTGGTACCCGGGCGTCGGTGGAGCCCTGTTCGCTCTCGGTGCCACCGCGGCTTGGTGGCGATTCGATCACGTGCAGTCTCGTGTTCGAATCTGGCTCGATCCCTGGCGCGACGTCACGGGCGAGGGTTTCCAGATCGTCCAGGCGTCGTTTGCACTGGCATCTGGTGGCATCACGGGCACAGGGCCAGGACTCGGTTCGCCAGAGCGCATACCGGCCAGGGAGACCGACTTCATCTTCGCCGTGATCGGTGAGGAGCTCGGGTTGCTCGGAGCGACTGCGATCATCACGGCGTTCATCCTGATCATCGGCACCGGGTTGCGCGTGGCCGTGCGATCGAGGGACGAGTTCGCCAAGCTGCTCGCCACGGGTCTCACGGTGTCGCTCGGGGTGCAGGCGTTCATCATCATCGGTGGGGTACTGCGCGTGTTGCCGCTCACCGGCATAACGCTCCCATTCGTGTCGTACGGCGGGTCGTCGTTGCTCGCCAACTACGTCCTGTTGGCGTTGCTGCTGCGCATCTCCCATGACTCGGCGCAGGTGCAGACCGACCAGGATCTGGTGACGGCGTGAATCTGCGCATCCGGCGGCTCACTGTTGGACTTCTGGTGCTGTACACGGTGCTGTTCGTCCAGCTGAACCTGGTGCAACTCGTACGCGCTGACGACTACCGCACGAATGAGGCGAACACGCGCGACATCGTGCGGTTGTTCAGCGAGCCGAGGGGCGCGATCAGCACGGCCAACGGCAGAGTCATCGCCCGCAGTGTCGAGGTCGAGGGCGAACTCGATCGACTTCGGGAGTACCCCGAAGGTGAGTTGTATGCGCACATCACCGGTTACCTCTCGTTGAACTTCGGAGCATCAGGACTCGAAAGGGAACGCAACGACGAGTTGGCGGGTACGACCCAGGAGATCGAGATCAAGTCGTTCTCCGATCTGTTCATCGAGCGCGACCGCACTGCCAACCTGAGCCTCACGATCGACCACGAGGTGCAGCGCATCGCGCGAGCGGCTCTTGGCGACCGTAAGGGCGCCGTTGTCGCGCTCGACCCGCGGACCGGGGAGATCCTCGCCATGTGGTCGTGGCCGAGCTTCGATCCGAACCAGCTGTCGACGCATGATCTCGATGCAGCGGCCGAAGCCCGGTTCACGCTGCTCGACGACCCTGATGTCCCGCTTCGGTCCAGGGCGTACCAGGAGCGATACGCGCCCGGCTCGACGTTCAAGGTCGTCACCGCTGCTGCTGCACTCGACGGAGGCCACGCGACCCCTAGCGATCCGATCTACGCAGTTTCCGACAGCTACGTGGCACCTCAGACAGACCGACCGATCATGAACTTCGGCGATTCGCTCTGCGGTGGTGACCTCACCGAGATGCTCCGTGTCTCGTGCAACACCGGCTTTGCAGAACTGGGAGTCACGGTTGGACCGGATCGCATGGCGATCTCGGCGGGCGGCTTCGGGTTCAACGACCCCTCGCCGATCGATCTGCCGAATGCGGCCGCTTCGGTCTTCCCGAGTGCTGCCTTCTTCACCGACAACATTCCATTGTTGGCCCAGAGCGCGATTGGCCAGTTCGAAACATCTGCCACTCCCTTGCAGATGGCCATGGTCGCTGCCGCGATCGCCAACGACGGCGTGTTGCTTCGGCCGCACCTCGTGAGCGAGGTGATCGACAGCGACGGTCGTGTGGTCGATCGAATCCGTCCAGAGGTCATAGCAACGCCGCTCACCTTCAAGTCGGCCGTCGAACTCAAGGCCATGTTGGAGAACGTCGTGGCCAATGGCACAGCGCGATCCCTCGCCATCGACGGCGTCAGGGTCGCGGGCAAGACCGGCACGGCCGAGCTCGAGGGATCGGTTGGGACGCACGCATGGATCATCGGCTTCGCCCCGGTCGAGGACCCTCGTATCGCGGTCGCGGTGTTCGTCGAGGGCGACGACACCACCGGTCAGCAGACCGGAGGGACGGTCGCTGGCCCAATCGCCAGGGAAGTCATTCGAGCCGCGTTGGAGGCCACTAATTCCAGGTGACGTGGACATTGGGTGCAAACGCGGCATCCTTGAGGGCTGCACACTGCTCAATCCGTCATCCTGGCGGTGCAAGCCCTGATCGCGTGGGTCGTTGACCCAGCGTGCGACACGTATCGATGGCCAACACAGAACGACCAGTCTTCGGCGGCCGCTACGAGCTCTACCGCCGAATTGCACGAGGTGGCATGGCGGAGGTCTTCCTCGCGCGCGACCAATTGCTCGACCGTCCGGTGGCCGTCAAGGTGCTCTTCCCCGAGTACGCAACCGACCCCGCCTTCGTCGAACGGTTCCGTCGAGAGGCCCAGGCTGCTGCAAATCTGAATCACCCGAATGTTGTCGGCGTGTACGACTGGGGTCAGGAAGTCGGCACGTACTACATCGTGATGGAGTACGTCGAAGGACGAAGCCTCGCCGAGATCATCAGAGCCGAAGGTCCGCTGCACCCGGACCGCGCTGCCGATATTGCGATCGACATCGCGGCTGCGCTCGGATTTGCACACCGCAACGGTGTTGTTCACCGAGACATCAAGCCCGGCAATGTGCTCATCACATCCTCCGGGCAGGTGAAGGTGACCGACTTCGGGATTGCTCGTGCAATCGCTGGAGCTCCAGGCGACAACCTCACTCAGACCGGCAACGTGATGGGTACCGCGACGTATCTGTCGCCAGAGCAGGCCCAGGGCAAAGCTGCCGATCCGCGAAGCGACGTGTACTCGCTCGCTGTCGTGCTCTACGAAATGTTGACGTCAGGGCCACCGTTCACCGGTGAAACGCCTGTGGCGATCGCCTACAAGCACGTGCAGGAAGCGCCGGTCGAGCCGAGTCGGTACAACGCCGATGTACCGCCCTCGCTCGAGGCCATCACGCTCATGGGCCTCGCGAAGGACCAGGATGCCCGCTATTCGAGTGCCGAGGACATGCGTGGCGATCTGCGTCGGTACCGCACAGGTCAGCAGGTGTTGGCCATGCCGGCGCCTGACGCTCCAGCGTCAGGGTCGATTGTTGCCGCTGGAGGCTCTGTCCCTTCTGTCGGCGACCCGACCACGATGGTTCCAGCGCAGGGTCCGCCGATCGTTGCGCCGCCAGGCAACGGATATCCCCCTGGAAACGGCGGGTATGGCGGAGTTGCCGCCTACAGCGAGGAACCCCCGCCCCGCACCGGTTTGTGGATCGCGATCCTCGGAGTGACGCTCATCGGTCTCGCCGTCGTGTTGTTCCTCCTCGCGCGGGCATTGTTTGGCGGGAATGATCCCGGTGGCGACTCCCCGGACCCCACCACACAGTCGACCACCGTCGACAGCATTCGGTTGCCAAGCGTCATCGGCGAGAACTGGGAGGACGCCGAGGCTCGTCTCGAAGAGGAATTCGGCTTCACGGATGTTGTTGTTCGATACGAGAATCGCGACGACGTCCCCCAGAACGAAGTCTTCGAGCAAGACCCTCGGCCAGGTCTCGTCCTCGAACCTGATGTCCAGATCATCTTGACGGCCTCCTCAGGCGAGCTGCTGGTCGGCGTGCCGAACGTCGTTGGTCAGCCGTTCACCGACGCCGAGAATGCGCTTCGGGGCGCTGGCTTCGAGGTCGATATTCAGCGCAGGACGGACGAGAACATCGAACTCGATGTCGTCATCTCGCAGAGCGCATCGCCTGCCGAAGAGCGCCCAGCTGGCACCCAGATCACCCTCGTCGTCTCCGACGGCAAAGGGCAGGTGGCCGTCCCGCCGCTGGTTGGTGTCGAGGCAACCGAGGCACGAGTTGCTCTGGCGAGGGCCGGGCTGCTCGATGAGGTCGCCACCGAGGAGTACTCGCTGACGATCGAACCTGGCTTCGTGATCAGTTCCGATCCGCCGGAAGGCACGCTGCTCGAGCGCGACACCGTTGTTCTGCTCGTCATTTCGCGCGGTCCTGAGATCATCACCATTCCGACGCTCCACGACATCGGCAGCGCAGATCCCGACGTCGTGCAAGCGCACCTCGAAGGACTGAAGCTCATCGTCGTTCGCGAGACACGGGAGCTCCCGTTCGAGGATCCGATGGATGGCATCGTCGTCGAGATTCGCCCGGAGCCAGGCTCCGAGGCGTTCCCCGAGTCGGAGATCACCATCTTCATCGGCGTCGCGTCGACCGAACCGCCGACAACGACCACCACCACGACAACAACGACGACGCCCACAACAACAACTACAACAACCGAGGCCGACCCCGACGAGTGAGCGAAGGTGGCGAACACGGCCCCAGAGGGACGGCATGCCGCGCCAAGGCCGCAGGGCTGTCCCAAGCGACACTCAGCGGTTTGTCCCGTCAGCCCAGATCAATGATCGTGGCTTCAGGGGCGAAGGCGGCAATGGCGAACCAGAACGTGTCGAGATGCTCGACGCTCGAGAGCCGTTGTCCCAGCATCGGCCCTGCGGTGGACCGGCCGAACAGGTCCCAGGTGGAGCCGGTCTGATCGTCGGTGAAGCTTCCGTCGATGGCGCTGGTGAACGTCAGCTCGACTCCATCGACAGTCGTCAGGAACACACCTGTTGCTCCGACGTCTTTGCCCTCGAAGATGAATTGCGAGTCCAGAGCTGAGGCTGTGCCTGCTCGGTGGAACACGACGATCGACGCGTTGTCGAGCGTGGTGTGTGCAACGCCGAGTTGCGAGAGCTGCTCTGTTTGGAACACCACGGTCTGCGTGCCTCTGACAGCAACGACCCTGGTCTTGGCGAGGAGACGACTGTCAGTCTCGCCGACGAAGAGGAACGGCGACGTCGTGGTCGTGTCGTAACCGGCGTACGGGTTCATGCCGTATTGGCGACGCATTCCTGTGTCGCGGTTCAGTACCAGAGCATCGGGAAAGGTGGTCTTGAAGACCTCGAATGAAACTGTCTGAAGTGGGATGCGCTCGAGCTCCTCGCCGACGAGTGCGCCGACGACCGCCTTGCCGTCGAAGTGGGTCCACAACGATCCCGTCTGGCGGTCGTACATCAGCAGCGACGAGTTGTAGAGCAGTCCTGACGTACCGAAATCGATGGTCGTCCCGTCGGTGAGCTGCCTCGGAAACGCGGTTGCAGAGTGGACAGAACGTCACGCTGATCGGCACGCCACCGATCTCGGTGTTCACGATCTCGTGCCAGGTCATGATCTGTATCGGGAAACCGCGAACCTCGCCGTTGAATTCGAGCGCAACGATCGGTTCGTTCGGCTGCAGGAAGCCGGCGTCCTGGACGCTGAAATACTTGGGTCGATCGATCGGCGCGATGCCATCTGGAGGTGGTCCTCCGCTGACGATGTTCCCGGTGTCGATGAGCGGGTCGTCGAATGACCGATGAGTCAGATCGTCGACGGCTCTGACTCCGTTGAACTCATAGGGAGGGGACAGGGGCTGTTCGACTGGAGCGCCGCCGTTCGGTGCCAGAGTAGATGTAGGTGCCGAGGAGGACACGGGTGCGGTGGCCGGGCTGTCGGTTGAACTGGTGTTGATGGAAGTGGTGCTCAGAGACGACGCGAGCACTTCGGCGGCTGATGTGCTGCCACTATCGCCACATGCGGCGGCGATGAGCCCGAGGGAGAGGGCGGCGGCCGCCGACTGGATCCGCATGAGCGGGACAACCCGACGGGCGCCTCCGCCATTCCTCCAGTCGTGTGAAGGGTGCCCATCGGCGTGACGCTGCCGTATCGTGGATGCTATGTCGAGATCTCAGAACAACCCAGGGCGCGTCACGCCGAAGGGTACGCGTCCCCACGGCTCGGCGACCGAGACCACAGCGATGAAGGCACCGGCACACGCTCCGAGCCCCACCTGGGTTCCCGTGTTGATGGGCGTGCTGTTCGCGATCGGATCTCTCATCATCTTCGCGAACTACCTCAGCTGGCTTCCTGGCAGCCCCGACACCCTCTGGTTGTTTGTCGGTCTCGGTGGAATCCTCGGTGGAATCATCACCGCAACGAACTACCACTAGTGCCACGGAACCAAGCGAATCGGCGCGCCGGTGCCCTGCCATGTACTGAGGCTCGAACGACGGATGGGGGCGTCGGGTGACCCGATGGGGCAACGCAGCCGGAGTCCAGCGCGGATCCGCGTACGATCGCCGGTGGGCCGAGATGGAAGAGGCGGGACACAATCCGCACGGGGAAGCTGACTTTCTGTCCGGCTTCAATCCGTCTTCGGTTCTCGATGCTGGCTGTGGCACGGGCCGTGTCGCGATCGAACTCGCCGCGAGAGGTCTTGACGTCGTTGGCGTCGACCTCGATCCAGCGATGTTGACGACCGCGAGGCAGAAGGCCCCGCACGTCGAGTGGCTACTCGACGATCTGTCGACGGTTGATGTTGGCAGGACCTTTGATGTGGTTGCCCTGCCGGGAAACGTGATGATCTTCCTGAGCCCAGGCACCGAGGAGGCTGTCGTTGCCAATCTCGCCCGCCATGTCAGTAGCGATGGCTGGTTGATCGCCGGATTCCAGGTGTCTCCTGATCGATTGTCGCTTGATGACTACGACGCTGCTTGCAGAAGTGCTGGGCTGATGCTCGAGGTCCGTCATGGCACCTGGGATGGCGATCCGTACACGGGCGGCGACTACGCGGTGTCGGTACATCGTCGGCCCTGACAGGTCTGGCTCAGGGTCGAACCGCTACGCACAGGCTTCGTTCGAGAATTCCGCGCTCGACGGCATCGAGGGCACCAAGTCGGTTTGCCACTCTGCGATCGAAGTCGGTGTCGCCGAATACATCACGCATCTGCTGTTCGCGGGCGCCCCACGCCGCGAGCCACGCTCGCAGCGTCTCTGCGTATTCCCCTGTGACATCGACGATGTCGATGTTGGAGAATCCTGCCGATCGCAGGAGCCTCGCGTTGGTGGAGCGCATGGCCGCCTGCGGAGGTCCAGCGGTGTTCGCGACCCGCCGCTGAGCAGGCGAGAGGCCCTGGGCTGGATGGATTGTCCAGAAGCCGATGCGTCCGCCCCGCTTGAGTGCCCTGCGGTTCGCTCTCAGCACGGAGAGCTTGGCGGTGAGTCAACAGAGAACGTCGCTGTGGACAACTGCGTCGAAAATCGAAGGTCTAAATGGCAGTTTGTCGCCCGTGCACGCTGCAGCCGGGTTGCGTTCTCCGACACGATTTGAGGCCTCGAGGCCCTCGAGGATCGGATCGGTGACAACGATGTTGCAGCTGCTCAGTTGCTGCATGTAGCGCGACGGCCAACCGCGGCCTCCTCCAACGTCGAGCACGAGATCACCGGCCGAGAGATCGAGTCGATCAGTGAGATCCCTGGCCTGCTCGGCTGTCGTGTAGCCGTTCGCTCCGAAGCTGACGCCGATCACTTCGGCCTCGACTTCGTCGAGAACATTCGTGCCAGCAAGGCGGTAGCGCCTGCGGAATCGGTCCGACTCTTCAGGAAGATCAGTCGTGGTCACTCACGTCCACCGTATGGCCGAGCAGATGCAGCGTGGGTCATGACCACGATATTCGACCGAGCTGCGTCACAATTGACTGATGGCCCGGGTGCAGTTGCGATTGGTGGCGCTCGGCGTCGTGTGCGCAGTTGTCGCCGTCGCGTGCGGGGGAGGCGGCGCAGATTCCGTGTTCGACGTCAGGGTCTCGACCACGCTTGCCGGCCAGGTGGTGACCACGGCCTCAGCTCAGGGGTCACCAGACACCACGGGCACAACGATCGTCGGTGAGACGACGGTCGCTCCTCCAGTGACCTCAGTTGATGGACAAGTGCTCTCGCCAACGACGATTCCGAGGGCAACCACCACCACGGAGCTCGATGCATCGATCTCGCGACGGCACACAGAGGCGAAGGCGCTCGCTGCCGATGTCGTGACGAAGTTGTTGACATATTCGGCCGAGATGGACCACGAAGCCGTTGTGGCGCAAGTGGTTGGCGGTTCTTTCCGCATATCGAACTTGGTCGAGGAGACGCCCAATCTCTACCTCGACGGTGCATCATCGGTCGGAGAGGTCTTGTTCGGACAGCTCGGCGGGATGCGGCCAACATCGACATCGGTCATGGTCGTCGCGACTCAGGTCGCTGATGTCGGTGGCTCGACCGAGGTGTTCACCAGAACGATCGATGTGAGGCTCATGTACCGGGCCGGTGCGTGGCGGTTCGACTTCGTCTTCGACGACGGCGGCTCGCCGATCGAGCGCCCAGCATCGTTGTTCCCCGAGGCCGTCGACGTTGTCGGAGACGATCGAATTCTGATGTCCGATTCGGCGAGATGGGACATCTATCGAGGCTTGATCTCTCCGACCCTTTTGTCACTGATGTCGGAGATTTCAGCCAGAACACCGTTCGAGGTCACCGTGTTGTCCAGCGGCCATCCGTTCTTTGTGTTCGCCACGAACCGGCAGAGCCTGCACACCAGAGGTCGGGCCGTCGACATCTTCTCGGTCGGTGGGGTGCCGGTCGGCGCCGACCATGACACTGACTCCGACATCTACGCGTTGGTGCAGTGGATCTACGACCATCCGAACGTGCGCAGCGTCGGCAGCCCCTGGGATCTCGATGGCCCTGGCGGACGATCGTTCACTGATGAGGTGCACCTCGACCACATCCACATCGGGCTGCTCGATGAGGTCGACAACGCCCCGTGACTCCCGCATATTCGGCGCCTCGACGATGAATCGGACGATGACCAGGCGAATCACACGGTTGTAACCCATCCCCAAGGTTGCCCACAGCCTGTGGACAACATTGCTACTCCTCAGAGTTGTGGACGAGCTCCATTTCCTGCATACAGCAGCTCGGCCCATCGGGGTTCGTTTCGGGCGCCTTCGTCATCCTGACTTCGGTTCCACATGTCTGGCATTGGAACGTCATTCGCACCCTGCGCAGCTCGCCATCTGGCGGGGGAGGAGGTTGCGTGCGGCTGAAAGACGCCATCATCCTGACGCCAATGGTGTAGATCGCCAGGAAGGCGATCACTGCGATCAGAATGCTCAGAATTTGGCCCATGGCGCTGTGTTCCGTGATCGGCGACAGTTCGAGTCTACGAAGACACGACGCCGATCGAACTGCAGGTCAGCCGCCCGCGGTCGCTTCGCGTGTGCCAGGCTGTGCATTGGTCGGAGTGGGAACGACCCGGAGGGCGAAATGACGGATGTAACCGAAGATCGGCACCAGTGCCACACCGATCCCGAGGATGTCGAGTCGGCGCGTGGTTGGCTGCGCGAAACAATGACGGTGAACGGCGTCGCGTCTGACGTGCAGAAGGACCTCGTGCTCGCGTTCACCGAAATCGTGACGAACGTGTTGCCCCGGGTGACGGGCCGACCGATCGAAGACAAGGTCGAACTTCAGTTGAACGTGAGTCAGGCTTCTGTCCGGCTTGCGGTTGTCGACTCTTCGCCACCGTTCGCGCCGAAAAAGGAACACGATGACGACGACGAAGGCGGCATGGCTCTTCTCTTGCTCCACCTGCTGGCTGATGAAGTCACCGTCGGACCAGGCGCCGCTGGTGGCTCGGTCACGACGGTCGTGAAACACCGCCCAGACGCCTGATCGTTGGGTGCTGCCTGACGCCGTGTGCCAGCCTTGGCTGACTCGGACATCGGGAGCTACTCATGGCAGAACAGCACGTCAGCATTCGCGTCGATCCAGAGGACATCGACTGGCCGGCGACGCTCGGCCGTCTCGATCGAGTGCTCAGAATCAAAACGACGCCCATCGGCATGAAAATGTTCGCGTCGACTGCCGAGATGGAAGCAGTCCCGAAGATCCGTCGCCCGAACGACGTTCACACAGCTGACCAGATCGTTTCGATGGCGAGCCGGCTCAACTGGACGGTCGGCATCACCGGTCAAGACCTCGTCGGAGCCCAGTGCCAGTCTGTGCTTGGTCTCGGCGGACAGGACGACGAGTGGTACTCGGGCAAACACATGGCTGGCGTGTGGTTCGAAACTCCGGAGGACGCAGCCGCGCACCAAGCGGCCATGGACCTCGTGCCGAACGGCTCGTACCAGGCCATGGCCGTGTCGCCACTGTCCACCGGTCGACTTGCCCCTCCCGACATCTGCCTGGTCTATGCCACTCCGGGACAGATGATCATTCTCATCAACGGACTTCAGTGGTCGGGCTACAAGAAGCTCGACTGGGGCTGCGTCGGCGAATCGGCGTGCGCCGACTCGTGGGGCCGCGCCCTCGCCACCGGAGAACCGAGCCTGTCCTTGCCGTGCTACGCCGAGCGCCGCTACGGCGGGGTACCCGACGACGAGCTGCTGATGGCGTTGCGTCCAGAGCATCTGGTTCAAGCAATCGAGGGGATGGAGGCGCTCTCGAGGAATGGGCTGCGCTACCCGATACCTCCGTACGGCATCCAAACCGACGCTCGAGCCGGTCTCGGCGTCAGCTACGGCGACCGCTGACGAACGTCGAGCGAGCATCGATCACGTGACCAGCACTGGCACCGAACCCGGCGACTTCGTCGAATTCGACCTCGAAGCGATCGAGGCTGAGCGGCAAAGGCAACTCGGTGTCCACCTGATTCGCGCCGCGAGGATCCTGTCGGAGCAGTCGGGCTCCGTGCTGCGCGTCGCAACGATCGATGGTGTCCAGGTGCTGACCGACGAGTCAGGCGTCCGTTATCGGGCCGACGTGACGCGCCACGGCCGGCTCGAAGTCACGGCTGTGTTGTCTGGCGATCTGCTCTGACGCCCAGGATCCTGATCAGCTCGCTTGCGAAGCCCTGAAGGCCCGTGCGAGCAATGGGGTCTTGTCGTCTACGTCGAGCAGTTCGGTGTGGCGCTCGTCGGGTTCGCCGATCCATTCGGCACCGGCGTTGTGTTGATCTGTTGTAACCGGCTCGACGGTGTCATCGGCTCGGTCGACATCGTCGGATGCCGAGTCTGCGGGCGAGGTGTCGAACAGAGTCAGCTCTTCTGCCTCCACCTCACGCCTCGCCCTTCGATGGTCGAGTCGCGTGACTGTTGCTGGCTCGGTTGCGGCGACACTTCGCTCGGCAAAGAGCGCTGAAGCTCCGTCGCGCTCGTCGTGCAAGAGCCATCCTGCTGGCACTGTGAGCGCCTCAGCGTGCTCATCGCAGATCGGCGAGATGAGGTAGGGATCGTCCGGCCACGGCAACAGCCATGCTTCTTGCCGCGGAGGATTGATCGCGAGCCCGGCAGCTACCCGGTTGGGACAATGCGGTCGCACACACGAAATCACACGCGTGAAGTTAGTACGTCCGTTCCGCGATCACTCACGTGACTGCCGAAGCCGCTCACTTGAGCGTCGGACCTTCGGGAGAATCACTGGTCCTTCGCCATCGTCGAGGATGCGGACGGTTGCTCCGAAGTGTTTCGAGATCATCGCCTCGGTGAGCACATCGTTCGGCGCACCGCTTGCAACGACCTCTCCTCGGTCGAGCAGAACGATCCGCTCGCCGTAGCGGCCGGCGAGGGTGAGGTCGTGCAGTGTCGTGACGACGGTGAGACCAACGTCGCGTCGCAGCCCGTCGACCAGTTCGAGCACGTCTTGCTGATGGCCGAGATCAAGCGCCGTGGTCGGTTCGTCGAGCAGCAACAGGTCGGCTTGCTGCACGAGCGCTCTCGCCAGAACAACACGCTGTCGCTCGCCTCCGGAAAGTGATGCCACTGCCCGCGCCGCGAACCCAGCGAGGTCGAGCCGGGTGAGCGCGTCGGCAGCAATCTGGAGGTCGCGCGGCGAGTCGCCCGCGAATGGTCCGCGGTGAGGGGTCCTTCCGAGCAGCACGTAATCGGTGACGGTGACGCCAGGCGGAATCGTCGGACTCTGCGGCACGATCGCGACTGTGCGTCCGAGGGCGCTCCGCGTCGGTGCTGGCGCGCCGTCGATCTCGATCGAGCCGGTTGCCGGGATCGCGCCAGCGATCGCCCTCAGCAGCGTTGTCTTGCCAGCGCCATTGGGGCCGATGACGTTGACCCATTCGCCGCGCGCGACCTGCAGGTCGACGCCCTTCAGGATGTGTGCGCCGTCGATCGTGACGTGAACGCCGGAGAGTCTTATCGCTGTCGTCACCAGATCTCCCGCCTGCTGGTGCGCAGGACCAGCACGAAGAACGGCGCTCCGAAGAATGCGGTGACGACACCGATGGGCAGCTCGGCCGGTGTGATCAATGTCCTGGCTGCAAGATCGGCGAGCACAACGAATGCTGCTCCGAAGAGAACGGACAGCGGAAGAACGATGCGGTTCGACACGCCGACGACGAGTCGCACAGCGTGCGGAACGATGATGCCGACGAAGCCGATGAGGCCGGCGACCGATACCGCTGCGGCGGCGCCGAGACTGGCAGCGAGCACAACGATCGCTCGTACCCGTGTCGGTGAGATGCCCAGGGAGGCTGCCTCTTCGTCGCCGACCGCGAGGACATCGAGGGCTCGGCGGTATCGGAGAATCACGAAACAGGTGACGATGAAGTACGGCAGGATGAGCGTGACCTCATCCCATCCCGATGTCGCGAGCCGACCGAGGATCCAGCTGTAGACCTCGCGGATCACGTCGTTGTTTCGCTGAAGGACGTAGGTCTGGCACGCGGTGAGGAAGCTGGCCACGGCGACACCGCTCAACACGAGCGACACCGTCGACTTTCCACCGAGATGCCCAGCGGTCCAGGCCATGGCGACTGCCAGGAGCGCCCCGACGAACGCGGCAACGGGTGTCGCGTCGAGGTACCCAGCACCATCGCCGAATGAACCGGCGATGGCCAGCGTCGCTCCAAGACCGGCACCAGCCGCAACTCCGAGGAGGAACGGGTCGGCCAACGGGTTCCTGAACGCGCCCTGGTACGCGCCGCCGGTGATGGCGAGCAGACCGCCTACAAGCGCGCCGAGCACCACTCTCGGAAACCGGATCTCCGTGACGATTGCTGATCGGGAGCTCGACAGACCAGAGTCGACAGAGACGCCAGGGAGCTCGTTCAGTAGCTCCTGAACGACATCGATCGGGCTGATGTTTGCCGGACCGATGGTCAATCCGAGCACGGCCGCTACGACGACAGCAATCACTCCTGCCGCAAGCCACCGAGGCGTGAGGCGTGAGGCGTGCAACGCCTCAACAGACCCGATGGCTTCGGTGGCCATCAGCTCACGTCAGCCCTGCGCCGATAGCGCAAGAAGTGCGTCGTCTATTGCTTCGACGTACTCCACGACTCTTGGACCCCATCGGCTCACGATGTCGTCGTTCAGTTCGACGACATTGCCGTTCTGAACTGCAGTCATCGTGTCCCAACCAGGTCGGGCCGCGACTGCGTCGAGCGTCTGGCCTTCGTACAGCACGTCGGCCAGGAAGATGAGATCTGGGTCCTGGTCGATGATGTACTCCTCGGACAGCTGCGGGTAGCCGAACGCCGACCCGTCGGCGTCCTGCGCGTCGGCGATATTGACGAGGCCGAACAGCTCATAGATCTGACCGGCGAACGTCGAGCTCGTGAGGCTGAAGTAGGTGGTGTCGATCTCGTGGTAGTAGGTCAGTGGTGTCGACGACCGCTGATGAGCGAACACCGCTGTCTTGATCCGCTTCCGCATCGACGCGATCAGCTCGTCTGCGCCTGCGACGTTGCCGGTTGCTTCTCCGAGTGCCGCAATCTCGGCATAGATGTCGTCGAACGTGGCCGCCGCTGGCACGCCGATCGTCGCGATGCCGAGCGTTTCGAGTCCGCTGGCGAGATCACCTGGATCGAAATCGAACACGACCAGGTCTGGTTCGAACTCTGCGATCGCTTCGATGTTCGGCTCGAACGCGCTGAGATCGGTGACTGGAGCTTCCGGTGGGTAGTACGAGAATGAGTCGACGGCGATCACTTGGTCGCCGGCTCCGATGGCGAAGAGCATCTCCGTACCGGTCGGCGAGAGCGACAAGATGCGGTGCGGCACGTCCTCGGCTTCAGCGGCCGGTGTTGCTGGCGCTGTGTTGCTGGCATCGGATCCGCATGCAGCGGCCAAAATGGCCAAAGCAGCGAGTAGGGCGAGCAGTTTCTTCATGGTCTCTGTTCCTCCTTGGCTCGAGTTGCGGGCTGCGAGCGGAGGTCGAGACGATCCGCGCGAGCCGCCCTTCCTCGAGGGTGGTTCGTGCATCTGCGTGGAGGCGACCGGACTTGTTCCCCTGAGGGACATCACCGTTGCGGGACAGCGCCGGGATCACACCGGACTTCGCTCCGAACAGAACGAGGGTCAGTGTATGCACGTTGCAGCAGGATCGTCATCGTCTCGTCAGTCGATGGTCCCGGGTGGGCCGGTGGAAATGCGAGAGACTCGCAGCCGATGATTCGCGACTTTCGCCGCTCGACAAGCGTCCGAGTCTCATGCAGATGCACATGGTGCTTCATCCAACGCCCACTCGGGTCAGTTGGAACCTGCCCCGAAGTCGAACAGTGACAGACAACGCCATCTCACCCCAAGTGGAGACCACTCCGCACCCCTCGCCTCCCGATGACCTTCATCTGCTCGTCACGGAGCACTCCGATGCGATATATCGGGTGTCTCTGTCGATCGTCAGAGACCCTGCCCTGGCCGAGGATGTCACTCAGGACACGCTGATCAAGGCGTGGCAGGCGCTTCCGACGTTCAGAGGCGAATCGTCGCTGAAGAGCTGGGTTCTCCGGATTGCGCACAACACGGCGATCTCGACTCTGCGGCGGCGGCGCGACGTTCTGTCGGACCCAGCAGAGTTACCGGAGGTCGTGTCGCACGAGTCAGTCGAGAAGCGGGCCGAGCAGAACGAGGCCCTCGTGCACTTTCAGCAGGCGTTGGACGAGCTCGACGAGCTGTCGCGTAGCGTGATCGTCCTGCGCGAACTCGAACACCTCAGCTACGACGAGATCGCTGAAACGCTCGGCGCTCCGTTGCCGACGGTGAAGACGCGCATCCTTCGTGCCAGGCGAACCCTGGCCGCGGCGCTTGGGGAGTGGAAGCCATGAGCCTTCTTCATCCTTCCCGCAAACGCATCCGTGGCTGGCTCGATTCCGGCGACACAGACGAGGGCCTCGAGACGCATCTCGACTCATGCACCAAGTGTTCCGACGAGCTCGAACGGATTGCGTCCGGTCATGAGCAGAACCTCGAGCCGGCGCTCGCTCAGCTGCTGGCGCCACCCGTTGATCTCGGAATGAAGATGGAAGAGCGCATTGCTGCGTCGTTCCAGGCCCGTCAGGACCTCGAACTCGTCGCAGGGATGTTCGGGCTCGGAGTGCAGACGACCCGGCTGCTTCTCGAGCCACCCGACGATCCGGTGAGGGACGACTGATGCGTCCGCGAGACTGTGCTGTGAGGAGACCGACATGAACGAGTGGATCGCCGCAGCAATTGCCATTGCTGCAGGTTTCGTTGCCGGCGTGTTCATCGCTGCCGTGATTCGAAGGACGTTGTCGAACGAGCGTCGGCCCGACGTTCTCAACCGAATGTCAGACCCGATCGCGAACCTGACGTTCTCGCTCGCCGTGGTGATTGGTCTCGTTGTCGCGCTCGGCATCGTGAACTCGACCGCTCTCGACACCTTGCCAACCGATCTCGTCAACTACCTGCCGAGACTCCTCATCGGGTTCATCGTCGTCATCGTCGGCAACGCCGCGGCTGGACTCGCCGCCGGTGCTGTCGGCCAGGCCCTTTCGCGAGCAGGCTCTGGCGCGCAGAAGCTGGTGCCGAAGATCGTTCGTGCCGCCATCCTCGTCGCAGCGCTGATCCTCGCAGCTGACCAAGTCGGCATCGACACGACCATCATCACGCTCGCCGTAGCGGCAGTGTTCTTCAGCGCCGGCGCAGCTGGCGCATTGATGATCGGGCTCGGAAGCCGCGAGGTGTCCGGGGAGCTGGCAGCCGCACGAGCACTTCGCCAGATGCTGAATGAAGGTGATGTGCTGGTGATCGATGGCGAACGAGGCACGGTGGTTCACGTGCACTCCACGTCAACCGAGCTCGAGATCGTGGGCGGCACGCGTCGACTCATCCCGAACAGCACGATCATGGGCTCCACGATCGAAATCGAACGCGCGTCAACCGGCACCGAGTGATCTCGACGATCAGCTAGTGCGGCCTGAGGACGCAGAACTCGTTTCCGTCAGGATCGGCCAAGACCTTCCAGGTGACGTCTCTCTGGCCGATGTCGATGCGACTGGCGCCAAGTGCGATGAATCGCGCGACCTCTGATGCGTGGTCATCGTCGGGAGCTGGAGCCACATCGAGGTGCACGCGGTTCTTGTTGCTGTTTGGTTCAGTGACGGGAGGCCCGAAGGTGATGAATGGCCCCGTGCCATCAGGTGCCCTGATAGCGGTGTCGCCGTCTTGGTCGTACACGATGGGCCACCCGATGACCTCACTCCAGAAGTAGCCGACATCGTGGTTGGCCGGCTCGAACACGATGGCTCCAAGAAGCCCGGTGGTGGCCAGAAACTCGCCCCGGATGACAACGCAGAACTCATTGCCCTCTGGATCCGCGAGTACATGGTGGTCGGCGTCGTCTGGTTGGCCGACATCCACGGCTCGCGCTCCGATCGACGTCAGGTGATCCACCAGCTCCAGTTGGTGCGCAGCGGATTCGGCAACGAGATCGAAGTGGATGCGGTTCTTCCCCGCTTTTGGCAGGGGCACGCGAAGGAACAAGAAGACGAACTGTGTGCCGTCCGTTGGTATGA
>Ga0315338_1001929_pt1 | contig 22941 bp, 33 predicted proteins | sample ASW8metaG_FD_204518 | JGI IMG/M metagenome (GOLD analysis project Ga0315338, IMG submission 204518) | Ammonia-oxidizing marine archaeal communities from Monterey Bay, California, United States - ASW #8 | ecosystem: Environmental > Aquatic > Marine > Coastal | place: USA: California | collected... | reverse complement strand
GACCCGCCTCACACCACAAGGAGGCAACACAATGACGAATCGGAAACCGCATAACAACCTCCCCGGAGACCGCCCGAGAACGGGCGGTCTATTTTTTTTTAAAAAACCCTCACTTTGTGCTTGACATCCATCAAGCATTTACCTATATTATAAATGTCAGGCAGAGAGAGCACACCACACAATAGGAGAAAGAAAATGACCATCAAGTTCAAGCGCGAAACCTCGGCAAGCCAGACCTACTACAACACACAGAACACGTACCAGTCGGCTCGATACGTGATCCTTGTAGACGGAAATCCGATCGGGAAAATAATATCCTCCGACACCTCCGCATTTGAGCCTAAGCGTTGGGAGGCGTGTGACTCTAACTCAAAACCCATCATCCGTAAGGATTTTAAGACCCTCTCGGCCGCCAAGGAAGCGGTAACGAAGATGCTGGAGGGATGACAAAATAATCCTTGACATCCATCAAGCATTTACCTATATTATAAATGTCAGGCGGAGAGAGCACACCACACTAAACGGAGGACGAGAAAATGCAGCTGGCCAAAGGAACACAGGAAACATTCGAATACATCGTCGAGGAGGCGGGAGACTGGGCCGGAGTCCCACTGTTCGATGAGTGCTATCCCGGCCGGGGATACCTGAGAGACCTGAGAAAGAAAAAGATGGTCTGGACAGAAGAGGATCCGGATGAAGGCGAATGGAAAAGCTACTGGGTATATCTGACAAAGAAGGGTATCAAACACGCAGAGGAGGTCCTCGGACTGGACGTCTCCGCAATCAGAGACGCCGGATACGAACTCAAGTAGGCAAACCGGCCCGGCGAGGGCCAAAGACCCGAGAGTGGACGTGGGGTAAACGGAGCAGGTCACCCGAACACGGGCCGAGAATCGGGCAGCCTCGCCGGGCAAAACACCACAACACGGAGATTCGAACATGGTCACGACAACACAGATACTCAATCCGCCTCCAGTGGCGCACGTCCTGGATGAACTCGCCCACGCGACCGGATCCACGGAATTTTACCGGCACTTCATAACCCGGACGTTCTACCACACCTCGGGCGTGGAGCACATGGCCAAGATCGCCAAGGCGTATTGGATAATAGACTCGATCGCATTCGCTCAGCGGATACGCAGGGTCAACGTAGAGGAGTTTCAGGTGTGGATCCTCAGGAAGAATAAAAGCGGCACGGGGGCCCTGTTGATCTGCGAAGACGGCAACGAGCGGGCGGTCTACAGGACCCGGATAGAATATACAGATTTCCCTTTCCCGGCATCGAGGGAGTTCAAGATGTATGCGGAGGGCCCGCGATCTGAGCGCGTCTTGATGCTCCCCCAAGAGAGGTAGAGCACGCAAGGATCAATCCTCCCCACTGGCCGCCTGTCCTCGGGCGGCCTATTTTTTTTCAGAAAACCCTCACTTTATCCTTGACATCCATCAAGCATTATGCTATATTATATATGTCAGGCAGAGAGCACACCACACCAAACGGAGGAAACACAATGACCCATCGAAATAGCATCAGCAACGCAGTCGAGCGCATCTCTTTCGACATGGAAGACGACAAAGGTCGCGAAATCGGCGTAGATGTATTCCGGACAACTAGGAGGATAGTAGAATCCGACTGGGAAATGTACGGAGCCCGCGTGCAGTCCACGCGCATGGGCAACAGGTTCGGAGCCTTACAGCCGGTGCGCTACTTCAGCAGTGAAGCAAACCGGGAACAGTTCATCGCCGAGAGGGTCTCCGGATCCAAAGCACGACACGCCGCCCGTCAGGTCCTTCGATAACCCAACCCGAACACGGAGGCAACACGATGACCACTCTAACAATACACGGGAAAACGGCGACAGTGGGCGAGGTCTGGAGAGTCAGGGGTTTCGACGAGGACAGGGAAATAAAAGGATTCGACCTCCACCATGACAAAGTCTCCGATATACTTTCTGACCTCGTGTATCAGGGCAAGGCCGTAACAAAGGCTGGCCGAGACGAGATAGAGCGAGACTACGTAATATGTGATCTAGACAACGATGAATGGTGCTACTTCAGAGACCTATACAGGAGGACCCGGAGATGAACAGACAACGTCGCAGACAGATCGAAGCAATCCAGAGCAAACTCAGCGAAATCGCCATGGACCTTCAGGAACTCTCGATCGACGAACAGGACGCATTCGACAACATGCCCGAGAGTATCCAGATGTCGGAGAAGGGCGACCAGATGAACGAGCACGTAATGGACATGGACAACGCGGCGGCTGAGGTCGAAACAGTAGCCGAGACACTCAACGAGATATTGGAGGGCTGAAGATGGAACTCGTCCACGAGGGAGAGGGCAGATATGTAATGATCTGCACCTACCGCGAGAAGGATATACCGAAGGCTGTAGGTCTCAGATGGGATCCAGAGAACAAGCAATGGTGGACCGATGATATCGAGCGGGCCGTTAAGCTCCTGAAGTACGTGAAGGACGATGATACCGCCGCGCTCCTTAAGGTAGCTAAGAAGGGCCAAGAGGAGGCCCTCGCCGCCAGCAAGGCCAGCACGTCGACGATGAAGATACCGGCCCCCGAGGGCCTCGAATATATGCCCTTCCAGAAGGCAGGGATCGAGTATGCAAGCAGTCGACCGGCGACCCTGATCGCCGACGAAATGGGGTTGGGAAAGACGATCCAATCTCTCGGAGTGATAAACCTTGATCGAGCTATTCGGACGGTCCTCGTAGTCTGCCCCGCGTCCCTCAAGCTCAACTGGCAAAGGGAGGCCGACAAGTGGCTCGTCCGTAAGATGAAAACACGAATCCTCGCCTCCTCCGACATCCTGCCCCGGAACGTCCCAAAGGGGTCTTTCTGGATCGTCAACTACGACGTATTCGCCCGGCACATGGAGGTCGTTAAAGAGGGCTCGGGACCCCGCGCCAAAGAGTCTATCAAGTTTACCGGGACCTTCGAGGTCCTCCAGAATGAGTTTGATCTGCTGATCGTCGATGAGGCGCACTACGTGAAAAACCACAAGGCCAAGAGGTCCAAGGCTGTATACTCGCTGAAGGGCCGTCGTCGCCTGTTTCTGACCGGCACGCCGATCGTGAACACGCCGGTCGAACTCTGGCCCCTGATCTCCAACCTAGACCGGAATACGTGGCGGAGTTTCTGGTACTTCGCCAAGCAGTACTGCGGGGCCTATAACAACGGCCACGGGTGGGACTTCAAAGGCGCGTGCAACCTCGATGAGCTACAGGACAAACTCAGGCGGACCGTAATGGTCCGGAGGCTCAAGCGGGACGTACTGACCGAGCTTCCTGATAAGGTCCGTCAGGTGATCGAGATACCGTCTAACGGGGAATACGGCGAGATCATCCAGATGGAAAAGGACGCATGGGAAGCGCATGAGGAGCGAACGACCGGCCTCCGGGTACAGGTAGAACTCGCCAAGGCGTCGGAGGATGAGGACGCATACAACACCGCCGTCGATAATCTGAAGAAAGGTATGAGTGTCGCCTTCACGGAAATGGCCCGAATCCGTCATGAGATCGCGGTCGCCAAACTCCCTGCCGTGGTCAATCACGTCCGGGACGCCCTCGAAAGCCACGACAAGGTAGTGGTTTTCGCACATCACCACGACGTGCTCAACGGTCTAATGGAGGGTTTGGCGGAGTTCGATCCTGTGAAGCTCAGCGGGGCGGAGGGGCTCGGAGAGCGTCAAGTGAACGTGGACAGGTTCCAGAAGGCGGCCTCATGCCGAGTGTTCGTAGGCCAGATAATGGCGGCTGGGGTCGGGATCACTCTCACGGCCTCAAGCCACGTCATATTCGCGGAGCTCGACTGGGTACCGGGTAACGTCACTCAGGCGGAGGACCGCTGCCATAGAATCGGACAAGCGGACTCGGTCCTCGTGCAACATATCGTCCTGGAGGAGTCCCTCGAATCTCAGATGGCTAAGACGATCGTCCGAAAACAGCGGGTGATTGATGATGCCCTAGATGTCGAACATCCGGAGAAGGAACTCCCGGCGATCCCGAAAGAGCCCAAGACATCCACAAGGAAGCAGATACAGGCGGACGCGGTGAAGATGCCCCCCGAAATGATCCCATACATCCACAACGGGTTGAGGGAACTCGCCATGATGTGCGACGGAGCAAGCAGCATGGACGGGTCAGGGTTCAATAAGATAGACGCGCATATCGGACGAAGTCTGGCGAACTCCCCGGCCCTGTCACCGGGACAGGCGGCCCTCGGCCGTAAGATCATCCACAAGTACCACCGCCAACTACCGGCCGAGATCAACGAGGCCATTCGAAAGGAGTGGTAACGATGAATGAGCAGATCACACTATTCGGCGTAGACCCCCCACACCCCGACACGCGGGAACGATCCAAACTGATTACCGGGATCCGAGACATCCTCGAAGTCCGCGTAACACAGATGATCATGGAGGACTGAATGGAGCACTCGTACGCAATCAATTGGGAACGGAGGGGCGCACACGTCCACATGCGGATATATGTCGGGCCGCACAACGAGGCACGCGGATTCGCGGGAGAACTCTGTATGAGGACCGCCGAGTTCGAGGAGTTCAGGATCCACACGTCCAACCTGATCGAGTTCAGGCTCCGGGCGGCAGGTGCATGGAATATCGAGAGGAAGGCCTCGGTAGGCCGATTCGCGGAGCTGGACGCATGACGCCAATAGAGGCGATCTGAGACACGAAAGGCCCGGCGGACGTTACTACCCCTGCCGGGCCTAGTTCGTGGATCCTGCCCTACAAGGCTTTAGCTGAGGGCGTAAGCTCACCCAACTCGATCCGCCTGGAGGTCAGACCGCAGCCTTTGCGTGCGCAACTCCTTCGAAACCCTTTGTGCCGAGGCGATCATGTCGTATATTTTTTCCCGCTGTTTCCTCGGCAGGCTCTTGAGGATATTCTCGAAGTTTTTTCTAGCGGCCTCCGACCTACGGTTGTAGCTCCGCTCCTTCTCCTCGGTGAATACGAGCATATGGACCTCCTTATAACCACGGCTCACGTTTTCCGCCGTGGTATTCACGGGCGTGACCCTCACGAACCATCAGTTTATTGACGTCAGTTTTTTTGCTGCCCTTGACCACAAACAGGGTAGCAAGCACGCGCCCGTATTTGCCGGTCCCGTGACTCAAAAATTCTATACTGTCAGATGCAGCAATGACCGATTCCAGGAACTTTTTCGCTGCGAGGCCGAGGCTTTTCTCCGCGAGATTCCGCGTACGAGACTCAGGCGTGTTGATGCCTGCCAGTCGCAACCGGCAAGCCATCCTCACACCGTAACCCAGATCAGCCAGAACGTCGAGAGTATCGCCATCAATAACCGCAGGTCTTTGTTTCGCATTTTTTCCGCGCCTTCCCATCAGCTCGCATTTGTAGTAGTACGGGTCAGGCATCTATCTATACCTCAAAATGTGGGAGGTCTTTAAAGGTCTCGTCTCCGACCTGATTGTCGCCATCCCAGTCCGCACCGCACCGCACCTTAATCCCCATCTGTGACGCGATGCCCTTGACATACCCAACGAACATATAAAACCTGTGGAGATCGTTCCAGTCCACGGGGTACGGCACCACATCCACGCCACGCGATGGAAGTACGTTATGTTTGCTGTCAGGATACTGCACCTGAGTCCGTGGCGGGTCCGCGCTGTAGAGCGCGTTCTGCCGTGCCTTGTCCCTGTGTCCCTCAATCACTGAGCAGTCAAATCGTCTCACAACCTCATTGAATAGCCGTTGCAGCCGCTCATCACAGGTGGAGAGTTTTGCACTCGACTGCTTTCCAAAGGATGGCACTACGACCTCCCGAATATGTTATCTAGCTCCGAATAAATCCACGTCACCAGCATTGTGACTACTGCAATAAATTCCGTGCTGCCAAAAAGCGGTGACCATTGCCGCGTAAATGCAGAGGATACCCCAAGCAGGCTGTACCACGGAACGTACCCGAAGATCACAATCGTCGTGGCGGCAGCAGCAGAATGACTTTTGCTTCTAACCACAGGACTCTTTAACGACTCTGGGCCATTGATTTTTTTGTGTCGAGGGCGAGACCGCGCATCTTCCCGGATTTGAGATCGCAGCTTTTGGACGAGGCTCTCCTGCTCCTCGAATGCCTCGACCAGCTTTGCTTTCGACCATTTGCTGGGGGGGATCGCTCCCATACCATGTTTGCCGCCTGCGTTCGCCATGGGAATCTCTCATTGCTTTTTCCCTCCAGCCCTTCCACGCTGGGCCTTCCACAGGCTTTTTTGAATGTATCTCCAGCCTCCTGCAAAAACTAGCCTCATAGCCTCCAGGTCACTGACCCGTCTGATTTCACCGGTTTTATGCTGGACACATTTCACCTAGCCACACCGCGCATCTTCTCGAAAGTCCGCAGCCCCCCCATACCTAACATCCCCATAATAAGCTCCATCAAATACCCAGTGTCTATCGTCGGTAGTTCTGCTCCATCCCCCCACATCGTCACGCCCCACTGAGCGATGGGTTGCAGTACCATGGCCCATGCGATACCCGCGCCACAGGTCCAACCAATAAACGGCCTCCACCCTGCTACGAAGACAGATTTGTGCTGGGCCTCGGTTTTGTTCAGCTCGACCTGAGCCAGCATCGCACTGTTTGCCGCGGTGATGATTTCCTTCTCTAGCGTCTCCTTGGCTTCTGCCCGTGCGTTGCTGTCAGGGATCCGGTCAACGAATTTATTGACGATCCCGCCGACCATCGGTGCAAGAAGGCTTATCATCGCTTAATCCATTTCCAAACGACTGCCGCCAAAGACGCGAGGAGGCTGAATGTGATGATCATCCAACCCCACCGGCCTTCTTCACCGATGAGACATCTCGGTTAAGCCTCCTGAGCAGGCGAGCACCTCCACCGGCCATAGCGGATCCACCTATGAGATAATCCACGTACGGCCCGACTTGCAGCGCACTGCTTTTGGCGCTAATAGCTTCGATCAATTGAACGTCAAATACGACGCAGATCGTAACACCGATGCCCAGCATCACCTCATCATACAACCCCTCGTTCTCAAGGGCACCCTTTACGTTCTCGACGGCGAAGGTAACCACAGACGATATCAGGGTAAATGTGAGCACCGTTTCTATTGCAGCTTCCATGCCCATGTCACTCGCCTCCCTTCGCGACCTTGCCGTCAACCGCTGGCTCTGGAACATCTTCCACGGGAGGAGGATCGAGCTTCGAGATGAGATATGCCTCCACGCCCTGCAACCTCGCAAGGTTCTGCTGCATCAACTCGACCTTTGCCAACTCCTGCTCGATGTTGCGTATCTGCGTCTGAGCATTCTCTAAATCCCTCTGCATCTCATCTTCCATTGATACCTCCAGTGGTCAAATTTTCTGCCCCTCGCTGATCGCTACAGTTTTGGCCTCATCGCTCAGGGCCTCAAAATCCCGCTTCCGTTTCGCTTCTATCTCACATGCCGCATTGTAATCTATCATCCTCTGCACGTACTGCGTGACGCTTTCCTTTTCCCCGTCATCGTCCGTCATCAGGTGCAAAGCCTCTGCTTGTTCGTCGCTGACTTCAATACTGACAATTGCCATACAAAATCTCCTTATCTGATATACCACAGTTCGACAGTGTCGCTGATGCCTGTCATCTTGATCCACCTGTCATCGACCCTCTGGCCTTTGGTAATCTGCACCTGACCCAGCATCCCCAACAGGTTCCACTCGTCACGATCTTCGCGTGGAATGTATTTGGCATCGGGATCATAGTCAGGATTCAGCTTCCTCCTAACCAGTGGTTACGACTGGCCGGCCTGGATTGCCTTATCCTTATTTGTATCGCTCAGCGCGTCAAAATCTTGCTGACGTTTCGCCTCTATCTCACGTGCCGCATTGTGGTCTATGATCCTCTGCACGTACTGCGTGACGGTTTCATCCTTCCTCAAAGGCAGGGCCGCCCCCTCCTCGTCGCTGACTTCAATACTAATCGTTGCCATACAAAATCTCCTTTATTCTGCGGCCTCTAATGCTTCAACTCGCGTTTGTAATTCTTGTACAACTTTTGCCATAATCGGGCCTTCGACTATGGAGGATTTGACCCATTTGAACGTCTCTGTCTCTGACTGCCGTCTCTCCATCTTTTTTGTGGCGGGTTCAATTTCTTCGCCATCGTCATTAAGTACGGCAGGGACATCAACCTCATGCACCTCGTCCTCTGGCGACTCTGGGACGAGCGCAGGGAACACTGACTCGACATCCTGTGCCACCAGTCCGAGACGATATTGAGCGTCACTGCCCTTTGTTTCGACATCAACTTTGTCCTTCCATTTTTTATACCGCAACGATTTGAAGTCGTCCCAATATGACCGTGCATCTACGATGTCCCGTTTGTATTTCTGGTCAGAGATCGTCCCGTATGTGCCGTCATGGTTGGCAACATCGCCATCGGAATAAACTACAAATTTTTGTCCACCGGTGTCTGCGGCGGTTATGAACAGGTTGGAGTTGTTGTCTGGGGCAGATGCAGTAAAATACATATTAATAAAACTTGGACCAGCAGAGGAGTACGTATTGTTCAGCGTCTGTAGGTATCCAGTTGTGTGGCCGGTCTCATGTGTTTGCTGCCCATTCGTATCGATTAAAAATCGAGTCAACCACGCCACATCCGCATCCGCTGATGCGGATGGCGCATTCCGGACGGCGAATACACCCCCATCCAGATATAGAGCCGCAGCAACGCCTGTGTTCATGTGCGACCACGCAGCACCGCCACCATAATACGCATTGGTACTAAGCACAATATTGTTACTTCCGGCAGATATGGATGCGAGGGTATTGATATGTATTGCTTTGTAGCCGCTATCCCACGCTTCAGGTGCAACGTTTAACCCCACGTTCGACGCAGCGTCGATTCGCATTGAGTTGGCGTTCGACGTTGTGGGATCAGCTGTCGATCCCATCTGCATATACATGACATCGTCATCGAAATAAAATCTGAAACTGCTGGATGCCGCCTCGTCCACCATCTCAAGTGCCGAAGCCGTCTGGCCATCTATCCGTAAAGCACCAACCGCAGTGGTGTTGCTGATATGCAACCGTGTTGTATTGGTGGATGCAGCAGGAGACGCTTCATTTATCCCCACGTTCCCTGCTGAATCAATACGCATACGCTCTACGACATCGGCTGTAGCGTTTGGGGTAGTGAGAAACGTGAGCCTCCCCGGCATATCACTGGATGACCCCGGAGTGCCGTCCACTTCGAATTTTATATACGCTACCGGATCATAACCCGATCCGTTGTATCCATACCCCTCCAGCGTCACAATGTCATCCCCATCAGCTACAATTGTCTGTGAGCCTGATGTGCCTCTCGACTTGCGCCACATTACACGCGCACCAGCCGCAGAAGAAGCTGAGGCATACTCCTGCCTGAGCGTACCCATGTCGAGGTCACTGATCTTCACGGCGTTCCCGTCATCCCAACCTATCAGGTTCCTCGTGTCACCACCTGTGAGCTTACCAGTCAGGTATTTATTATTGATAGAAAGATGCACGTTCCCTGTAGAATCGATTGTCATACGCTCTGTCGATGATGCGCCATCAGCATTTCCGGTATAAAATTCTATCTTCCCACTGGACCCACGAAATTCCGTATCATTTCCGCGCAGGACAATTTGACTCTGGTAATTGCCAGACTCATTTAACTGTATGGCTGCGTCACCTGCGGACCCACCGTAAATCTCCAAATGTTCCGAGGGTGAGGCCGTGCCTATTCCCACGTCCCCCGATGAATTAATACGCATACGCTCGGTGCCATTGGTCGTGTTACCATTCGCGGCAGTGAGGAACAGGATGTTCGTAGCGGCATTGAACGCGGGAACGCCACCTCCTATACGGATCGTGTTGTCAGAATCGTCATTCTTTGAGAAGCTGTTGATGAGCATCATCGCTTCTTCTGAATCGGTGCCGTGTTCCGCTACGATACCGTGCCGCCTGTAGTTCGTGGCCGCAGTATTGGTCAACTGTATGTGGTCGTAGCCTATACCAGCCTCAAATACGTCCAGCGACTTTTCTGCTGCTGTTGCCGATCCTGCCGTCAGGTTCCCACTTACCGTTGCCGCCCCAGTAACCGTCAGCGCACCGCTGGCGAGGGTACCATCAATCTGTGTCGCGCCACTGTCTAATAGCGCCTTGTAGCCGTCCGTCTCTGAGCTTGGCGTCGGGGGGGTTGTTGTCGAGGTCGCGACTTTGAGACGGAGCTCTCCGTCCTGATCCAACCACAGTGTCCCGGCGGATTCGTTCCCTGAGTCTACGTTCACCATGTGGAGGGCCGCGTCATAAGACGCGTTATGGTACCCGGTCCCGGTCGATATGTCAAAGTCGTGGTCGACGTCGGCCTTGTCTCTCAGCCATTCTGGGTTATCGGCCAGCGTGTCATAATCTGACGCTTTCGTAGCGTCTCCCACATCCACGTCCAGGACATCAGTAAAGGCCATATTACCCCCCCAAGCTCCGGTAGAATAGGTCTAGCTCTAGCTCGTAGTGTTTAATCTTTTCCCTGCAATACTCCGCTCGTGCGGTCGCCTGAAGCATCCTGCCTCCGATCTCCTTCTTGCGGTGCTCGTTGAGCTCCTCTGACATTCGTTCCGAGCACTCCTGTGACTCGGCCTCGTGCCGCAGCAGCTTAGCGCCTACCTCGCGGATCGCCCCGAGGCGGTCCATGACCTCGCGCCGAACACTCAAGACGCGCTGAGCGGTCTGGAACGACGCCTGAGACAGCTTCCCGTCGGGGCCTGTCAGGGACTCGTAGTCAGGAACGATATCATCAAGGGATATCTTAGAACCATGATGACCGTTTTGATGCCTCATCTGGAGTTCCGGTTGTATCTGCGTATCCGCTTGCATCTGTCCAATACCCCGATGAAACCCGCTCAAAGGAGCTAGAAAGCAGCCATGACGGGATTGAGTCGTCAGTCCACCGGCCGGGTGTAAGCTGAGTCATGTTCCAGGCGGTGACGGTGATCGTGTTTCGCTTAAAGTTGGTGAGGGAGTCGCGTATCTGGAAGGGTGCTCCGATCTCTCCCCCGAGGTCGTACTTGGAATATACGAGTCTAAACTGGTCCGTGGGTTCTTTTTGTAGGGCGACAGACCGGAGGGTGACCTTTATGGACTCGTTCTCTAGACCAAAAACGAACTTCTCGCGGTCTGCCCGAGCCTCTGCCCCGGTCGTTTTATACAGGAACTCCATCGTCAAGCGTCTCCGGCGACGGGTTGCATAGGTAGCAATCGAGCCCGAGTCCTCCACGTCGTACCGTTGCGCGAACTCCGCGCCCGACGGATTATATCGGTAGTCTGCCACGATCTGGTTGGCGAACACCCGCTCCGGATCCTTTATCACGCCGAACATCTTGACGTTGTCGTCCGCCTCCTCGATGTCGAAATCATAGTAAGAGGGGATCGCGGAGGCCACGTCGACCAGACGGAACAGAGGAAAATACTTGCCGTCGATGATCGTCATATCCGCGAACCCGTCAATCAGGGCCTCGGTGATGATCCCGAAAGCACTACGTTCTGAGTCAATAACCCTCCGGCCGTCGTCATCTGCTGAGAGTTCAGAGCCCCACGCGGTAAACGCCGCGGAATCGATGCTCCCGGCCGCCACGGATAAGTGTGTCTGGAGGATGTCGCTGACTATGTCCGGGATGGTTATAATCATCGTGCCGCTTGTGGTGCCGTCGTCAGTGGCCCCTTGCACGCACGCGGTGACGGTTTGGAGAAGGGGGTCATAGGTACCCGAGGTGATCGTAAACTGAGCGTTGGCGGCATCTAGCGTGCAATTAGCGGTGATGTCTACGCCGTCGAGGTATACGACTTCGATCTCCTTGAGGGCATGGTCTGCTATAGTGAACTCTCCGCCGGTGCCCGCCGTAGAATCTGTCTGGAAGCATGTTACCTGTTCTCCTCCTCCCGCCGTCGTCCGCCAATCGCCGTATACGAGAGGGATCGCTAAGAACTTCGACTTTTCCTCCACGTTAGGGTAGGCCGACGGGAAGAACCTGTTGATCGGGATGACCCTGTCGTCGGTGATGATCGTTGAGTCGATTTCGACCGTCAGGGTCCGTTCGTCCCAAGCCACTCCACCCGGAAAGTGGACGACGCCGGTAAAGATGTTCTCGTAGTTCGCGGCTGCCGTCCCGTATCCTGCCTTGATAACGACGGTCCTGTTGGCGAAGTCGTACGCGTCGAGGATGTCAGTCGCCTGACTGTTCGCGTTATCGAGGGTGATTGACATCCGAGGGGATATGATGCGAGGATCCAATATGGAGCCCAAGGAGCGCCTGAGTTCTGTCATCGACCTCAACCACCCTGTCCATACGGTGGCATCGTCCAAGACAAGGAACTCGGAGGTATAGCGCAAGGTGACGGAGTCTAGCTGGAACTCCACCAACATATACCAATCCTGAGACGATGAGGGCTCAAAGTTGCTCATCTGACCTTCTCTTCCCACACGAGGCGACCAACATCAAAGTAGTCCGCGAGGCGTGCGACCGTGCTAAGGGGCGTCCCTAGTTGGCAATACCACGAGTCTACCGTCGGTTGATCCGTTGGGTCGAGGGATAGGATCACAGGGTTCTCGTTGCCGATCTTGCGGAAGATCGTGTTCCATTTATCTCTCTGCGTCCTGTCTACAAATGGGATGTCAACTGCTATTGTATCGTATCTGCCTCTCGATCGTGAGGGGGTAAATGCCCCAGGAACCCTCTCCCGCTCAGACGGGTCGTTGGGGGTAAACGCGTAGTTGTCCGCGATATTCCGGGACGGCTCATAATATGCACCGGCCGCGATCCGGCCGATCTGAAGGTAGTTGTCCGTGTTGGCGGGGTAGTCGTCGAGGGTGATCCTCCACCACTGGTATGTCTCGCTCCCAAACCATATCAACTTTTTATATACGACCGAATCGGAGTCAGTGGCGACGGCCAGGACTTCGGAGAATGAGGGAGCTCCCCAAGAATCAGAGGCGTGCGCTTCGAGCGTGACCGTCGCCGTTTCTGTGAGGTTGAAATTGAACATGCCGAGGCAGGTAAGCAGCGTCGCGGCCCCGAGATCGAATTTGATCCACTCGGCTTGAGCTGAGTTCGTCCGCCATATCTTCGACGGTTGATAGTCCACCACGTTGTCGTCCCCGAGGTCCGTAGCGGCCTCGGAAGAGCTTGTAATGGTCGCACCGTCCCACGTATCGAAATTATATGTCAGTCTCATGTTAGTGGCGGGGTCGAAACGCCCGAGTCGAATATGACCGTCCGCCCGTCCTCGGAGTCCCTCCGGAGACGTTCAGCGATGAGGTCGCCCAACTCGTGCTCTACCAACTCCCGCATCCCCCGTGTGTTGACTGCTGACATTTGAGCATTAACTACGATCACCGTTGCACCGTCCATCTGCCCACCGCCCGCCTGTGAAGCGCGGGTAATACGTTCTCCTCCGTGCGCCATGATCAGCGCCGGTGCACCTTGTGGACCCGGCACGAAACCCCCGGCTTGGAAGTAAGGTACGCCGGTGTCTCCTCGTGCGATACCAATGAGCTGAGATACGATTGAGGCTTGTGGCGTACCCTGATTAATGAGGCCCTGCGTGAAGTCCATCTGACCGGAGAGGGACCGGGCAACCTTCAGGTACCGAGGAGAGTTCATACCAAACTTATTCTTAGCTCTAGCGAGTACCGCGTTGATTACGCTCGTCCTGGATACGGGCTTCCCGGACACAGACGGCTTACTAGCCGCTGGCCCTCCGCCACCCGAACCTCCACCACCCAGACCACCCGGACCACCGCCACCAAGTTCTCCTGATTGGCTCTCCGTCTCGGGTAGCATGTCCGTACCTAACTCACTCGTTGTTCCTTTGTGCCCCGTTTGTAGCCGGTTTGTTTCGTCTCTGCCAAAAAGCATTTGTCCAAAACCCATAGTCATCAAAATACCTGCACCAATCCCTACCGGTATCACGACCGAAGCAACTCCTGCGGCCCCAGCGCCTGCCGCTCCGCCTCCGCCCGTCGCCACGGTTCCGGCTCCTGTACCCGTCGCCACAGTTCCGGTGCCCGTCGCAACAGTTCCGGCTGCTGTACCCGTCGCCACGGTTCCGGTGCCCGTCGCAACGGTTCCGGCTGCTGTACCCGTCGCCACGGCCGTTCCTTTACCTACAGTAGAAGCGACGGCCTTTTTTGTCCCGCCGATCCCTAGCTTCGAAAAGATGCTACCGAAGTTCAGAGGACCCATGTCGTTGATGCCTTTTTGGAACACGTTAAACAGGGCGTTGGTGATGACCGACGCCATACCGTCGGCGACGCTTCCAACGATCGTCTGCCCGATCGACCCGAGGAACCCCTTGAAATCGCCCGTCTGTATCAGTGTGGAGAGGCCGTCCTCGAAAGCGTTCTTGAAGCGCCCATTGACCCACCCTGAGAACACGTCGGGTTTAGGCAGGACCTGCTTTATGTCATCCATGTCGAGGGGCTCTAAGGGTAGCTCAAGGGGCACGTCGGAGAGGTCTACATTCTCAACCAGCTCCTCGAACTCTGACAACTCATCGTCGGCTATGAGCGGTATATTGCGGAGCTTGCGGCCCACCTCCTCTAGTGGGTCGATGAGCTCTAACTTGACTACGTTGGCGGTGCCCTTGAGCTTTCCTGAGAACGCCTCCGAGCTGAGGTTGGTATCGACCACCTTACCCGTCTTGGTTATGGTGCTCTTTACTTTCGTAACCTCTGTGTTAATGCCCATCAGCCCATCAATCCACCCGGAGAAGGCCGACGCAGGAGCGAAAATTTTGGAGTTCTGGACAGATGTAGCCCATTCGCTCATACTACCGCCGGTGGTATCTAGCCACGACTTAAAGCTCTTAGCCGCTATTGTTATGTCCGCGAATCCACCGGCCACCGTTGCCAGTGTCCCGGTAAAGGGTATGAGGACGTTCTCGACAAGGACCGCGAGGGAGGGCGTAAGCTGTTCCCCCATAGTGATCTCTAGCTCCTCGATCGCCGATTTCCAGCGCGTCGTGGAACCGATGAGGTTATCCTCCATCGTCGTCGCCATAGTCTTAGCCGCGCCGTCGGAGTCTTTGATCTTCGCGGTGAAGTCTGCGAGTTGTTTCGATCCTGCCCCCACCAACGCAGACATCGCACGTCCACCCACCTGACCCCACAATACAAGGGAGTCTTTGGCGGACAGTTGCGCCCGCTCCATCTCCGCGACGATCTCGACAAGGGGCTTGGCTTCGCCCTCTGCCGTTGTCAGACTAAGGGCGTATTGATCCATCACGTCCCGCGCCTGTTTCGTCGGCTTGAGTACCCTAGTCAATACCGCCTGAAGGCCTGTACCAGATCGAGCGCCCTGTATACCGGCGCTTGCCATAAGGCCCATCGCGGCAGAGGCCGTATCGAAATCCACTCCGGCGGCCTTTGCACCGGCAGCAGCGAACGAGAAGGCTATTCCGAGGCCCTCTACGTCAGTATTCGAGTTAGACGCTGTGACAGCGAGGCCGTTTACAACGTGCTCCAGGTCCTCCGCTTGGAGTCCCATGCCGGACATGATGTTAGTGGCTATATCGGCAGCGGCCCCGAGTTCTAGGCCTCCGGCAGCAGCAAGGCTGAGTGTCTGAGGGAGGGCCGTCAATGCCTGATCGACTGACAGACCGGCCATGCCTAGGAACGTGAGGCCTTCCGCGGCCTGTGACGCGGAGAACTTTGTTGTGGACCCCATGTCTCGGGCGGCAACTTTGAGCTTGTTAAACTCGTCAGCACTGGCCCCTGTGACGGCAAGGACCTTGCTCATGGCCTTTTCGTAGTTCGCCGTCGTCCTGATCGCGCCCACAAGCGCCGCGCCAGCGGCGGCGATCCCAGCCACGGCCAGACCCTTAAGGGCGGTCTTGGCTGCCGTCGCGTGCTTAGTGAGTCCCTGAGCACCGAGACTCCTTTCGGAGTCGCGCCGTATATCCTGAAACGCCTTTCCGGTCTTGTTCTGCGACTCGAAGAGGACAGTTAGTTTTTGCTGGATATCAGCCATCGAGGGCCCCTTCGCGCTTCAGTGTCGATAATTCGTGTTCGATCACGTCCATCGCCTCCAGGACTTGCAGCGGGATCGACATCCGTTCGGTAAGATTTACAGTTGTTCTCGGGTGCATAATGATCCGGTATAATCCGTAGTATCTGTTATGTTTAGGCTCAATGGTCAGGGCCGGACACGACTCGTACAACTCCTCCCCTATACGGAAAGCTCGGTCTGCTCCTGCGGGATGTCCGCAGGCGATTGGCCGTTGGCCGCCTCGGGTGCAGAGGTGGCACTTGTGCTTTCCTGGATAGGAGAACCATCGGACGGCCCGACGTAGTTTTTTATCTCATCCTCCGTCATGTTCGATGTCTCTGTGATCGCCCTGTTGATCTCTAGCAAGAGGTTGCGGCTCTGATCCTGACCAATGGGGGCGGGGAGGCGGAGACAGATCGTTCGGGGCTCCGTCTCCACCTTTCCATCGAAAACAAAGTTTTTCCAGTTCTGCGTATGATCTACCAACTGCTTGATGAGCGACAGGACTCCAAAACCCGCCTTGAGGAGGTCGTCCTGTGACCCCTCCGGCGCGTACGGCTTAAGCTCCTTCTCTGCCCAAGCGTTTATGGCGTCCTCGTCCTCATCGGCGGTATAGAGGTCGATCCCTCGGAACGGCAGTATTTCGACAGACAGCCGCTCCTCGGGAGGCAACTCATCGTTGCCTTTCCATGTGGGGATGTAGGTAAATGGGGATCGTCCTAACTCCATGAGCTGTCGCCTCCTGAAAGGGTATCTGAACGACATCCTGCTAGTTCATCAGGACAGAAATCTCGTTCTCGCCGGTAGAGGTCCCATACGCCTTGAATCCGAGAGAGATTTCCGTGGGGCCTGTGTCCGGAGTGGTTTGCGCGGCCGGTCGTAGCTCACAGTTGGACATAGTAAACGCTATCCTCTTTGCTGCTGTGTCTCCGAGGGTGACGACCATATCCTGAGCGACCTTACGCCTCGCGTGCGACTGAATGTATCCCTCCGTCTCCTTAACAAGCATCGAGATGTTCCCGGTGACTTCACGCCGCCCGGTCATAATCACGTCCGCGCCCTCCGTGGTACCTGCTTCACGGTTGAGGATATCAAGGCCGGTGTTAATCGTGATGTTTCCAGACACGTTCTTGACGGTGGTTGAGTCGCCATCTAGGGAGAACTGCCCGATCGTGCCGTACAGAGGATCCCCTGCAAACGACCCGGTCGGGAGGAACGCACCCCAGTTATCGTCGTCAGACCACGAAGCGGCCGAGTCGAGGGTAAGCGTTTGAGTCGTGTGATCGATCGCCGTGACCTGATAACCGGCGCTCGAGTTATCGTCTGAGCCGGTGATGTTCTGAATCACGCCGTATTTCGTAAAGAAATCAGCATCGTCGACAACAAGGGCCGTTGCTCCCGATCCCGCGCCGTTCGCCTGTTCACGGTGCGCCTGTAGGAAGTTTGCTCCTACGCCCGAGAATGTGAATGTTATGAATCCGTCGCCCGCCCAATCTATCGAGAGGGTCTGGACGATCGCGGAGTATACTCCCTCCTGCGACGTAGTCAATCCCTTATATATCGAGGCGTACAACCCGGTCATATCCTGCAACAGGGTGTAGGCCACGGACGTTGATCCGACGACCGTCTCGGTCCCGAATGCAAGCTTGAGGAGCTCTCCGAAATCGGGGGCCACACCAAGGGATCCGGAGGGTCTGAGAATGACCGTTGCACTCCACGGCTGCACCGGTGTCCTGCCTTGGACGGACTCCATAAAGGACCGGGTCTTCCCGTGATCCAACGCATCTTGCGGGTCGGACTCCTGCCCCATGCTCATGTCGAGTGCCCGGAACGCATCAGTGCCAACAGGCTTGACGGCCGTTCCGAATGTCGACTCTAGCTTGACGTATCCCTGTACGTCGTCGCCATATTGAAACTGATTGACGCCCATGAGTCTCTCCTTACGTGGTTATGTGAGCGGGTCTGCGAGTGCTTCCAGGGAGATCACGCCGCGCTTTTCAAACAGATCGGCGTTGCCGGGGATACCTATCGTTTCAGAATATTCAATATCAGTGACATTGATAATGTCGACGTAGTCCACGCCTGAGCGTGTAAGCTGGTCGTTGGCTTGGATCGTCCGGAGGATCGAGTCGCACGTCCGTTTAATCTTTATATTAGCTACCTCCGAGGGCCCTATGTCGCGGGACTGATAGGACAGGTTCTCGCGGGATCGGATGATAACCTCGATCATCAGGACCGTGCGTTGCATCCTGTAAGACCTCCATGTCGCCGGGTGCTCGGTGTTCACCGCAACCACCACGGCGGCAGGATACCGGGGATACGATCGAAGGGGGCCACGGTAGTAATCGGCAATGTCTTCGAGGGTGATCGTGTCGGACCATTCTCCATCGATCGTGGTCATGTACCCTGCGAGGTTATCGCCTAGCTCCGAGATGATCGCGTTTATAGCGGACTCTGGATTTCTGTCTCCGGCCATATCATATACCCCTGAATATCTGCTCGGAGGTCTCTTTCACGATCGAGGCACTGAACCGGCCGTCAAGGATAAACAGAGGTCTGGCAGGTAGATTTGTTTTCCGTGCGCCCGCCTGATGGCGCGCGGCCAGCTTATTCGAGCTGCCGAGAGTGATCTTTGTGTCCGTCCGCTTGTATACGAACTTGCTCTCGGAAGGCCTTGTCGTCTCGCGCTCCATCTGGCCCGTCAGTACAAGAAGCGGCCTACCCGGAAAGTGCTGAGACTTCCACGCTGCATACGTGGGAGAGAGTTGTGCCCATCCGCCATATATTGAACCTTGGGTCCTGTACGCCTCCTTGACTCTGTCAGTATACTTTTTCCTGAGTCTCCGCGCCAGACCCACGTCTTTAAACGGTGCCGCCAGACGCGCCCGGAGCTTCACGAACAGGTCCTCTAGCTCATCGAGGCCCTCTACCGTGACATCAAACTCGATCGCAGATGTTGGGGTCGCGGCCATACTATCCTCGTTGCTCTAGCCTTACGTGACCGATCGGGGAGCGTTGATGGTCGCGGAGGGCCCCCACGAGCGTAAGGCGGCCACCCTCAATCGACTCCATCTTCTCCTTGAACCGCTCCATGAGGACCGTAGCGTTGGCGTTCTCGCCGTCGCCCCCTGCCATCGTCAATGTAGACTCGCATAGACCCGCGACCTTATCGGAGTTGAGACCCTTGAGTATCTCCGCCGCGATAAGGCGTTGCGTAATCGTGACCGTCGCACTCGCCGCGACCGCTTTGCGGAGGGGCGGAACAATCGCGAGGTCCACGAGGTCTCCGTCACCAATCTCTGCCGTCTCTATCACGGTGTATACCTGTGAATCTCCGTCGAATGTCAGGGTCGTTCCTCGCGTGATAGACCCCGTTAGCGTCGTCGCGGTGAGCGTAAATTCCTGATCTCCTGCTAATTGCGCGACACTGGATACCAACGTCCCTGTGGAGTTGTATTGTGCTCTGGTGATGGTCATCGGAACGTGGTATCCAGCACGCGACAACATCGCGTTGATCTCGTCGAATACCTCGGTGATCCACGCCTCTGCCTGAGCTTCAGTGGGCGTCGTCGAGGAAGTCAGGTCCTTTGGGTGCTGTAGCTTGGCCTCCACGTCAGCGATGACGCAATAGCCGGTGACAGGTATCGTGATCGCCATAACTAGTTCCCTATCGAGAGGATGTCCATGCCGGTAGGATGAATAATCCTTGCGGCCTCCTTCTCGACCTGGACCTCCTTGTTATACTCGGCCAACGTGATCGACTGAGCCGTCAGGAGGATATGGAGCACGGCCAATTTGTTTTCCGGTCCGCGCACGTCGATCTCCTGTGACCCGTCGTCATTGACAACTATGGACACAGTGACCGTGGACTCGCTAATCCTGAGAGGCTTTTTCCCTCCCGGACGGTTGCCGGGCGGGATATTGTTATGCTCTTTAGCCATGGATCCTCCCTCAGTGAGTAACTGACCCGACGATCTGTGTCAGGCTGCGCTTTTTCATGAATCGCTTGTGGCACTCCCTCGCCTTCGGGTATCGGATCGAAGCGTACTCGGGAGGCCGGATCGGATCGTGTATGATTCCGCATCCCGGATAGAATCCGACGCGGAGACCTGCATCTTTACATCGGAGAAAAAAATCCTGGTGCTCGAACATCTTCTGCTCCGGGTCCCAACCAACATTACGAACTGTGTCGGTATTGGCAAGGAAAAAATTCATTATTAAGTCGCAGAGGACAGGTGACCCGTTGACTTTCCGGTGCTTGTGGTATAGGGTCGTGCCGTGTATCCACAACCACCCGTGGTATCGCATCGACTTACCGTTGCTGATGATATCTCCTCCGAGGATATCGACCGCGCCGGAGGCAACGAGGGGCAGAAGGAGCTCAAGTCGTGTCTGTTCGCAAAAGATAAAATCGTCGTCGAGAAGGACAAAGTAGGGTGTCTCCACATGCTGTAGGAGGATATTTCGCCCCTCTGAAAGGCCGGTATCGTAAGGGAGTCGCAAAAGCCTAGCCGGGAGCGGAACGTCCGGATGCGTTTCGGAGTCGTCAGCGACGAGAACGGGTAGGTCCGGGTAATACTCCGTGATGCTTTCCAGTAGGCGGGACAGGCATTCCGGCCGCTCAAACGACTTTACGCATAAGGTTACGAGGTCGATCATGCTTCCACAGTGTCCTTGGGGCAATGGATGAGATGTATTGCTGGATGATGTCCCGGTGTTCTATCAGGTCTCCAATCATCGCGAGGGCATCTTCGGGCAGATCGTCGGACGGCTCATAACCGATCTCTCGGAGGCCGTCCGTCGCAACGTCGTATTCGTGCTGTTCCTCCTCGATGCGAGGGTTTTCATATGTCTGTATCTGAGGTTCTAGACCCCGGCGACGGGCAGCCGCAAGGACGGTTTCTGCGATATCCCTGACCGAGTGCAGCCGCGCAAGCTGATTGAACACGCGGTAATGGCCCTCATCCGGCGGGTTCTCGATAACTAGGGTTACGCACCTCATAGAGTCTCGAAGGGGCAGGTACCCGCGTGTTTGGCCGCCCTCCCCGTATACCGTCAAGGGATGGTCGATTACGGACTGAGCGCAAAACCTGTTAATGCACGTCCCGAATGTCTCGTCGAAATCGAATCTCGTATTCAGGCGGGGGTCGCCCTCCATCGCCTCGATCTTCGTCCCGTATACGACTCCCTGCATAATGTCCGTTGCCCGGAGGCCCCACATCCGGCACGCGAAGTCTACATTATGGGTGCCATGCACCTTCGTCTGGTGATACCAGGACCCGGCCTTCCGTGGGAAGTTGGTGCCTGAGATATCATACTCGCAACCGGCGTCGTCGACCCACCGCGATTCTGACGGGAACACTCCCTCGGGGATCGGCACTCCGGGCGTACCGTATTCACCCATCGTCCCTAGCTTTATCAGGTGCGCGTAGGGACATGCGTCGCGAATGGCGTATATCATATTGATGGTGCCGTTGAGGTTGTTGCTGTGTGTCGTGATCGCCTGTTCTCGGCCGATCATCGAGTAAGGTGCGGAGGGCATCTCTGCGAAATGCACGATCGCGTCAGGCTGGAACCATGCGAGGAGATCGTGCAGAAGGTAGTATCCGAGGTCTGTTGCGAGGTCTAGTTGGCGGAGGAGCACTCGGTTGTCAAAGTTGTCGAGGAGGGCCCGTTCTCGATCGGACGCCAACGAGATCGGGATGCCGGAGGCGGATCCCGCGGATATCACAAGATTGTGCCGGAGGCCCGAGTCAAACCCTGCGACTTCGTGCCCCTGATCGGACAGGTGGACGGCGAGACTCCAGCCGAGGTATCCTTCGATGCCAGCAATAACGACCTTCATGACGACCCCCTTGAGGATAAAGATACGGTTATCCGCCTGAGGTTGTCAACTACTTCTCGGGCGCGATGGTGGATAGTATGCCTTTCGTGCGCTAAGTGGTGCCCATTTTCTGCGACTGTCTCGACCCACGAGTCCCTAAGAAGCTCCTCGACCCAATCCGCAAGGAAGGGACCCGCCTTTGGTGGCGGCTCGACATAGTGGATGTTACGCTCGAACCCGAGATCGGCCAGTTCCTGAGGAGCATCTGCAAGGAGCATCGCGCCGGAAGCCGGTATCTCGAAGTATTTACTCACGAGGTACCGGTGGATCGAGGAACACGCGACGGCGATGCGGGCGGACGACAGAAGGCTGGCGTAGTCCGCGCCACAGGGCCAGCGATCGCCTAAGTCGTTCTCGTGCGGCCTCCGTATCACAGAACACCAAGATCGCCCTGAGCACGCCGCATGGACGCGAGAGCGGACAGGATAAACGGATGTGTTGATCACCCCCGTGACAAGGAGAGGGAACCGCTTGATGTCATGGTAGTCCCTGAACACCTCCGGATCGAAGGCCCACGGTGTCCAGATCACCTCGCGATCGAAGATGTATGGCAGATGTTCTGACGCCGCCGTATGATAATTGGGCATGAATATGCTGAAATCGAAATCGTAGTATGCCCGGCCGATGTAGTGGGCGACCATCTTGCCGTGGCAGTCGCCCCAATAGACCGCCTTCGGGACTGTCACCTTCTCCCACCTCTCGTTTAGGAAGGCGTACATTGCATCGCAGATCACCACGTCATACTCGTTTGCTATGTCCGGGTTGACCATCGGACGGAGCTTGCGGCCCTTGAGCGTCGTCTCTTGGCACACAATACCGGCCGTTTTGTCGAGCGTCCGGGTGGTCGTCGTCACCTCGGCAATCTGCCCGATCGCCCGGCGGATCGGTTCAAACAGGTCTGCGACCCGCTGAGAACGATCTATGGTGTAGTAGAGGATTCTAAGTGATTTATCTTTTTTCAAAAAACCTACACTTTATGCTTGACATCCATCAAGCA